>JGI24158J21664_10005060_pt1 | contig 17148 bp, 13 predicted proteins | sample Ectturendosymbi3_FD_21664 | JGI IMG/M metagenome (IMG submission 21664)
ATGTTTCTGCGGATCATTGAAAACGCTGTGGCGGGCCACGTGTGGCCCGCGGGTCGCTAATTGCCCACCCCTGGATAAGTGCGTCGAGATTTCATGGAAGTTGGGAGCCATTACTCTAAATTAAAATAACTTACAGTATCGCGGTGCATTCTTGCACCAAACCTTATCAAAAGCGTCGGCGTAATCTGCGGGGAAGTTACCGGTCTGTAGTTCGTTCCATGCAGGAGAAAAAAACTTGGTTGTCAGCAACAACTGAGCGACAACCGATATGCAGGTAAAGTTGAAAATCCAAGCGTTCCGTCAAATTTTCTTGCTATTCTCCGTTTAGAAGGCGGGGCTAATGAACCCACTGTTCTTTCTGATACAAACAGGGTCACTTTATATTGCGTTTGGCATTTTAAAGGAGACAATTTGCGATGTTTTTCCATTTCAAAGGGAACAGTATCTATAGCCTCCATTGCGTGCAAGTTGATGAGGGGCACTTCATGCAACACACTGAGTCGTAGTTGATTTGGTTTGATCGCTAAACCGTCGAAAAATTTGCAAAACAGCGAAACTGGGGGCGTGCTCCAAGACCAGCCGTTTCGTCACGGTCGCGAAACAGCAAATATAATTTTTCGGCTGCACGAAGGATTCAGTGGGGACAGTGCCATAGAGCGGTTAAAACAATGGTTTTTGTGGCGTTGTACTGTGGTTCGTGACCACTGTTGTGAGGCGCCGCTGAAGTTTGAAAGCGACAAATTTTCCATGCGATGATTCTTGCGGTGTGTTGCATGTTCACGTTCGAAGCGACCGCGCTGCGACAAGCTTTCTTCATAAAGAAAACAACCGGCGTGCTAAAGGAGCGCTTTCTCTAGCCATCCTCCTTTTCAAGTCTCTCGCTCACAAAGTGGACAGCGCGTCGGTCAAAGCGAGCATGCACCTTTGATGTATGCGTTAAAAATCCACAAATTAATTTTGTACTGCAGCGTTTAAGTTGCACTGATGTGACGGCATACCACAAGTCTTGTTTTGTTTCGCCTGTTAATTCCTGTTTTTTTTCGTCGAACGGTTCAAACAATTGTCGACGGTGTTTGATTTGCCACAGTGCGGTTTATTGTTGCATCATTGGAAATCCAAATACAGTACTGGCAACTGACTATGTGCCACTACGAGTCGCGGCCGGCTTTCGTAGACTGCCGTAGTGCCTGCCCCATTGAACAGCGCTTGTGTAAACCTGCTTAAAGGTGCAAAGCAATTGATTGCGTTGTGCATGCTTGTCAGGATTATGTACTTCACAAGTGCCGTTTCAGCAGTGTGGCAGAATTGCAGATTAACCGCTGTTGTGTATATGTGTGTGTGCGCGCGCGCGAGTTTGCTTTTCAGTTGAAGAGTTGGGCAACCGGTGTTTTCAGTGGAAAAATTGAAGCCTGAAAGTTGGAGTTTCACTAGGATTTCTCAGTTCCTGCCAGTTAGTCTATCGCCTGGCAGTCACATTGTGTGGCTGTTCTTCGTCGCAAATACGAAGTGCTGAATCACATGTTATAGAACGCTTACCAGCGTTTTAGCCATCCACAGCCGTTACCACCAGACATCGATTATATTAGCGTCAAGTACTTCCTTCCACTTGTCAACCGTCGCCGCGCACAACAAAACCGGTGCAAGTTAATTACGGCTGATGATGCGAATGAGAAAAGTTGCGCCCTTTGTATTTCATATTCTCTCATGTGCCAGCAAACGGAAGATAACTGTTTTGCCAAAAAATTAAAACCGGCTTTGTGGTTCTTTTTCCAACGAATCTCCTTCAGCAATTTTAAATTGGCAATATGCTGTGGACACTAACTGCAAACAAGGTTGGATTTTCAATCACTCCTTTTCACAAGAGTTATAATCTCGTGCTGGTCATTTACGTGCAATGTACCTTCTTCACCCCGTGGTAAGTGAATTAAACACTTGAACTACGCTTTTTCCAAATAGCTTGGGCGCACCTGCTAAATTTTTCACAACGTATCGCTCGAAAAGCTTAGCGTTATAGCATGCGTATTTCACTTACTTAAACAGCTTTTCCTCTTCCGGGTTGCTTTGACTTTACCATTTTTCCTGATCTCCACAGTCAGGCCGTGCCTGGTCACGAGCCACTGAGGCTTATCGTACTGAGTGAGGAAGTCGGGCGGTACGTTTTGTGGCGATGTGCGGCGCATCCGAGCTGGCGGCGTCAGAACGCTCCGTTCGACCCTCAGAACGTTGTTTTCCGGCGGCGGAAAAACGTCGTAGTGCGCGATGAGACGAGTTGTTGGCGGCGAGCTCGTACTGGTTGCCGGCGCGGACACGGAAGCGGCCGTTCCGGTCATAACGTGACTCATCGCGCCCATAGCGAACAGTAAAAGCTTGAAGAATGTCACGGTGCTCACAGTCTTTGCGTCTGTTTTACACGCGGCTGAAGCGGTGCGTTGTTTCCTGTGGTACTGTGCGCCCACAGCAGGATATCCGGTCAATCTTGAAGCGAACGGCGATCTGCTCAACCGGATCCCGGCGAAAGGTATCTCAGCCGCCTTGCACAAGTTGATGCGAGGTGCGGAACGGGACGAGGCGCTTGCAGGCGTCAGCCGAGTTTGCACGGCGGCCTCGTCGGCTGTTGGAGCTTGCTGCGGATGTTCAGTAAGGCGATCGTTTTCGATGACGCATTGAGTCTTGTGATTGTCGCTTGGCTGATCAAAGTTACGTTCTGAACGTTTTCTACGCCTCGTTGGCGCGTACGGGAACTTACCACAGCCGTGGTTGGACGCGCAAGACTTCTGTACCGAGCGGACATCGATGTTTCCGCAACTCCACCTGCTGCTGGGAAGCGGCGCACAAGGAAAACTGCTGGAGCAGTCGTGATTTTCTTCGCACATCTTCAAGATTTTCATCTAAGCAAAACTGATTTATTGGGATCTTTCCACATTTACTGTGTTTGAAAAGACACACACGTCACCTAATCCAACGTTTCTGTAAAAAATAACACGCGTGAAAGAACCCGTTCTGGTATTTTTTTATCTGGGTTTCACCATTGAAACTAAATCCTGTGGCTTTCATTCTCTTTTCCAATAACAGCTTAGTTATTTGTCAATCTATTCTAATACAAATTACTCACAAAGCAAATCCAAGTTACTCACAGCTCTTTCGTGCTGCAAACTGTACTGAATTTAATGATGATTTTTCTGGGCATTGCGTGACGGTCACCGTATCACTTGTTTTGGAATTTAGCCTGCGTTGAATTACATCCTAGCTGGTTGGTTGTTTTGATAATTAATCTGTGTTCTTTCAGCATGACTTAATCAAAACGCCATTAGCTGCATGATGTATTATCTACCACTACATCAGCTGGCAACTGTGTCCATTATCTCTTGTCCGTCATCTTTGATTCAGTTGAAAGCGGCAAGATCTCATGCAGACTGCGACAAAAACATTAATCCCAAATTAATAGCACCTTTGTAAACAGAGAAGTGACGCGAGAAAGGAGTAACACGCATGTCCGGTCGCCCAAAGCATCTCTGTTCATCAAACCGACGCACCTGCTCTTCGCTGAAACCGTTTGCTGCGCTTTTGAACTGATGATTTGAGAAGGAGGGGAAATCCCCATGTACGCGTGCCGAAAACTTAATTGGCGAGTATCGGCAACTTCGGCAACCTGTCGTATTTTGCACGCGACAAGCGTAATTGACATTGGTCTCACCACAACAAAGCCGAAACACACTTAAAGAGCGTATGAAGTTTTTTTCAAGCGAAGAAGACATTCACATGAAGTTTGGATGTTGGCCGCTTGCTGATGCGCTGCCGCGACCACAAGCGACTTTTTGATGGGGAGTCTTCGTCGCGCCCAACGCCTGGGCATCGCTGCTTTCCGGTGTCAAGCGAAATTTCTGACCTGTCATTGTTTTTCAGTTATTTTGCTTCTGAAAACAAAGAAATAAAGTCTGGCAATTACTTTTATGATGTGTGCTGTGTAAATTAAAACATTTTGGACAGATGTCAGGTACCCACAACAACCTATAGCACGGGAATAACTTGACCATTGAAAATTTTCGAAATTAGTCGTTGACCTCAATTATTTTTTCTTTTTCTCACTCCAAGGCAAACCCTAACCTGAGACACTTACCTAAACACGAATTCCCAAGTCCTAATAATCAGTTTTCTCAGCGTATTTGGTGCGTGCAATATTACTCTGCGCATGCGCACATGGTGTGAAGTCAGAAATTTCCCAAGTCAGAAATTTCGCTTGACACCGGTTTTCTAGCGCTGTAGTATCGCGTCGATTAAAATCATCTCTCCATGCGCGCCAGCGATGTGCCTGTGCTTCGTCTCTCGATTTAGGTTGCGCTTCTACACTGGTCGCACGAGAAACCACTAACTTGTGCTACTAAACGACTTGTGTGTTCCTCCGTCCTAGAAAAGTAGACCGCTGCAGCTGAAATCTTCTGTCCGAATTGACTACGGAAGATGATTTTATACAGCAAAATTTTATCGCCACGCTAGAACTTCTTCTTCAGCAGCATGCAATACTCTGGGTGTATGTGAGCATATTTTTAGAGAAATTCCGTCACCTAGCGAAAATCTAGCATGCTGAAGAAGTTCCAGAGATTGCAGCTTATATATATATTGAGCGAAGGGTGTTTTTTCCACGAGAAACGGTTGTTCTCACGACCTGCTGCCGTCGCGAACCTTTTTTCACGATCGGCGCCTGGGTCAGTGCAAGACGCGTAAAGGCGCTATGTCGCTTCGGCGCTCTTGGCAGCGAGACGACGGTTTCGACACAGTTGAGTGTGGTAGCGCGTCGTTCACACGTTGACGTTGTTTGTTGTTTCGGCGTCAAGCACGTATCTGCATCTAAGTGTTTTTGGTTGACATGACATGTAGGATGAGACACCTGTGTATGTCAGAACGAAGTAGCACCAAGACAAAAAAGTAGCACCAATAATTGCTAAACATTTGCCCTCGCTCTGAAAGCTTGTGTCAGTACAGGTGAACATAAGCTCCTGCATTTCGCAACGTTTTGCAAACTTGCGCACTCCATGTAACTCAAACTCCAAACTTGCGCACTCCATGTAACTCCGTAACACTCCATGTAGTTACGTTTACAGTTGGCATTCGATGTATATTTTCCAACAAGACATACTCTTTCGCCGAAACGCTAGATCGCTTAGGGTGTCCCTGTTTTGTGTTTTCGTAATAAAAAACAGTAGCAGCAAGCGCCCGTTTGGTATTAGCTTTGAACACGACCACAATTTTGCAAGCAACGTCTATTTTCGCAAGATTCGGTAACAGTCGCCTGCTGATCAAGGTTAGACGTCATGCCTTCCATTTACAGCTATCTCATAACAGTCGTAAAGTGTGTGCTTTTTTGCAACTGTTCATAAATTTCCAAATCGATTTTACGCAAAAAAAGCATTCTTTAGTTCCCTTGAAACGGTGAGTGAGCTGCATTAGTTTTTGTACAAATAAACTCTCTTGTTTGTTCCACTGTGAAGAAATTATTTTATATTGAATGTTGAAGTCCACCAACAAATTAAAAATTTTGTGTGACACATCTTTGCCTAGGTTCAGTTTTGTTATAAACTGACCGAAGAAACGCCATGGCATCAGAAAAACCTTTGACTTCTACATATTTCTGTGATGCTGACTTTGCTAACCAGTCTCACACGCCAGATCTAAATGTTAAAAAAACCTTCACAAGTGGTTTCTTATTGCATTTGTTTTTTAAAAGTAAAAGGTTTGCTGAAAGAAAGTTCATATTTATAAAATTTTGTTTTGCTTGCGTGATTTCTCAAGTTGCTGGTCGGTCGCCAAAGTGACTAGACCGTGCGAGCCCTGTCCGCTAAACCGAAACATCTGCCTCCTGATTTAGTTTGTTGATACCACCTGTACGTGGTGCGCGCTCGGGTGTACTTTTCAAACGTTTCAAGCTTCCCTGCCTTCATAAGGTCCAAGACATTATTTGATCACGTCATTGCTACAAAACGTCGTTAACTGATTTCTAACGTACTTATTTCCGTATTGACGAATAGACTCTTTTCTTTACAAAAATCGAAGAGTTGTCCGCAACGGTCAAACAACGGCCGCGCAGGTCAGAAATACCACTTCATGTCACTTCAGTGTGTGCAGCATCTCTTTGCTTGCCGTACGAAGTGAACTTAACGCTGTTTTTCACCTTGCTCTCGATTCAACCTGCGCACACTGATATTAGGGCCCCAACGGTTCTCCCTTGATCGGCAGTTGCCTGCGGTCAAGCGGCTACCAGTGATGTTCAACGACAACAGACAGGTTGCAAGCTATGCCGTGGTCTTTCTTAGATTCTTCTGATCTTGCCCCACCTGTTACTCAACGTTTAGAGCAAAACGAAGTACCTCTGCGCTGTCAAGCACGACTAACCGGTGGCGAGGCGCGTGCTTTCTAGATATATTTACGGTACCCCGACTGATGCCCAACTACCTGGATGCACTCGGACTGATGTTCTCTGTAATTGCATAATTACAGGTTGGTTACTTTCGCGCAATGTTCCGAAGTCTTTGGGCCGCGCACTTCCGGTTGCGAGCGGTTTAGGTTAAATTAAGAACTTGGGCAAAAAACGCGCTTAACACAAGGAGCTATCGTGACCGCCACTGTTGTTGTCATCAAGCGGGAAATTTTTGACCAGAAGAGTTAGCTGCGGTTTAAATTCCTGTGTTTTATGTGGCTTTGTATTTTGCAACTTGCGTAGTATGTTCGACCCACGTAAGATACCCCGAAAAACCTGTCATGAGAAACTTTTCTTTAACACATGTTTTCCAAAATACGTTTGGGATATTTCAAAATCTATGGGTGCTGTTTCATAAAATATATCACGAAATCGTCAGCAAAGGTCACAATCTGAATTTCTGTACAAACGCCTGGGAGAGCGTTAATCTACGCTAGAATTGCTACTCGCCAACACTGCGTGCAACTGCAAGAATACGCGATGATTAGGCTCGGTAACACGTTTCTAATGCTTGCGCGTGTTTTCGTCACTGACGAAGTAGCCGCTTGCAGTTCTTAGCTTTACTTTCAAGTCTTCCAGGTTTTCCAGCCAATCTTGAATGGCGCTGCAGGCCCTTAAATTTTTTCCAAAACCCAAAATTAGTTATTCCGTTTAACGTTTTGGACTAAATATTTAACGTTTTGGACTAAATAAATATTTTCGCCCGCTTTCCAGAAAAAAGAACCGCTTTGCCAAAACCGACCGCATTTATTTTGGTGCAAGAAATAGGTGAAAGCTTGATGTGTTCAAATTGTCATCCACTGAACAAGATGTTATTGCGCCGATATAGAAGCAACGGCGTTTGATGCATTTCGGGACCAGATAGTAAGCACGAAAAATGATGACGCCCTCACAGCAATGCACCGTCACCCCATGACTCTGAAATGTACTGGCGCTTGCCAGGTGAAGGCTGTAGGACAATTTTGTTTGTCTGTGCTAGAAAACGCAGGTAGTGGACAACCCGGAAAGGTTTCTGAGAGATTCTTAAAAGGACGTTTTGTGTAAAATTATTGTCAATTTTTTTCTAACTGTGACAATCTGGAAAGTTCGCTTCTGCGATGTTCCCTGGACTCCTACGGTGTTTTACAGGATCCGTATCTTCGGACCTCAATCGCGTGTTGAAAGTGAAAAAAAAATTGGATCCGTGTTGGATTTGAGTTAGCTGTTAAACAAACAAGATATGCATTGGAATTAACCGTACCGGCAGGTCTCGAAGTTACTATACCGCAAAATTCAGTGTTCAACAAATCGTTCTTTGCAACACTTAGCGATGTTTCTTGCCGCTTTTGATGTGCCGTGCAATTATCAGGATTTCGACCGCACTGCATTTACGAGGCACACTGCACTGAGTTGCACTGTGGCCGTCTGGCGTCTAGTGGTAAAAGTGATTCTGATATGTCTCATCACTGGGGTTTTGATATTGCTTTTGGAAAGCTTTTGTTAGATTTCTGTAAGCTTGGAAGGCGTTCAAGCAAAAATGGGCCTACATAAGAACGACAAAAACAGTTGTATGCAGGCCAAGTTGAACATATATTTTTTTGTGTCAGGTATTGCCTAACGCATTCGCTATCACTTTCGTCCACTGTATTTCATGAAAGTTTGGAGGCACCGTAAGAAATCTGTTTGACGCAGCAGTTGTTGCTTTCGTGTGTGGGACATGAACTTCATTCACCGCTTGACAAGCACCAGAAGCTGCAGGGCTGCTATGTCGGTTCTTTAGTTGTGTGGTGAATTGCTCCAGGTCTGAAGCACGATGCCCATGTTCAGCACCCTGTGCACTTCACCTTGGAGGTGGTTGTGACGGTGATGTCCATAAAAGTACCAAGCTTAACTTTGCCATGGCGAAATGACTCACCTCTACCCGAAAGAGCAAAGCGTGCTCCAGAGGCCGGAGTGATGTTACAGTTGCTTGTGTCACATTAACTATTAGATGGCAATCAGCTGTCCAGCGCTTGGTTAGCACCAGCACTAGGCGCATCGCTACTGAGCTGATTTTATATTTTCGAGGTGACCTACTCCAGCTTTCATCTGTGATGTTGCAGTAAAGTTTCATGTGCTGACCACCCATGGGCAGGGATTGCTCACCAACGCAGGCAGGGACATAGCCAGCATCAGTTTTCGATTTCGGCAATATTATTTGCATCCTGTAGGTAGACCCCAAAAGGATTTTGGATAAGGTATAGACATCGGAGTTTGTTTGCAAAAATTTTCGGATCAACATCGTAGAGGAATACTGTTAACAAATTTCGGGCGGCTCAATGTTGGAAAATGTGTAATCAATTTGCACTGCTAGTTCACAGAATTGTAAGCTGCTAATGTGAGGAAAAGTTTGAAACGTGGACGAAAACTATTGAACTTATTGAGTAAGCACGATCTGTTCACAAGCGCTTTGTTGTTTGCATTGCACCATGCCATAGTTCTTGCGGTGTCGGTGAAATGGTAAGAAACGTTCAGCGAATTTCTTACCATGCAAATGATTTGCTGCCCCATTTTCTGCGGTAACTTGTATTAAAACCTATCACTGCCACTGTGTCAAATAAAAAATGAAAAGCGAGGAATAACGTATTCAAACGTAATAAAAATGTCAGTTGTGCCAACATAATATTGAAATGCAAAACAGACCTACTGCTGTCCAAGTGGAACTGAATATATTTGAACAAAACATTACGCATCCTCAAAACACTCTCACCGTTTTCAATGACATGAATTTAATAAAATCTTGCATATACCTGCATAGTGAGATCCCAAACAGAACCAGGCAACCTACTTCGAGAGTGAAAAAAAAATTGACAAAAGGTGAGAAATTTGCAAGTTCATAAAGTTGCTGAAAGTAAAAATAATAATTGAGTAATTACTGGCATTGAGAATACAGCTGATATTACTTCCTCCAAGGTGTATTTTTTGCGTTACATAAGTCATCAGTGTTTCGTCTAAGGTTAATGCCTAGGTTTGGTACTTTCAGAAAATATAGGCCTTCGAAGGATATGTTGAAATTATTGGTGAAAAAGTTAAGCAAAGAGGTGTTGAAAAATATCTTGTCGTATTCACATTCTTGCGTATTTTAGAGACATACAAAAATGTTTTGGGATCCGCGGTTAAAAGATTGAAAAACCGGTGCAGGCCGTCTGGTCAAGCATTGCAATACCAATACCTTTAGTGGATTAACAGAGATCCTCTTCCAGTGAAATGCGAGCTTACAAATTGACGGTCTTTTTACGCGATTACGTTAGTTGTGGCATCAAGGGGCAATTCTACGACGAATACCAATTACTAAAATCAATTTTACTCTGGGGTTGGGCCACTATGACTGCTTCTTTTTCTCCTGTGTTTTTTATGCGGCCACGTCGTGCGATTTCACCTCAGTCTGACGTTCACGTTTGAGGTGGTGGCAACAAATTCAAAGACTAGCGGTTCCTGTCTGTGATGCTTGTTCTCTCAAGGTGCGATGGATTTTTCAAAAACGAGACTCATCAGTGACTGCAGCAGTCTCTCAATGCTATGTCTGCCGCGATGATCAGTCTAAATCACTTGATTGCTGGTCTTCCGAAGAGAGAAACAGTATAACGCGTAGTACCCAACGTCACTTGTTTTTGTAGGATTCTGTTGTTCACTAAGGGAAGACTTGGACGTGTTCCGTAGAGTGTGAACGTGCAGTTACTAACCCATTCCAAAAATTTGCTGTCAAAACAAACGGTTTGACCCCAACAGCCCTTTTTGCAAACAGCGGTCGGACCGGAAGTCCCATCTTGTCCAAAACATTTTCCCAAAGCGGCTGCACCCCCACTGAAAGTGTTCTCGTCGCGGCCAATTAAAAACCATGGCACGGTGTGAACGAGACGAACTTTATCAGCACTGGTGTTTGTCATAACGCGCCGTAAGTAATGGTTTGCACCGGTTAATTGCTGTTAAGCGCGTCGGGTTTGTCGGGGCGTGCCATGCTGATTTGGGAACCCGGTTCTGGTAGCAGCATCCCACCATGACTCGCTTCGTCAGTGGACGCTTCTTTGAGTGACTCGCGACATAATTGTGACATTGTTTAGCGCCACAGACGACCGCCCAGTTTATAGTAAGTAATTAGCAGTTTTGTTCGGAGGCAAAATTAAGAAAAGTTTGCTTGCGGCCAGACAGCGTCAATGACGCGAACGCCAAAAGTAAACATCACGGCTGTGTAACGTACGGGGCGCCCGGTGTCATCTTTTTGAAGGATAGCCTTGAATAATTTCGGTGAGAAAAACGAGCAATTTGTCAAAAAATGAAACTGCGGACGCACGCGCGAACATCTGCACAGCATTAATTTTGAAAACAACTTTTCGAATCCGCGTCCACATTTTGAGAAAACTTTGACATTGAATAAAAAAAACATCCTGCGCCAGCTGTATCTGGTTCAACAAGGAGCTTGCATGGCATCATCAGTAAATTTGAACAGCACGGCCAATACTCTAACGTACTCGTACGTGAGTAAAACAAACCCTCGAAAACGTAGAGTATAATTTACTTTTTTTTTAATCTTTAAAAAAATGCCGAAACAAAATTTCAGACAATAATGTTGCACTCAGCCACAGTCAATGAGTTTCATGCCTTGTCCTTCGTGCTCTTGTCTATAAGATAGAAACAGTTTACTTCTTTACCGCGTGGTCTGAGAAGCACTGAAATGTGGTAAGATTCTTCTTTATTGCCTTATGTTCTTACTGCTAATTTTTAATCAAGGAATGATTGAATTGTGACGATTTAGCATTTGTAGACGAGGTTATAAGTTGCAAAACGACACCGCGTGTTTAAAACAGACCCTTAAGAAAACTTTCGTGGACTTACTGTAGTATTTTTGGGTCAGTGCATGCAAGAATTTTCCTTATTTATTTTTTTAATTACTGACTGCTCAGCGAGCACTTAATGCCACTTCCGCGTTGTATGCTAAAATATTGACTACACTGCTGATGAGCATGGGCGTCGGAAGGAGGGGGGCTTGGCTCTCTCCATGGGTTTTGAAATTTGATATTTTCCTATAGAATTTTCAGCAAAAAAAAAGGTTGTTTTCTTAGTTTCGAGTGAGAAAAACGAAATTTCACTTTTGCCCTCCCTGGAAAACTCCTTCAAAGCCCATACCGATGAGAGTATGATTTCTTAGTTGTCCTGCGCTAAACTGCGAGCACATATCGCATGGTGATGAAGGATGTGCTGGAAATATGTCTCAGTTGATTACCACGTATATCGTATGGCACCATTACTCCAAAATACAGTGAGATGCAAAATAGATAGTGTATCATTGTATTGTAGAACTGTATTTTATTCTAGAACTGGAAGGTCGTGGGCACCTGCTATTAGATTTTTACATAGTAGGGACTTGACGTATTGGTTGCGATTACTCTTCGCCTGTCCGCTGCTTTTCAGTTGCTGTCAGTGCAACTGTGACGTTACATTTATAACCTTTTGACCTTGTTTCGATGCTTCATTTCCAGCTGATCATCGTTGCCACCAGCGTGTTATGTTGAAAAGGTCCAACGTCGACACCTGCTCAGCGTAACAGGCTCCTCCCTGCCCGTGCCTTTTTCGCATCGACCGGCCAAATCATTCTGCCGATACGTTTGCCCTTTCGTCAAAAAAGCGACTGCATGGCTTCATGCTGTATTGGCCGCACGTAGCATTTTTTTATAGTCAGTGCGTCATCACATGCACGCAAAAGCATGTGTCACGTGTTGTCACGCATGATAGGGTCGTGTGAACTGCATATCCTGTCTGTGTATAGGATTATTCCCGGAGCCATTGAAAGTCATTTGACTGATATTTCGTCGAGTCCGTGAGGTAGTTGTGAAAGATTTTTCTAAACAAGGTGTTTGCTACATACGTTTCCTGAAATACTTCTAAAAAAGTAAAACCCGTCCATTTCTTATTTCACCATCGGAGTGTTATTTCGTGAAGCCATCAACACCGCGAGTTATTTCGATTTAACTGCACCTTGGAATAACTAAAAATCCGTGCAGCAAAAATTGCGTCATTCACACTAAGCTGTGCGTGACTGCGTCTCATCGCGGACTATTTTTACATCTGCCTTACTTGGAACGTGACTAATAAAACAACCGAGTGTTCGGGATAACTTTCCTTGCACAAACCAGAATTTCAATTGCACCTGCATACATTATTTCGCTACGGTGAGAAATACAGGTCAACGCTGTACTATAGGTCAACGCTAACAGTGCTTTTTCCATGAAATGTGTGTTTGTTGGAGTAGCATAATCAAGGTATCAGAATGAGACGTGCATAAGGCTTTTCCTTAAAGAAGGCCATGCATCACAAGGCTTCATGTCACAACAGTGACTCCAACAAATTCAATAAAAGAAACGGCTGTTGTTCTTCGCCACTGGCTGACTGATCCCGTAAGTTTGCCATGAAACGTCAAGTGTTGTAAATGTGACCACAGTCATGAAAGTTCGTCACACCCATCTTTCCCGGTCAGTAGGTACAGGCGTGTCCTATACGTAAGCCATTTTGTGCGAAAGCGTCTGCAACACAGCAAGTGTGGTATTCCTATCAAACCTGTTTAAGCATACGGCATTTCCAGAGGTTCGTTCGCACGTTGTGATTCGCTTCGGCTTATTACTTGGCGTACTACGTACTTATCACACCAATCTGGTGTCTACGACAGCTATATGTAATAGATATCTAACGCAGTTAGGTTTGGCCCTCATCCGACGGCCGTGTGGCGCGTTAAGCACTGCAGTTACAGATGCATGTAGGCGGTATGTGTGAATCGAAGACCTGAAAAAGAAGCTGACTCTGGCTTGGCTTGTCCTTGGAAATGTGACGTTGCTGATATTGCGTGCAATTTTTTTTTTCAATCATTTCTGTGTCGTGGGCTTTGAAAGCCTTTTTGTTACAAACCGTGCTTCTTGCGACAACTTGCAGTTTGACTGACGTGTTTTAATCACTTGTGGTGGATAACCAGATGTATGGGATAAGTCATAAAATGGCTATTGAGGTAAGTCATAAAATCACCACAGTTAGAACTGTTATGTTACTTATTTTTTTGTCTGAAGTATTATGCTCAAGACTTACAAAAAAGCAGTGGTGGGGAAAAACCCTGATTTATTCCGGTGACGACTGTTTTAAATCTACGCAGTATAAACTCATTAAGTTTAAGGAGGACGATTGAACGATTTACTAAAAATTTGACTTATAGGTGTATTCGGTACACTTGCTGCCGAAATAAAGCGCAAGCAAATGAAAATAAATTTGTTTTTTAAACAAAGAAAGAGTTTGTGGTGCCTATTTCATTGTAAAACGTTTTTTATTTCCTGTCAAATCAAATTCTAATTACATTATCCCGAGCACTGTTCTGCCAAAGCCTCTGTCACTTCGTCCTGCAACGTTGATTGTGGGTTGTAGTTCTAACAGGAGAAAATTGCCACTCGGCCATTCTCAATCACCTTGCACTTCTCACCTGGATGGTGGAATGCGGCGTTGAGCGCAATCGGAAATAAATTTCAGATCTTATTTTCATGATAAAAGCTTTTTAATTGGTTGGTTAAATTATATCAAGCGTCATTCATACGATCGACTATGGTTATTAAACGCATCATTGTTGCAGGATGCAGGATAAAGCTTAGGATATTTTTAACCGCGGCACACAAATGGTTACAGGCGTGGAAGGCACTGTGAACAGGACAGTACTGTACAATAAAAAAATTAACGTCGCTATACAAGAATCAAGGGTATCTTGCAAACAGGATTTCTCAAACGTTTCGAGAAGTTTACGTATCTAGAAACTTAACCTGCAGTGTCCGCACAACCCTTTCACAAGACGCAAACAGACACTTGCGAAATATTTGAAAAAGCTAGTTTCGTACAACCGCTCTTTACAAAGCAAAGCTTTGCTTCGTAGGCTTTCAAAAACCGCGCGTTGACCAAGTGTTGCGAAAATGGCATTTTTAGGGGTGTATTTTCACACGCAAGGACGGTTCGTGATGTCCTGCCACGTTCTGTATCGTAACTCTGCCTGTTATGTGTTGTAATTTCTGGTTTAGTGCAGCTTGACTGTCAGTCAAGCAAAGAGGGCTGATATGGTTTTGTTGCAGCTCAGCTATAAAAAGCATCGCAACGCAACTATGCTGTGCTTACGTCCAACTTTAAATTTGGCGTAGTTGAGCTCTGCAGATTTGTCAACAAAACAATGCAGGCAGCAAACACTTATTTTGAAACGAGTTGACGTGGGTTGTCTACCCAATAATCTTTTGTTTCATCTTTGCCTGAGCTTAGTCTTCGGCCAGGCAACATGAGCGAGCGCGAAACGTGTGACGTGGTCTTGGTGCAGGACAGCGCTTTCTGTGAACGCTACGATCAATCCCTTTTTACTGTAACCGATCATACTTGTCGTGAGTTCGAAAGGTTTTAGTTTTGTTCACCAAACTCTTATTATATGTCGGTGCAGCTCTTGACCTTGGTGTGCAAGCATACGGCTATCATTGTGTGATGAAAATCGGCCTTGGATGTATTTCCCAAATGGTAATGTGACCGTGGGCTTTCACGGGGATTGCCCACACGCTTTCACTTAGTGAGTCACGACATACCTTTGAAAGTTTCTTTGTTCAGAACTCGAAACGGCGTGAAAGATGCCACGAAGTAATACAAGAAGCCAGCAGTGATTAAAGTTAGTTTTCGCATTGTTGTTGGTATTCAAACGTGTTGCTGAAAAAAGCGCGTTCATAGCATGATACTTTACACGAAAGCTCCAACTCGTTTTTTCATTGTTGCTCTTGGATAAATGCTTCTTTTAAAGTCTTTGCAAAGGCTCAGGTAGCGTCGTCTGAATTTATTAAACGTTTTGACGTCTGTCTGAAACCTGCGAAGTTTGATGGAAGGGCCATGAAACACACAGCGTGAAGAAGGAAGGGTATCGATTCACCTCAGCAGAGGTGTTTGCTGAAGTTTTGTAGCAGCTACTCTTTGACTCTCTTCAGTAAAATTTCCACAGAACCGGTTGAAATGTAAGTTCCCGTTCAACTGACACTGTTTGTGGAGCAAGCCAATTGTACAAATAACACAATGGTTTTTAGTGCTCATTGGAACAAATCGTCCTGGAGCCGGAGCCAAAAACTTTTAGTGGATGGAACCGGAGCAAAAAATTTTGGATACCTGGAGCTGGAACCGGAACCACAGCCCTAGTTCCACTTCCAACTACTGCGAACCTTGCCCCGGGCTTTTTTATCTGCTAGTTTTTAAAGCAGGTTGCAAACTGGTCAGCTTCAGTCGTATGGCGTTTCCACCAGTCTATGCTCATGCCAAGACGATTGCGGAATTTATTACGCATGTGCAGTACGTGGTTGAAAACATATTTCGTGGGAAACCTCAATAGTGATATTAGCTTAACGTTTCCCGAAAATTCCGGAAAACGCTCACTGCACTTGATCAAAACATCTGACCATCCGTGTTATTAATGTGGTACAGGCTTCATAATCGCTTTGGTAGTCGATAAAGTTCCTGGATGTGGAGTCGCATTCGCTTGTGTCAGTTAACTGGCAAAACACTTCACCCAGTCACTTTCTACGCAATCCAACTATTGGCGTTATTTCCACAACAAAGACTTTTTAGCAACTTCAAACTACAGGTGGCGAAAACGATTTTTTGGAATTTTTAGTTTAGCTAAGATGGGGATGGTTGGACTTTCTTGCCAGTATAAGTTATCCCTTTCCTAGCCTACTTTACTGATATACTGTGCCATCAGTCAGATGAACAGAGTACAGCTATATCTACAAGCACAGTGAAACACTCGAATTGATTGAAAAACATGATAAGCACGTTTTACAACTGACGGTTAACTAATTAATTTTGCTAGCCAATAATTGCTACCTAAATTGTCTCATAACAGTCGTTTTTCACGTATTCATTAATAGAAGACACTTGGTACCACTGTTTTACTCAAGTTACGAACCGAAGTTTATAAAACACATGATAATGGACTATGGCGTGTTTTGCCTACGAAAAAATGTTTTGGCAACACTCTGACAACAGAAAACTATATGAAGAAAACTACATGAAGTTTTGTTTCAAGACAATATTGCTAATAATAATACAGGGGTGGCCAAACTGCGGCTCTTCGAACATTTGCATGCGGCTCTTTTATGCTTTCCGAAAAATTATATATTTGTTTTTTATTTTTTATTTCTATTGCAAAGTGTAGAAATTTTGTAAAATGGTACTGTGATAGCTACTACCTAGCGTACTGTACAGTACTATACTTTTGCAAGATGTTCCAAAAAGAAATATGATGTCACAGAAGCTTAGTTTGCAAATAATTTCGCGTTTTAAGATTTTTATGCTGCGGCTCTTTGTAACTTGGGTTTTACGATATGCGGCTCAGACATAGAGCAGGTTTGGCCACCCCTGTAATAATATATACAGTTGGGGGATTTGTGTGAGTTCACGGAGAGAAATAAGTCGGCTAAGCTTAATCACAGCTTTTTATTAATATTCTTAATCGCAGCGAAAGTTGATGTGATGATTCAGTGGTAGCAATGTTATGATCGTTTGATCGTTTTTAATATCTTCAAAGCAACTGACGTTTTTCGTCTTTAAGAAATGGAGTTCGGTCGATTGGGTATTTTCCGATAGCTCTATCAGTGTCGGTTGCTTTCAACCAACATAAA
>JGI24158J21664_10005062_pt1 | contig 17146 bp, 11 predicted proteins | sample Ectturendosymbi3_FD_21664 | JGI IMG/M metagenome (IMG submission 21664)
TTTTTTGTATTCTGATAAGAATTACCGAAAGCAGGCCTTCCATGTTTTTGTTTATGTAAGTTACATAGAGTTCAAGGTAGTGCATTCTATAAAAAAGTGAAGTGTGTGTGATAAGTTTTTTGAAAATAAAAGTAATGCTTTTCTTCCATACTATTTCCATTAAACTACAATATGGTTTAATCTTTCAGTTTTTTTTCAACTGTCAGCGTTTGCATGTTCTTCACCAACCAGCAGTACAGAAAATGTTTAAATGTAATTGGTGTGAAGTGCAAAGTCTGCACTGCAGACCAGCTAGGATAAAATGCGAGACAGCAGTAGCAAAGTTGCAGGGCATTCACCTTGATTAGTTGGTCGAGTGATTGATCCATGGCCACTAAATGAATTAATGTAGCACTTTTTGGGTAAAAATATTAGCATCAACTGCCCTAGCAAGAATTAAATGTCATGGTTGGGCCTGCCACGGTATTTGGCTTTGTCCAAATAATTTTTTGAAAAATGAAGCAAGATCTGCTGCTTGTTATTTTTCATTCTGTTAATTGGCAGAATAGTGCAGTGGTAGTGGTGTGGACTATTTTTTTGTTGTTGGCCGTTTCTTTTTTGTTTCATCATCTTAGGTGTAGCAAGCTTTTGTGTAATGCATATCATTATTACTGTGGTATCTTGTAATCATCCCTTCATAAGGAACCAGGGAAAAGCTTGTCCATATGCTTGTTTTATACAATGATTTGCAAACATTTGCGGCCATGGAATAGTTGCATAAAACTGTTGACCGATTCGTTTTGATGTAACTTACTGCTTGTGAAAGCTGTTGTCGTGTAATGTCATATATCATGTCAGTTTTTTATTTAAAATGTCTTCTGCTATCATTGTTATTTGAGTAGGTACTGGTGAAAGTGGAAAATCAACATTTATCAAGCAGATGCGAATTATCCATGGAGATGGATACAATGATGAGGACAAACGTGGATTCATCAAGCTTGTATTTCAGAATATTGTAACTTCCATACAAAACATGTCTGCTGCTATGCTAACTCTTCATATTGAATATGAAAACCCAGAAAATTATGTGAGTACGATGATAATTTGATCTGCACCTGTTTGCTTAGATCTAAACCAGGGGTTCCTAACTGGGGGTACTCGTACCCCCAAGGGGTACGAGATTGAGCATCAAGGGGTACGAAGATCCTTGGGTCACAGAGCAGCTTATATATCCCTTATAGAGCAATATATATCTCACATTTTTTTGGGGGGTACTAAGAATGCTCTGACCTGACAAAGGGGTACGAGCAGCAAAAAAGGTTGGGAACCCCTGATCTAAACGTTTTAATATATGTTTTTGCACAAATGTTGTTCAATCCCATTTAGCATTAGGGTTCTGTTGCTCTGTGACATAAAGATTGTGCTTCATGTAAAACAAATGGTTTACATGCAATTTACCAACACATGATGATTAGTTGCGTATGTTGATTATGTACCTTGTTTGTCCAGAAGGAATATTTCACAGCATTAGAAAAAAATGAAGCAAATAAATGTATTTGGGCTAGTGTCAATAGAAGTCAGAGTTTGAAAGAAACTGTTGCAACAGCTACTTTATTTCTGCAAAACAGAAGTTGTGTCACTGAACATGTTCTGGCCAAATGTTCTAATCACAGTAAAAGGTCCTGTTATTCTGATTCATTTTAATTTTATAATAAAATGACAAATCTGTAAAAAAGTTTTTGTTAAAATGAAGAGTTATTCAAATATTTTAGCATTAATTTGTGCTTCTCTACTTGTTTTTCTTTACTGGCATTACTAAAGGTCACTGGAAAGTATGAATGAACATGTTTTTCTTATTTATGAAAGTGCTGTTAAAGTTTTCACAGCAAAGAATAGCTCTTCAACAAAATTAGAAGTAGTATGCTGTAGTGCCGTGTGGTAAAAGCCTGCATATACTGTCTTAACCTGGTTGCCCAGCATATATATACTGTACTGGCATATCTTATCCCATCAAGTTGGTTAGACATTAGACAATTGCAAATGTAAGAAAATATTCAAGTGGTTTTGGCGAATCACATTATCTAAGGAATTCTGGAAAACAATTTCTAGGACTTTAAATATAGGATCAACCTGAATGAACTAGAAGGAGTCAGCCTGTTTTATTTTACTTTCCAGACAACATCTAAATTGCCCACATGCTGGGGTGGTTTGTAAGGATCCCCATCCATTCATGCCTGTATAACAAAATACATGCAGTGCAGCCTGCATCAGACAATGGTTATGGACCATTGCTGCAATGCATTTGTTGGATTCAATATTTTTAAGNTTTTTGTTAGTCTTAGTTTTCAAGACTAGTCAGTTGTATCACTAGTTCATTTGCTTAGTGCATGTGTGTTTTTATTGTGATGTAGAATATCCTTGCACAAGATTTAACTTACATAAATCATGCATGCAAAAGACATGGGTTTTAACTGCGTTCGTAATAAAACTGAAGTTCATTTAAAAATAACTCACGTTTTCTCAGAATTTAGAAAATGGCAATCTAGGTCATCTTGTTTCCAAACACATTATGCTGCTATATACATCTAAAATTTATTAATTGTTCTGATGTAGTAGCAATTTAACTGATTGCCTATTGTGTTTGTTAGGACAAAGCAGAAGAGGTCCAGGCTGTTCAAGTTGATGGGATACAAAATTATAATGATTTTTTTCCATATGTTGATGCCATACAAAGCATTTGGGCAGACAAAGGGATACAGAACTGCTATGATAGAAGACGAGAATATCAGTTATCTGATTCCACTCATTAGTGAGTATGAGCATAGATTCAAAATACTGTCCTATTTTTTTGTGTACTTAAGTGCCGATCAAGTGTGTAGTTTTGAACCATTTTTGTATCACATATTCAGCTGCTGAATGCAGCTGATTGAGCATAACTTTACCAGCTTTTGGTGCAACTCACTGGTGTGTTCTGTGTTCACACTACACTGGGGATGATTGTATTCCACTCTTTTGTCTTCACTGGCGTGTTCAGGTACATTCACAGTCACTCCAAAATTTTAGACTGGTAACAACTTGTAAAATGATCATGATACATACAACTGTTAGGATGGTGCAAACCAGTATTTAGTGGTCCCTCCTATCTGAACTTGGTTTAGTTATGAATTTTGGTAAATGTAATGCTGATTGCTCATCAACCCAACTGATGTGACCTTTATGCAATATTCTGGTGCTTTCCAATATCGTGTTAAAATTTCTCTTTTCTAATAGCTACATTAGCAACAGAAACTTGTGATGTGCTGCACTTTCAAATTTTGTAGTGGTTATCTTGATCAACAGTTAAATGAACCTATGTGGGTATGTAGGCCTGGAACATTCAGTGATCACTAAAGGATTACTTGAAGTTACTTTCATCATTTCTTGTGAATTTGTCAAGCTTGGCTTGGGTTAACCAGTGACAATCGTTTTTCTTTAATTATGTGATTGAATTGTTTATATGTTCAGTAGCCACTTTGGATGAAAGTTTTGCGAAAGTTCATGAAACGTTTTGATCTTACTGTACAACTGAGTTTTAGTTAAAAAAAAAACAAAGCAAAAAAGGTTTTGCATGCTGTTGTACCAGGAATGCATCACAAATGGTCTGCATTACTTTTCTCTACTGTCAGTATGTCACTTGCCAGTCCTTCACAGCCACTTGCATAGTGGATGTTGTGACAGTAGCGACAACAGTCACTCCCAACACTGTGCATTAAATTTCTTCACGCATACCAATCGATTCATATAACATTGGTCTCAATTCTCAAAAAACTTTTTCAATTCATCGGTTTGAACTGCCAAGATATCAAACCCATGTAACTTTCACTTATGACAATCTGTTTATCTAAAACAAGGATCTTAAATATACTCCTGTTTTTGGGTCTTCAGTATGACCTGATGGGATGTAAGTTCAGTACATAAGCTGAAGAAGTACATGCTTTACCATTTTGCCACCCAGCCAGCTTCCGAAAAACTCAGATGCAGTTGGAACACGTTGTTTGCATCAGTAACATTAATGAAAGCATGTCAAAAGCAGAATGCGCACATTTTCAAAATCGGTGGAAATTGCTTTCATTGGTTGAAATTGTAATGTTAAAGTTGTTGGATATATGTAAGAAATAAATGTCTGGCAAGATGCTCCCAACTCTTTGATCAAAGCATTTCTAACTTTTTTACTTTAGTTTCACCACTAAGTTAGTTACTGTATTGTTTTGCATATCATGTTTAAACAAATGAACCAGAACTCGTAAAAAAAAAACAGCATAAAATCTTTGAAAAGCTCAAATTGATTTGATTCACATGAAAGACCCCATAGGATTCGTCTGTTAATTTTACTGTTGAAGGTTTATTTCAACATTGCAGTTGGTTTCTGCTGTCAGCAAAAACTGCTTGTTCATGCATTAGGTCTCCTGCTGAGGTGATGGTGTCACAAGAAACCGCGTTTATCGAGTGTAATCTTGGTTAAACTCATGTTGTGAAGTTTTGTTGTAATCCTACCATCGACGTTGATGTAATTGTTCCCTGCAAGACTGAAAAACAATACTGGACCAATAAAAGGTGCTGCGCATATCCAATGCAATATCCAACACATACTTCCACCTTTCATATCAAATGCCTGGCTTGCTTTGTATCACAATATTATCTCCATGTTTTGTCATGGAGATTAGATTGCAGACATTGCACATTTTGTTGAATATATACAATCTAACCTCCAGGTTTGTATATATTCAACAAAATGTGCAATGTCTGCACAGTAATAATAAATTTTTAAATCTATAGTTGTGAGGGTAGGACCTCAACACATGTGAAAGTCATGCTTGCATATGCTTTTGCGCAACACAACGTTTTGGTAGTTCATTCAAACGTTATTTCAAAATGCAGTGGTTTTTAGTGTTTCCTAGGTCATGAAATTACCCTGGTGGTGGCTGTTTACTTCAACCAAGAACTACATCATCAGTGTTTGACAAAGCATTGTTGCAATAACTGGGCACCTCATATGTTTCTTACACTTTTTAGCAACCTTGTGGCAGTCATCTTATCAAAAAGCTAGCAATAATGAATGAGAAAACTATCCAAACTCATGTTGACCCACTGGTGCGTGTTGCGTTGGAATTGCACAGGTCCTTCCAGACCAACTTAAAATGCTTCATGACATTAATTCATTTGCTAGGTGGGTTGCAGGCTGCAAAATTATTGCAGTGACTCGTTTGACAATGCTAATATCGCATTCAAAATTGCTGGAATAACCTAAACAATTTATGGCTCACCAAAGAGTAAACACAGCGTGTTGCTCTGTGTTTGCTGTTAGAATGGTTGCTGATTAACTTCCTAATTGTTTCTGAAAAAGTAGATTGCAATGCCTCATCAATCAGTAAGCAAAAAAGTACACCCCTAAGCATTGTTCATAAGTGCTGTCACGGCTGTTAACATCAACACAAGAAATGCTGCCTTATTTTTTTACGTATGCTGTACATGTTTCTCATGCCTTAAAATCGCATGTCGTACATCTTACCTAGATTCAAAACAATATACATAGTTCTACATATTGTTTTGTTTTATAAAATCGAGGGCAGTTTACGGTATGTAACGATTGTTTCTTAAACATTATACTCTGGTGCACCTTCAAATTGCCTTGTTTTTGTTCTCTATCGTTAAAACGTGAGAATGCTTGATATATAAAACAGAATACTAGACCCAAGTTTGATAAAATTTTTCTTGGTATCTAAATTTAAAAGTCCTTATGTCTGATATTCTTTGTTTCCATGGACACTGACGTATAAAACCTTAGTAGCCAGAAACAGGGAAATCGTCGTCACTTTGGTAATAGCCACAGTCATTCTATGCCCAATGCTTGTAGAATTTCAGAGATAAATACGGCAAATGACACTGACAGCACTGCTGATGAGTAGTCTTAAACGTTCGTGAAAAAAATGCTTAAAAGGTGGCGCTTGGAAACGTGTCTTTTTTTAACATCAGTGAGTTGCTTTCACCATGGGCTTGCGCGGCGAACGTCTTCGATTTTTCTCCAGTTACCTCACCGATCTTGAAAGGATACGACAACCTGACTTCCTTCCGAACCAACAAGATATCTTAAGGGTGCGAATCCCTACAACTGGCATCATTGAGTATCCGTTTGATCTGGACCAAATTATATTCAGGCAAGTTAACATATTTTTCAATTGCCTTTTGCGGGCACGAGGTTTTCGATCGTGTCTCTGTGCATACTGTGTGACTTAAGCAATTTCGTTTACTGACTATTGCCAACACAAGCTCAGCTCACATTTGGACCAAGTTATTTACTTGCTTGCACCCAGTAGAAACATTGCCTCTGCCTCGCTGATAGGATTTTCAGCATCACCAATTTTACGTGAGTTATGAAACCAGAAACGCGTGTCGAGGAAAAGGTGTTTCGCGTTAAATGTCATCGGTTGCTTTTAGCGTTTTCTGGTGAAGTGCTGTTGGGCAACTTCTAGTCATGAAATCAATAAAAATAACACTTCGGTTCATAGCATGTATCCTAGTTTCTCCCTGTACATGCAAAAATTGTTTGTGGTTGAAAGTAGAATTCTATATAAATAAGATCTAAGGGATGCCAATGCGCAGTGTTACGTGAAATCGATGTTTTATTATAAACTTGCGATTGATTCCTTGCTTGTTTCACCTGTGGAGTGAAGTTACTTGAAAGTTGTGGAAGTTCGACTGTTCGTAATGACTTTCTGTACTGTCCTTTTCATGCTGTCATTTATAATGAACGGCAACACAACAGGATCGGTTATTTCCGAACTGTGACATGAGTAATATGCGTTGTCTTGGAAGCTTCGAGGTGCACGTGCAGCTGAACATCCCGGACGTTGCGGCGCAGGCAAAACCAGCATCGACTTAAATCAGCAGTAGAGCATGCCAGAAGCTGATTTCTCGTTATTCAAACCAGGCTGTTTCTAGCACCAGGTCGATTCTTGCATTATACTTTCGAAAGCGCAAACTGTTCTTTTCATCTGCCAGTTTAAGTTAACTCTGCCAGCGCAAATGACAGACATATTAACAATAGAGCCCTTTCGTGGTACCATTATCTTGTGTTGCATTGTTATCACAATAATGTTTCCCAAAGATCTGTCTGCGTAAGTGATCCACGTTTTGAACCCCTCTCGACCGGGGTTCTCCGCCCGTAAAGCGGGGTGAAGCTTTCACCTTCGAAGAACAATTCGAGAAAACGTCTTTTTCAGACTTTGGCTCGGTATCATAATGCTGGTAAATTATAGTAGCGGTTAGCTGAGGTTACGCAGCAGTTGCGTTGATGTTTGGGCGCACGCGGTGAAGGAAGTGGTAAAGATCATGATTGGTACTCAAGCAGTCGGCAGAATGTCGTTGTTGCAATCCTGCGTTTTTCGCAAAGTTTGCGTGTTTTGAGCCTCACTGTTGTCCTCCGAAAATTAACTTTGAGTTAGAGTACGATTGGCGTGTTTGCACTTTGTTTTTCTAGTTGTGTTTAAAAATATTTTTTTGCTGCGCGTCATTGCTCACCCCTAGTTGGCAGTATAGAGTTAAAGAAAGCTTTCGATTGAAACGTGTATTGGTTCTCAGTGAATTGCTTTAGCCCGCGTAACGAGCTCTTGATCTCATTTTCGAATGAGACTTACCGTATTGAAGCCTTTCAGGTCTCTGTGTAATTCTTTTGGTGTACGTGTACCCCAGGGTTTTTTCAAGGTGTTTTAGGGACCCGAATAGGGTCCCTAAAATTTCAAATCGGGTCCCTAGAATAGAGAAAATTATCATCGGGTTCCTAGAATCAGAGAAAATCTGGTCCCTAGAATCAGAAAAATCGGGTCACTACAGGTCCACACTAGGTACCTAACGTTTTCCTTACAAAAAACCTGGTGTACCCCATACTCTGCACCAACAACTTGTACTTCTACGCCGCACACGTGAGATGAGAGAAAGTTAGCAAGCAAGCGGCGTCGCTTGCGTTATGGTGTAGAAGTTTCTGTAAAAGAGAAAGCATGAGACGGCGCACAATCAAACCGCTCGTTTCTGAAACTAAAACCTTGGCCACTAGCAAATGCCCAAGTTTTTAAAGATGGCGCCCTCCTGCAATTCAGACTTTGTTAAATTTTTGTGTATAAGCGCACATCTTGAATCTCAATGCGGAGCTGCTGTCAATTTGCACAGTGTGGTTTAACTTGATGGGTTTTTTTTCTGCGTTTTTACGCATTAAGGCTGAACATTTGCCCTTGTCAATGCACAACAACAAATAGACTTTCTGGTGAATTTATCAGGCGCCTTGTAAAGGCAGAAAGAAAGTTAGTGAAACGATTTTGTCCGTCGCCTTAAAACTGTGGTCTGCTGTTGTTCGTTGAAAAGCGTTGCTTTTTGCCTGGTCCCATCGAAGCATGTCTTGGTAAATGTTTTTCAAGTTACAATTTTCGACGGGGATTGATATCACAGGTGCTTTTGGTATATCCGCCTTTTACGATAAGGCATTGCGCATTATTTTGACCTGCACGAAACCACCAGCTAATCTTTGTGCTGTGTGTCGCTGGAGGAATTTCGCTTACAGTGTGCATTTTAGAGAAATTAGCTGCCCTGAAGCTACCACAGCTGCCGTGGCTGGAAGTGCAGCGTTAATTTGTTCGGCTCCGCGTTTCTGCATCTTGCGTTTTTTTTTACATTTTCCGGAGTCCTTGTGCATTTACAAATTGCATCTGATCAGCGCTGCTCGAGACTTGCGCATTTTGAAATTGACCTGATTTCCGTTATTTGTGTGTGAATCAGGAGGGTCGCGGTTTTTCTGGAGCGAACATCTCCCGATGTAACGCCAGCGGGCCACTTCGCCGTTCTGCGCATGTAATGTAATGGTCCTGAAAAACCTGCCCCTCTAAACGCCGCGCAACAACAACATTACCTGCGATTATTGCCATGGAGTTGGACGCTATGCTCTACCGCAACTTGTGCGCACGACTCGAAATGCCCCTGTCATGAGAACGCGTGCCGCTACCGCTCTTAGCCCTCATGAATCGATTAAAGTGCTAGGTGTGACTGGAATTTGTCGTTTTTGAATGAAAAAGAAACAGTTGGAATTGCAGAATACCAACGACTTTTAGCTGCTCCCAAATGTATGTGCATACGGCAATGCATTTATTGCGGCATGGGGTTTTTGAACTTTTTTCTTGTAAATGTTTTTGCTTGGTTATCACCTTATTCGCCCGCAATGGTATACTTCGATTGCATTGTATAGTTGCCCGAGGCCCCCTTTCGCTTTTATCATGCGTGGTGGCCTCCTTGTACAAAGCTGAGGTGACGGCAAAAGCGCGCTGGCCAACTAGAACTGTCCATTGTCGAAAGACTTGCTGCCTTGAAATGCTCGATTTGGATCACGGCGCGAACCGGACGCCCTGCATCGACAATCGCAAAGCCGCCGCCAAAAAAAGCAAAAATCGACCTTGATCTACGACGTGAGAAGTCGTTGATGTTTGACAACCCCAGCAGCAGTCACTGCTCTGCCATCCATTCACCAGTCCCCTGTCAGTCCAGCGCTGAGTAGGTTTCGATTGTTTCAAAACCGCGCATTTGCATCGCGCGCTCTGCGGTGTATTTTCAGAATCAATAATCTTGAAACGCGTTTCTCGTCGTCGCAGAATGGTCGACGTCGGCGGCCAGCGATCAGAACGAAGGAAGTGGATCCATTGCTTCGAAAATGTGACCTCGATAATGTTTCTCGTGGCGCTGAGCGAGTACGATCAGGTTTTGGTCGAAGCGGGAAATGAGGTGAGAAATAACGTGGACCCAGCCTGTACGGCAAACGCTAATTGCCTACCACGAGGGCTGATTCCCTTCATTCTATTGAAACTGCCAGTTAGAGTTCGTAATTGCGTTTGTCGGGGCCCTTCATTGCTTTGAATCGTTTCAGTTACNGTTTGCAGAACTTTTNTATCTTTCCAAGACTTTGCGAACGCCCAATGTTTAGCCATATATTTGCCAGTGTCTGTTAGCACGCCTGAGGACGCTTCCTCACATTTTCGATATTTGGCAAGTGCATAAACGTATCTCAGAATTCATATTTTCGTCTTTGATCATCATTTACAGATGAAGAACGCGTGCTGTCAATCACTCCAGAACGATTTTTGGTGAATAAAAATCGTGATCTTACTCGTAAGCATCAATTCTCAAAAATAAAATCTGACCTCTTTTTTTAATTTCACCCCCTCAAATAGTCAAGCCTGGTCTCGCTTCATCGATGTTTGGCAAGTATAACACTTTCCCATCTCCGCACCGGCTTTATCTACGCACGCGTAACTTCACTTCTTGCTAAATAATATATTGACCGAGTGTTAACAGCATTTGGTCGATGCCAATCACGTCTCTACAGCGGAAATCGTTCGTGTTCATTCGTTCCAACATGTCGGCTTAAATCGTGACTCGTCTGTCGAAAAAAGACAAAGCGTTTGTCCGAGCGTTTTTGGGAGGAGCGATGTCGCCGCATTAAGCCGTTGCAAGAACGTGGTCCTGCCGCATTGGCGGCAATGCAGCGAGCTTTCCGCCCCCAGGCTGCTGTCGCCACCGCTGCCGGGGGGGTGGGAGAACAAAACTATTGCGACATCAGATGCGGAAGCGGCGCCGCGCGGGCGTTGACTTCGCTAAATACCGTGCGTTTTGCCGGTGTGGGCCGCGACGACCGCAAAAATTAACTTTTGTTAGTTTGCGCCAAGACGAAAATATGGGAGTGTGGGTTTCGCTCTTGACAGTACTAATGTTTGCTGAATTCATACGTAAACGAATAGTTATTGCAACGAAAAAAGTTAACATTCAGCTTCGGTGAAATTCACAACCTGATGAGCGTCGGTTCTTCTGCCGAGACAGACAGCTTTTTTCAGAACCAGACAAGTGAGCTTCACCATTTACTGCTGTCGCGTAGAACCGAATGGAGGAAAGCAAAGCCTTGTTCAGAACGATCATCACGTACCCGTGGTTTCAAAACTCGTCCGTCATCCTCTTCCTGAACAAAAAGGATCTCCTGGAGGAGAAGATCCAGCGCTCCGACCTGGCCGACTACTTCCCCGAGTTCGACGGTAGGTTGTCATGGATACGTGATGCTTTCCCTCGGACCTCATTGCGCAGCAATGTGACTTGAGTGTCGCCACCGCCTCCGCGACCTCGAACGCTTCACCGTTCTTGAATGAAGCGGTCGCTTCTTTCATTGTTTCAACGTTGACCAACTGTTAGTGTGCCGAGGCCGCCCCCCCCCACCCATTGGCAATTCAGACACCCCACCAACCTACGGCGTCTCTTAGCTGTGACACTTGCTTTGCGCCCCTGNTGTAGTGTCACGAACCGTCCGTGCGTGCCTGCCCGTCCCTGCTTATTGGCCACGACCTAAAAATACCGGATGAGGTCATGACGAATCCGCTCGAAAACGCGTGGTTGTTGTTATTGTTTCAAACGCAACCAGATGCACTTTGTTGTTGTTTTTCAAACGTCACAAGAGTGCTTCATATTTTTGTGCAGCCCGTTGTCATCGGTTTTTCCCGCAATCCAAAGGACCACAAAACTCTTCCTATTGCGAAATCCGGCACATGGTATTAATGTCGGTTGTTGCTATTGAGTGTCGCTGTTGTCGAGACCAGATTTTCTTTTGTTATCCGAATGTGTTGTCCTGTGTTGGGAACTTAGTTGCCGTTCACATTTCAACAGAGATTCAACAGTAGAATGTTTGGTTAGTGCAAACTACTGGGTGGCGTGCGACTTGCTTCCTCGCAATTACGTTAACATGGATGTTGTTTTTCACAAAAGGAATGATGCTGCTGTAGCAGACCACTTCTCGCCAACAAATTGGTCAGGCTGTTTTAATGCGCTTTCTTCGCATAGCAACACAGAAAACGAAAACCAGCAAGAGAGGACGTGTGAAAGCGCGAGCAAGGCACACCAAGCAAAACTGAAACAATGTTGCATCAAACAAACAGTGAAAGACGCCCATCGTCTTATAAACCGTGCCAAATAGGTCCAGGTGAAGAAATGGCCACCAGCAGAAACGCAGTGATGTTGAGAGGCACGCTTATTTTCATCTTTGGTTCCCGTTTTACTGCGTCGCGTGGACCAGCCCGAACTCACAAACATTTATTGCTGACAAAGCAGACCGATAACGCATCCACTCGCGTAATCGATTTTTCGCAGAACTAACACGTGAAATTCAATTTGCCTGGCGTGCCGCTCCGACGCTTAATCGCCGAAGTTTCCCGAAAACGATGTATTTATCCCTGTCGAAGACTAAAGGGTTTTGAAATGTAAAATCTAAAGCTTGGAGTGGAGGAGTGAAGTTTCATTTTTTATCTCTGTGTATCCGATTTCGAGCGTGACTCAAATGTTGAGCAGTTCTTGCACAGTTAATGCACACAAATATGAATAGAGTAAATATTACTTACTAGAGTTTTCTACCCTGACTCCTGAAAACGGCCTTAAGTTAAACGACATCGCGATGATATTTTTCAGGAGTCAGAATGTGCCGTTTGTCCTGACTTTGTTACAATGATAGTTCGGATATTTCGTTGCTGCGAGTAAGCTACGGTCGCCTCAACCCCCCCAGCCTTCGCCGTGGCCTTTCTCCTCTGACCCCGCATCTTTGTAGAACGTGCCCAGCCCTTAATACACCTGCACCCACCGTCACCCACGCTCGCCTTCGCTTATAACGCACTGGCCGCCGCCGCGGTAGATGCTTCTTTCAAACGCAAGCGGTGTCTATTGTAGAGCTGTCCGGCCGTTGGTGCCGGAAGTGAGGTGGTCGTTCTCCGGTGAGTAATACGCCGGTTATAAATAGCATTGCACGCGCAAATTCATTGTGCGACTGCGCTGGTCACAGTTTGCTTAACACGCCCACCACCGTTTGCGCGGCGATGTTGTTATGGTCGGTTTCAAGCTACTGCAGATGTTAACCTCCCCCGCAACATGAGCAAATTCCGACACGCTAGTTGCTGAGCGGTCATGGGAATCATGCCTGACTCGCCACATCCATTGTCCGATGCATATGACCGTGCGTACCTTTTCTCCATACCGTACGTTACCATGCCAAGACCCCAATCACAAAAAATGACACTTGCGCAAACTACATATATAAGCATCTGCGCTTAGCAACGAAACGACAAGACCCTGTAAGATTTATTGTGTGATTGAACAGTACTTGCCAGCATATCACTCGTGTACCCTTTAAAGGACCGCAAAGCCACTATAGTGTCAGTGACTTTGTCCAGCAATACTTGCCACAGCAGTGACGCACACAAGCGAATCATATCGCAATTTATTTGCACAAGAAAACTAGTTTCGTGTTTTTTAACACATCTTCAGTTCTGTGCAGCCAGTACAAACACTACTAGCCAATGTTGACGTTGAAATAATTGCAGGAAAAACCATGTGTTGTTGCTATGAACAATTCGCAAGAGTAGATTAATTTAGCCATTCAAGAGTTACCCTTCCTAGAACTCTTCAACCAGACCCGCTGCTGCACTGTAATCTGCCCAATTATGAAAATTGGGTAGTTTTTCTCAAATCCCAAACTCCCATCTTGGCGTGATGGTTTGATCAGCTCTCCTGCTCAATCGGTCGGCAAGTTATGACTGGACAAATCACTGGCCCAACATTGGGTTTGTGGTCCTTGACGTTTCTATCCCTGGAACCCTTGGACTTCATTCACTTCATTCGTCTATAGCTCGTGTTTTGCCGCTCCACCTGACTGCGCACCGCCCGGACCAGACCAGTCCCGTGAACTTTTCGCGCGCGTCTGGGTACTCGACTCGACGCAGCGATTACCTCTGAACTTTTCAACCGATGGTCCGTTGATGAAAGTTGAAAGGGCGACGTCAATAGCGGGCCTGGAATATCCGCTCAGACGCCAGTGACGCTACAGTCAAAAAGTTTAGAAGTTTATCTGACATTTTTGCCTTCATACGCCCTATTTCCTCCACGCAACCCGACGTCGCGAGGAAATGATTGCGTTGTAACGTCTTCGTGATTCGTTTTTTTTTTGTTTTGTTCGCATTCCCCGTAATGACCTGCCTCCTCCAAGAAAATTCTGCATTGAGCAAATGTTTGTTTTGTTGCGCTCTAAACGCATGCAACTGCGCAACTATGTAGACACACAACCAGTGCAACATTCCAAGCGTTTTAAAGGGCTACGCGATACATATAACAGTAATAAATTTGTGTAATGTTGGAAGTGCGCGTGGATGAGATTTCACTGCGCAAATGGCCTGGTTGTGCTGCGCAGTTGCGCATCTTAGAGGGAACGCTGTCCACCTCGCTCGTGTTCTCGCTGTTAAACCGTGGAGAAAAAATATCGGATGCCCCCGCAGCTGGCAAGCAAACATTCTTGCGAAAACGACCCAAGAACTTTGCCGCAGCACCAGACCTCGCCGTCAGTTTTCGAAAAATGCCGCTGTCGTAGATCCAACGAAGGGTGCGGTTCACTCGACCTTTTTTCCTTTCTGCGAAGTAGCAAGCTTCGCCCGCTGCGAGTGCACGACAGCATAACGGGAAAGCGCAGCCAGCACGTGGGGGGGGGAGTCATGCGAATGTGCCGTTTGTCGAAAAAGGGTTCAGCGAAAGAAAATTTTTTTTCGTTCATGTGTGCGCAGGCCCGCCCAAGGACGCAACGTCCGCGCGCGAGTTCATCCTCAACATGTTCGTCCAGCTGAACCCGGACACGGACAAGATCGTTTACAGCCACTTCACCTGCGCCACCGACACGGAGAACATTCGCTTCGTGTTCGCCGCCGTGCGCGACACCATCTTGCAGGCGAATTTGAAAGAATACAATCTGGTCTGAACCTGGCAGGCAGGCAGGCCGTCGCTGCAAGGCGGACACCGTGCTCGCTGAAGCGTGCAGGTCTGCGAAAGAATGCGGCGTTCCGCCCGGTCGAACGTCGCACGTGACGATTGAACCGAGCCTGTTCTGCGGTGGAAGAAGACACCCGCGGGCCGCGTCCCTGCCCGGGATTTAGTGTTACCCTTCCTCCGGCCGTGAGTCGCGCTGCGTCGGGAATATTGTGAGGGGTTGTTTTTTTTGTTTTTTTTTTTGAAAAACGCGGCTTGAAAAAGAGCACGATTTCAAGTATCGATAGAAAAACGCCGTAATTGCACGTATCCTCTCTCGTCAGCTTTCCGCATGGCCGATTCACAGCATCCTTTAAACGGACAAAAGCGAACCCGGCTTCGTCTCCGCTGTGAGAAGCGAACAGCTTGCAGGCGTCGCTCTGCTCCAAGCTGTGGACATCGGTACTTGGCCCCGACTGCCCAGGATTCGTTTTGAGATCGTGTAACTGAAAACGTTTTTCGACGACTTCTTGCATGCGCTTTTCCAAAACCAAGTCCTTTTCCGGCGCAGCCGTATCTTCGTAGACTTTGCAACCCTTGCTTGCTTTGCGTTTCTTATTACTCCTATTGCTTTTTTTCTTCCTAGATAGGTCAGTGGCCCGAAGTGAAAAGCGTCCCAATGGGTTTGAGTTTTAATTCCCCCCCAAGAGCGAGACGGGGCCTGCGCAGCAAACTTCAAGAGCAAAAAAGTAGATAAAATGTCGATGTCGACAGACGAGATTTTGTTCGTCGTCACATCTCTCTCTCTCTCTCTCTCTCTCTCTTTTGTCGCATCGCTTATCGTCGTCTCGAGGCCGGAGCGGCGAAAACGATTGCTGTGACGCCAAGCTGCTTGTGACGCTACGTAAATGGCTCAGAAACTGTACCCCCCACCACTGCCTTTAAGCACCCAACCAGGCGAAGATCATTTAATCCAAAATACGTGTCGCGTTTCTGAGGAAGGGGGAAGGCCGGCGCTGACGCTCGCGAACGCTCTTTGTCAACGGCACGAAAGCGAAAACGCGTTCGATTAAGACTTCACCGGCTACCTCGCCATTGAAACCGCGCTCGAATCGGCTACGTGTTCGCTCCAACGAGTACTCGAAAAGCTCGACCATCGCACGAACCTGTCGGACGCCTGCTCGCACAGATCGGTCTGCGCTGAGTCAGACAGCCGTTGTCACGTTTCTCGCATCGCTACGGCACGTTCCGCCGGATTGTTCGTTACGGCCCTGTTACCGTGACAGGCGGCCGCGCGAGACATCAGTTGGTGAGGTGTCGTTGTCTTTTGTCGTTTGCCTGCGGTTGGTGGACTACTCGTTGGGTCAGTTGCGATGAAACGCGACCTCCACGCATCGGTAGCTTTCCACCCGCACCTAGAAAGCGTTCTTCAGCTGCAATTGGCGGAAGCGTCAGTTTTGTTGCTCCGGTTGATTTGATGGGTTCGTTCGAAGCTGTGTCGGCCAAATATTCGCCATTTTAGCCACTTGAAATCAGTGCGAACGCTGAGATTTACTAAAACCTCGCGGTCCATTTTTTTTACATACAATTCAATTTCTTGCTGTTTTGCAAAAAAATTTACGGAAACTTGTCAACTTCTTGCTATTTATGCCAACCCCCCCGTACGACTCCACCTCCCAGCGTTTGCGCCGCCGACGTCATGCGCTCGTCCTGAGCGTGTCCACAGCTTGAAGATACAGCGCTTGCTGCGTCACGATGTGTGTTCACCCGCGCGTGACACGTCACGCCTGCGGTTTTCGCAGGCCCCTTTGACCCATCGTGCAGCAGACTGGCCCTTCGCGCGTTCGTGTTACTGTCCTTTTTCGCGGCGCGTGTCGCTGCGATTAGGTATTTCGCGTCTAGACCTAAACGTGCTCGCGGGATTTGTTCTTCTTTTACGGCGCCGGCTCCTCGAATCACTCGAACTATTATCCTCGCTATCCTTATTATATCGTCGATCTTCTTGATCAGTGTATTGCAAACCGAATTTTAATATGTCTTGCCTGCATGCTCCACAAAAAGAAAACACTGTCGTTAAACGACGAGCCATTTTCGTGACGCTCGCATCCAACGAAACGGCAAAGATGCGATTTTTCGTTGTTCCGTCATCCAAACCTTGTGTCCTCGCAAGCAGATAAAGCGACTTTGCAGTTTTGCGTGACTGGTCAGGTAGATACATATGGTGCTAACAATCATCCGTTGGACGGGATTTGTGGCTAGACTGTTACTAGTACCGTGGCAGCGACGCGTCTTCTTGGTGCCGGGCTGTGCTAATGGCTTCAGGCCGGCGACCCTGCTT
>JGI24158J21664_10005063_pt1 | contig 17145 bp, 9 predicted proteins | sample Ectturendosymbi3_FD_21664 | JGI IMG/M metagenome (IMG submission 21664)
GAAAACCAGTTAAGCGAGTTGTGTATTTGAGCGCGTCTGCCGGTGTCCATTAACGTTTGTGTTTTTGTTTTCGTAAAGAGGAGCGCGTTAACAATTATCCCGCTGTAACTCTACAGTGTTACTTGCCGTAACAATACCATTCACCTAAAGAGTGCATAATTTATTGCAGAATGCTAAAACCCTGTAACCTGCCGTGGTTTACTGTAGTGAACCCAAGACTTATGATGTTCATATGGAAAACTAACCGATCGGATGGGTCGAAAATGCACGACATGGACTGGCAATTCTAGGTGCTTGATATTGGGCTTTTAACATCCAGTTGCACCATGTAGTCAAAAACGTCTGGTGTTTATGTCATTTTATTTGCTTAGTTTGAAATCTATTCACGTTCCACCATCAGTTCCTAAAGTTGCAAATGTCATTGCTAGAAGCAATGGAAATGATGAGTAAAAAGCGACAGGCTTTCGTCTCACAACAGGTTTCCCTCTGATGTTCGTCAGTAGGAAATACGTTTCACAACTCGAACACGTTCGACATGCGAGTAGTCTTGAGGAAGTTTTCAGTGCAACGACGAATTGGATGATAACGCCCTTCTGCTGCGCACTGAATCTTTCGTGTTAGTTGTGATTAGGGGACGGTGGCAAATGGCCGGTCGATAAGGTGCCGTGAAATTTAAAATTTTTAGTAAAATATTCCTTCAGTCTTTCATGTTGTAACAATCAGTCATGAGATGTTTAAATCGCAAACGTCAGCGAGAGCCATTAAACTTCTGCCAGTAATGCTGATGTTTCGCTATGACAAGGGCCGCAACATGCTGAAATGTTTGGGGGTGAGACAAAATGATGGCAGCTTGTTGTTGTACCTAACAGCCAGGGTTACGGATTCGAAGGGAACATTTCCGACCCCGAGCCCAACTCCGGCTCCTAGCTTCCAAAATTTTGGACTCCGACTTTTCCCTAAATTCAGACTCCTTAACATACGGTGAATGCAATTTGGCTTGCAACAATGGCAAAGATGTGAGCTAAAATTATTTTAGAAATAAGCATTTTGTTATTGTCGCTAGATGCATTTGTTACGGCTTTGATTGATCTATTTATTTTAGTATTTACTAATCACAAAAATACCTTCTGCTTACTTTGAGTATCTACTATAACGTGAATGAATAGCAGCAGTAACATACGAACTACATTCAAGAAAACTTTGTAAGTGGATTATACAGCTAGAGCGAGTAGCTACTAGCTTGCTTCAGAACTATTGTACGGCATATTTGTTTATTTTTAAATTTTCTGAACATAAAATATGACATAAAAATTCTCAAGATTGATTTTAGCTTGTAATACAGCATTAATAGTACGTACTGCTTACTACTCGCATTTCATTACTGACTAAAGCAATAAATTACATTCGCATTATGTGCCTATGGAGGGTGCACTTGCAGTTATTGTTGATTTTCCAGTTGTGCAGAATCGTGGTGTACAGCAGGAGTTATCTCTTTCAATAAAAGTTTCAAAATAATTGCACTATTTGAATAGTCACGACGAAGCACTACTAACTCAAGATTGCAATGAAAGATTCAATGTAAGATTCGTTTGATAAATAATCCGTCTCGAACTCCTACTGTTCTTAGGCGTCCGACTCTGAATCCACCAAAAAAAATCCGACTCCTTGCGTCTCCCCACTCCGCAACCCGGCTGACAACGAAATATCTTTTGGCACTTTCACAAAGTTTTTTTTTAAAGTTCTGGACGCTGTCTAGTTGCCCGGTTGCCTCCCCTCCAGGTTGCGGACCTGGCTATGAAATTTGTTGTCAATGTCCCAGTTTTCAACGTATCTCAGGATCAAGGGTTGTTTGCCAACACAAAAAAATTTCAATTGACTACGTAGGTCATTTAAAACATTCAAGTTGAAACCAAGTTGCTTCAAAGCAATCATTCGGTGCTCCTGTATATGAAATCACGACAAACCCTTAATTAGGGCATATGGCCTACTTAATTTGAGGCGCTAAAAAGCAGATGCCTGTAATACAAATAAAAGTACACCAGTGCCTTGTTTGTTCTGTGAAATCCATTGCCTGTTTTTCTGGGCAACGAATCTTACTTAAGTGCTGAAGATGAACTTCAAAATAAAAATGTGTTACATTCCCAGCGCCATGAAATCGCAACCACTCGAGAGAAAGTCTGCGGTTTACAAACAAATGTCTATGAATTAATTGATAATTTTCTTTCAAAAAAACAGTTTCTGCTATTTGTCGGTGCATGTGCTACAAATTTAAATTGTTTCGGTGATAGACTTCTAAGCTATAAAAATTAATGTGTCCGCTGTGCAATTACCCCATTTCCTCTATACTAGTTTCAAGGCGTACACGCATGTTCAGAGTCTGTCTTTCATGTGAAACTGAGGAAAAGGCATCTTGTACTGCATTGGTACATTTTTCAGAAGTTCTCTCCGAAATATCACATATTTCTTGCTTTGTGCAGTATTGTTTTTTGGTGGAAATATGTATATACATCCGATAAGGAATTATTTAAGGGTTTATGTCCAATTCTTCTTATTGCCTGATTTGAACAATTGCGGACACTTCGCAAGGATTTTCAACAACGACAACAACAAGGTCATTTAAGCATTTCTTATGCTTGCTGCTTCGTTTAAAGTTATCCGCGTGTAAATGCTATTGTCGTTTCTTTTCCTTAACCACGTTTGGCAACATACACAAGTAGCATTAATGAAGATATTATGCTGGAGTTAGAAAACCTGACCCTAGCTGCGATAATCTGAAATGAAGAAAAGTCTGTTAAATACTGAAGCCTATCTGAGCAGCATTGCAAGGAACATTTAGCGTGATTCTTTGCATGGTAACAAAGATACAAATCGACAACCAATAAACCGTAAGATACTTTGAATACAAGCAGGTCTTCAGTAGTAATGACATTGAAAAGCTGACAATGTCATTTATGGAAGCCAGTTTAACTACAGTATGAACCTTGCACGATACTTCTCTACTNTTCTGCGATATATTTATCTGGTAGCAACTCCTTAATGTAATTCAGTTGCTATTTGATGCAAAACGCGAATTTTACACAGCACTATAAGCAACGAAACAGGGTAACAGCAAATTAATGGCAGGTTGCAGNATGCGGAAGCTGTCGCTTTAAGAAAACCTCCTCTCAGATTCTTAATACATGCAGCGAATTTNNAATANACAATGAACAGAGCACCCTAGGCGACGATTCTTCTTNTTCTGAGCAAGATCTTCTTCTATCCATTGCTTGGACGCACTAGTTTTCAGGGCAGGCTTTGAGCAGCCATTCGGTTNTCTNATCGTCCAGAACCGTCAGACCGTGCAGTCCATGGGGAGGTCGATGGATTGGACATTGGAGAACAACATGGTCGACGGTTTTTTTTGCGCCACACTCACAGGCCGCAGAGGATGCCATACCCCATTTTTACAAGCAGGAGCGGAANCGTTCGACACCGGTGCGGAGGCGGTTAAGCCGGATCTAGGNTCTTCTTAGGAAGGTCATTCCGGAGGGTGGGTGCCGATGTCGGGAATGAAAATGCGAAGTCTTTTGGGGTTGTTCGCCCACTCCGCATTCCACTTATGATCTGACCACTGCGCCGCACGTATGTTGTTGTTGTCAGACAACCTGATGAGTTGTTGAGCGGCGGGTACAAATGAGTGTCTCGATTTGAGGCGCCGTGCATCTGCACTCGATGAACGGGTGAGTGCTGAGTGGCGCAGGTGTCCAGGCTCCATGGTACGGCGTCCCAGAGATAGTGTGACTCCATTGCGACGAAGCTCAGCAGGTTAGATGCCTGCGAGGATTGGAAGGTTGTCCACTGTTGTAGGTCGCAGGCATCCAGTGACAATTCGCAAGGGGTCGTTGATGGTGTGGTCGATGAGGGGTATGAGCACTGCGACACCAGACAGGCGCGCAGTACTCTGCAGTTGAATGCACCAGGGCTAGGGTGGCTGTTCAAAACGTTGTTGCTCCAGCACTCCAACCGGATCCAGCAAGTCGCTTCAGGAGTGCGATGCGTGATGTCAGCTTCTTGCGAAGTTACGCAAGGTGTCGGCGGTGCGTGAGCGACCTGTCCAACGTCACCCCGAGTTACCTGGGCTCGGATTAGAAGGGCAAGATTTCTCTGTACGCGGCTATAAACAATGAATATAATGCACCAACGCCATTGAAGACAATATTTTTCTAATGTCACTATTTGAAAGATACCAAATTGCTCTGCAATAAAATTTGAAAGGACTCTGATCGTCTTTCCCCAATTCCAAAAATGTTGCATAAAATGAAGAACATTTCTGTTGATTCTAAAACGGCTGGTTAAATATTGCCTTTCTGTAAGCAAACATCATTGTTGAAAAGGTAATACTTTTTTGAGATGCACTTGGATAACCCAAGTTTCTCTTGCATTGCAAGTGAAGTGGACATTTGATGCAGTTTTGTAAGTCAGATAGGGTTTTGGTTCGGGCTCGGGACGAGTNCAGGCTTGAGTTTGTCNAAATGTTTAGGGCCGATTTCGGACCTGCTTACAAAACATTTTTGTAACATTCTGAGTAACGATGTTTTTCTTTCGTAACATACATTTGTTGTGCTCACTGAGATGAGTTCTGTGAGTGAAGTGATTGTGATTTTTCTTCAGCTAATTCTATTTGCAAACACGTTCTTTTGCTCAGCTGCGTTCTTTTGCTCTCTGCTCGGATTAGTCTCACACTCCTTTTGAGAAGGCGACGGCGATGAGGAAATTAGCAGGTGATGGTTTTGCGTCGAAGAGATCAATCACTCCCGCGTTCCTTGCCCTCTTTCAAGAAATTGTGGCCTACAAACAGGCTTTTCATGACTACAGCGATATACTAGATGGTTTCTTTTATGCCTACAGCGCCATCGTGGATCGTTTCGTAATAGTTTTATTTTTTCTTAAGAAACATTACATTCTGCAGCATTATCGCTAGTTAACAAGATATGTTTGTGCTTGTTTAAGGCAATGTTTTGGTCAAGGTGTGATAAAGCCGTGCACTTGCAGCTATACGCGTAAACTAAATTTTTTGATACTGCGCAATTGCGCTTATCTTGACTCACTCTGTAAATGTGGCCCTTGGGCCTATATCGGGCTTCAAAGATAAATGTAGGCCTCCGGCCTGGTTCGCGCTTCAAAATGATGCCCGTTTACCACTCTGATTTGATATAAAACATGCAAAGGGGAAAGGCTGACAGCAAATTGATGACATTTTTAAAGAACCACCAGGTTAACAAGAAATCCTTGCTGCGACGTGATTGCCTGGTTTTCTGTCCAGTCATGGTGCAAAATAGGAAATATTGTGGATGCCAATTCAAATCTCTAGGTTTTCTGTAGGATTTCGTGGAAGTAACCGACTGGTCTCTGCTTTCATCTTTTTGCGATGTTTAGTGGATGCATAAGCTATTTTAAGTGGATGTATAAGCAATTTCGAATTTTCGTGTATTGTATATGAAATGAGTGCATTTTGCATGTTCGTCGATGCTTTTGTGCTCAAGATGGTATGCATGTTTCAACTGCTATTGAGACAGCTATCTTGGAATGAGCGTTGTAAGTGTGACTCATTCCTAAAGCAATGAAGAAGTTAAGTGTACCGCGGCGCCCCAATCACCATCCTTGTTATTCGATAGATTCTACGATTTATTTGGTGGTGCGGAGCGTTTCCCATAAAGACAAGATCAAATTTACTTCGAAAATATCAGCGTTTTTCATTAAAATAAATGATTATCCTGGTACCCTTCAAAGCCAAATACAGTACTGTTGTGTGAGTATAAGAGGGGGAACAGAATTGTAGCTGTTTTATTTCAATTATTTTAGATGATTGAATAAATAGAAAAAACTATAGGTATGTTGATATTTGCATCCATTCTTCGTATCTTTGCGTACCATCTTTTTATATTTGGTACATTTGGAAATGTAATAGGATTTCCCTTTATCCTTTTGCAGCTATGGTTCAATCTGCCTTAAATGTGTTTACTAGCTCAACTTTCTGTTACCGTGTGTCTTACATTACACACACGCATACACACAAATTTTCAGAAATGTTGAAAATATCATTACAGCACGATTCTGAAATGCCACATTTCAATTGCAGCAAAATCGCTAATGGTAGGATCCTTAAGATTGCAGAAGTAATATTTTTCTGTTTTCAATTTTTACAACTTTTTGGGAATAAACATGATTTTCGCATGTTAAACACGAAATCAAGCATCTTTTTTTCAAGACCGTAATTCGCCTGAATGTCTCTTTCATTTGCCTTGTACATGCAAATAATGCTACCTGGGCCAGTTTCTGCTAAATGTGAATAGCTTCACTTATACATATATTTGGTGCAGTTTTTCTGGCTCAGAAAATCATAAGACACCAAAAAATAACATTGAAACACAGAGGTAAAATCAAAAATTTTCATGGGCAGAGACGCATTTATCCCCTCATTGTTCTGATAGAAAACTGTTGATAGTTCAGGAGCAGAGCTTTTCATATTGTTGATGTCTGCCATTAGACACCAACAACTGCAGTGTTTGGCAGAACCGCTGGTCTAACGCCACTTTACAGGGAAAACCTTATTGGTTCCAATAAAGTTGTCAGCGGGGGAATCTGCACAGGAAACCGCTGGCTGACAAGCGATTTATGTTTTGCTTTACCGTTTTCACCAATATGAAACGCTGATTTGATGAAGGTGTAACTTGAAGTATTTTTGACATGGATTTCTGAAAAGGCAGGCAAAATCAATTTTACGATTACATTTCATTTTTGACATACGAGTAGTCAAATGACGTAAGCAATCCGTACAAATGCATTGCAGTCAGGCTCCATTCTTAAAACGATTAATATTGAGATAGCACAACGTACAACTCACAACTTAAACAAAAAAAATTCGAAAAGTCATGTACTGTATTAAATGAAAGGAATCCACCTGAAAACGAAGGATGAGGACGCTCATAGGAATCTAAATTCGATCTGAACACGCGACCCTACAATAAGTTAAATTTGGCATCACTCGCATTTGTCTTTGTTTTCCGAAAAAAGTATACAACCACATTATTAAAAAGTAAGCAACAAAAAAATTGCAAAGAAGTTCTTCAGAAATTTAGCTTAATAGTTTCAACCAGACTCTCATTTGACACAGATGTGTGTGTGGGCTGACGCAAAAAACACAGGCAAGACAGAGAATTTGAAATTTGTGTTTCTTGTCTCACACCGATTACATGCAATATTATTGCAAATCAACGAAAACAATATTTCCATTCTGAACGAAATAACGTCCGATTCGGAAAAGGTATCGTCGAGATACATTATTTCTAATGTCAGTACTTCAATTCATTTCAAAGGAAAGCATGCAAACAAATGTTTAACCAATAATCAGCGCACACTTCCACAACTGCCCTCAATTAACAAACGGAAACGCATGTTAACTGGAAACGCATGTTAACTGCGCTGTCCAATTTAATAATAGATTATAGATGAGGTGCTATTTAGGAAATCTCAAAAATCGCCGTCTTGTCACACTTGCAGAGAATAAAGCCTGAATATTTATCTAAGGGAGGGAAATGATGTGAGATGCTCAAATTGTTTTTTGAAGAGTTTTTCTGAAACAGGAAGTGTTATTACCTGGAATGTTTCCGTACACGCTTGTTATAAGATTAGAGCGACAGAATGTCTTAGGAAAATGATAAACTTAAACAAATGCATTGATCCTTTCCCGTGTAGCGTATATCACCAAACAGTGTTTGTGCTTTTCATGTTGCGGTGATTGCAAAAAAGAAATTTAATAGTATTCTTATCTAAAAATTTCAGCCATCACATTGTATGGATTTAATGCAGATCAACGCAACTGTAAGATCAGCCACACCAAAAATAAACAATTGTGCTTTCAAACACGTCTCATTAAAATCGTTGTAATATGATCACTCGTAAAAAATTTCCTGTTACTCTCCATGCCGATTCTTACCACAACACTGGATTCATTTTTATGAATGTTTATTCTATGAACAGCATAACATGCCGAAATTGTAGGAAGAAATACATTACCATTCGCCCATAATATCTTGAGCATACACATTATTTTCGACATTTATCACATGGGAGTAACTTAACAGACAGCAATACAATGTGATTTAGGCAAAGAATCATCCATGAAAGTTGAAAAAACACCTCGTTATTTATTTTATCAGTGCAAGGTCCAAAACACCGTTACATACCTTTTGCCTGTACTACATGTCTCATCTTAACAAGAAAATGTTTCAGTGATTTTTTTGTTGTTTTCACGAAACAGAAATTCTTACCTGGAAATCTCATTTCACTTCTTTGGCTAAAGCTCTTTGTGGCTCTGTTGACATACTCAGGCAGTCCAAGATTCGCTCTCATGCGCATGGCTTCATTTTGTATACATTCCTTATGTATCGAACATTTATACGATAGAAACTGGCATTGTTTTCGAAACACGCTGATTCGTTGCTGGATGGTAAAAGAAGATATACCCTTGCAAATTGTCACTAAAAATTATATTTGTCAACTTCAAAGGCAATGCCTGAGCAGCAATTGGCTTGGTTAGCAAAGAGTGGTTTGTTAGCAGACCCTGCTCAAGTAACCATAAAGGCTATACGAGTCCGAAAAGGTAGGGTATAACTCCACCCTTAATTTGATCACAACTCCCTGGTACATGTGACATCCGTTATTTACTGACCAAAGTGTTTTTACCTCCATACGTCCATTGTTAATCACTTTCTAAACAAAATTGTATCTGGGCAGCGAAACAAAAATATCATAGACATTTTATGCACTGTAGCACCAGAAAGGGGATATTTATGCGTAGAAAACATCATGCGCATGCTAGATCCGTTTTTTCTTCATATCAAGTCATGGTGCAGGGAGACCCTTCACATATAAGGCATCAGTGGTCGTATTTGGCCAAATGCGTTTTGCACCTGAAATTGTATTGAAGTATTAAGGCAGTTAGGTGCCCAAAATTTACTGCACATCAGGAAACCATGGGTAGCATGGTACACATATTTCTTATATATAGGTTTTCAGGGATATGTTTGTAAAAGAACTCTAGCACCAGTGTGTTTGCCTCTGAAAATCAGGGAAATTGATGGAAGCACTGGTTTCAAACATTTTTTTAAGTATAAAAAATAAACAAAAAAAGCCCCAAGGTGGTCCACCACCCTGGATTCCTCCTGAACAGGGGTAACACTTCGATAGGAAATATGTAACTAAATATTTCACGCCAGAAACCCTCTTTCGTCAGTTTCATATTCGTACTTCTTTTGCAGCAAATTTATGGAACCTTGCTCTTATGTCTTTCGTACCCCAGCTACAGCAATTTTTAAAATTATATCCAAGTATACTTTGGTCTTAATGACAATGTGCGTATATAACTGTCCCATGCAAAAGACTCTCTGTTGGCAATTTACCATGTTTTTTTCCATCGATGTTGCAAACCTGTGCCTTCACTGCCCACTGTCTTTCTTATAGTAACTTTTGTCATGTTTTCTCTGAAGTCTCTGCAACGTTCCTTTCGAAAGGTGGTTATGTTTGCTACTTCCGTAATCCCTATGCAACTGCAATCTTGTTCGTGTTTCTTTTGAACCGCAGTGAACTTAATATCGACGAGACGCCACAACCGAATATGTCAATCTATAGCTCAACTGACGGTCACACATTTTTTGAATGCCATTCAAAATACACCTCACACCATCTCCAGTGAAAAAATATTTCTGGGTGAAGAGATCATCTCGTGGTCATGTGTTTGTTCAACATTTGATTCATAAATTTACAAGATCAGTATAAAGTTTCCGTGTTCTGGCGTCCAAATTTGCCAAAGTTAGGGAACCATCTGTGGGCCTAATCGAACAAGCATGTTTGTTTTTGTTGTAGATCTTGTAAATCTATGGATCAATTCGGTTGTGGTGTCCACATTTCCACTTGCATATTGTCAATTGTAGCTGCTCGTATTTTTCAGTGTGTATGTTTTCAATGATTGTAACTTCAGTTGTTCTCATTTCAATTAAATACTGTAATTTTCCAAAACATCTTAACATTGCCTTTTGTTGCCACTACATTGTTTGACATTTAATATAGCTTAAGACCGGTTTAAAAAAGCGCCATACGAGATTGTTGCGTGAGTGTTGGTTTCTTTTCGTCTGATGGAAAATCCCGGACTTCGCGTCGCATTCGCTTCCCAAGCGCCGCGTCACTGCTGCTCGAGGAGCGCTGCATTCGCTTTTCGCGTGGCTTACCTGCGGATATGCCGTGTGCTATCAATAGAATTCCAAAGACACAGGTAAAGTTGTATTGACTAAAACCATATTATGTCTAAATTGGCAACCTTGAGAGAAGTGGCGTCATGGAATGGAGAAGTCTATGATGCGTAACGCAAAATGTTATTTTCAATGCAGCGAAGAAAGCTTCTTCAGTTTGAAACGATAACAAAACACATATGAGGGCGAAATAATGTTGAAAGAAACTCATCAATTACGAATCTCATCTATTTTTTTCTCAAAGGTGAGGAAATGTAAAAAACAAAAACAGCAACCCACTCAGCATCAGATTTTTTGGTAATTCATAATACATCAGAAATTTACCTGAAAACATCAGATCAGATGTTAAAACATCAGAGGTGGCAATAATGGTCACGCCTGCTTGAAGCAGTTCAATAGTAAGACTTGAACCTTCAGTGGGAATTAGCGATGAGGTAATGTGCTGGCTTTGTGACGCAATAGTGGTTCACAGAAGAGTTCTTTGCGTAGAAGCGCTGGCGCTTCACAGAAATTATTCCAGAAATTATAGTATAGCACTGAGTGCTATACTGGGAATAACTTGCTCCACTCTAGTCCTTTTGTTACAAAGGATGAATGCAAGATCATGAGGCTTTACGCACAGGCTCTTTTCCAAGGGTCAAATCAGACATGCAAGCCAAAGATTCCATCACGGCTAGAGGCAGCTAAAAATCTCTCAGCTACAAGAGATCAACGCATTTAAAATTTCATTGTCAGCAAATATAATGTTCAGATACAATAATGACATGCTTGCACGGTGATGCATTTGACAAAATGTCATTAGAAAGCCGTGATTCTAAAATCAAATTTAACAGTTCTCAAATTTTTTACCAAAAGAATTTGTTGAAAAAAAAAGCTTGCCTTTAAAAAACTTCTTCAAGGTTATTCCAGAGTTTTCACAGCACCCTAGTGAGGTCCCACTGCAGTTTCAAGTGCTTTTTGCATATGAAAAAAAAACATTCTATCGTTCTTCGCATCATAGCATGAGCTCTGCAATGTTGGTCAATCGAAAATAATGAACGTTTGGAGAAGAAGAAATCAAAGTGGTGTTCACATGAATAAAGTAGAATTTCAGAGAGAATGCAATTAAGATTTATTTGGGTATCCTCACTTTTTCTGAAGATCAACAAAAATTCACAAACAGGCCTGAAAGTTGCAAACCAAGAATTTACATGACGCGAAATTCCGTACAATACACAGGTGTACGGCAATACCTGGATGGGGAGTTACAGTGAGCCACAGAATGCTCGAGAACAGTGATTGGCAAACTTTCTTTATGGCGGCCCAAACGGCCCTATCAGTCGTAGTTAAAGGCCCATGCTTACTTTTCAGGCCCAATTTCAAACATATGCTGCCTCCAGTTACCTGTTACATAATAATGCTCTGTTTATCTCATAAGACGTATAATGACAAAATTCTTTGTGAACGTTAAACAATCAATCTTCCACAGTTGTTACAGTAACCTATTACTAAGCTCACGCAACCGGCATAGGACTGTAACTCTCACTTTCCACGCGGTCCACAACAGAAACTGTTGTGCGGCCCAATAAAAAGTGCTGAAAGGCCCACAACGGAACCAAGGCACACAGTTTGCGGAACACTACTCTGGTGTATTGAGCCGAGTGATTACGAAACAACAATTCGTACGAACAGTGGTGTTGAACATTGTGCAGTGCACAGTTGTAAAAGTTTCGTTTCGTGCTTAGCTGTCGTTGCACCCTAATTTTGATCCTTGACGGCAGTGGCTGTATGTCAAGATGTCAAGCGTCTGCAACATGCTTCACATATTGCTACAAAATGCACACATAACAAACAGCTAGACGGATTCGTGATTAACATTTGTTATTTTCATGTACAAAATTCGAATGTGTCAGCAAAATAGAAAGCATGTAGATTGCTATTCTTTCAATGACTTTGCACATGGGAAAATAAACTTCCAATGGAAACCAACACACTCGAGCTAAATGTGTGCAAATTGGCAGGTTCACCAAATCTCCAAGATTGAAAGCAGTTATTCCCAAATGAAAATGCCCGTTTTTTTTGCTGCAGAAGGTAGGCTGCTACAACTTTGAATTTTGTATCATGAGATCTACAACTTGGTTTAGTGAAGCAAATCATTAAGATATCTAATATTCAGGACCGCACTTTCGACAAATTTTCAATTCGTTTCCACAAAATATAAATTAAATTTGGCAATTGTTTTCAAGATGCAACGAAAATCGTGTCGTGAATCATCTGCCAAAGGAAACAGATGAGCTGAGAAAGGTGTGTTTGAAATGAAAATATAGAATTTCGGGTTCTTTACATATGTTTAAATGAATATATTACGAAGATATCGGTAATCTGTCGTCGTCAAGAGTGGTGAGATTTTCCATCTCTGCATTTCGAATTGCATCCTTACGTCTTGGACAAAATCCAAACTGAGACCTGCAGAGAAGGACAGCCCTAGTTGGAGATAACGTTTACGGAAGGAAATACATTCAAAACAATTAGTGTAGCAACACGCTGTGTTAGTCTAAAGCATTATATCCACGTTCATTTTATAATAAAAACTTAGCGCTATGTTCACATGCTGGACCTTTCTAACCTCATGTACACAGCATCGTCCACGGTTTCAGGCAACGGGACATTCCTCGTTTCAGGAATCAGCAAATACAAAGCACTGGACAGAAGCAATAAGCCTGACGTTATCAAACACGGCAGCAAAACGCTACCGGATTCACCTGAAAAGCAAATAGCAGATATTTATTGTAAATTTGTGGTTTTCATCATTTTCGTGTCGGAGTACTGGGATTTTATTTGTTGCGGAGGCTACCTCCACACGAAAAACCTGCATTTTTGACGAATGGACAAATTTACTCATGCAAGTGGACATCGTGTGTCAAGTAACCAGACAAATTAGTTTGCGCGGAAGTAATGAATTTGCCATATGGTTTTAAATACTGCATGAAAACGTTTCACTTTCTTTTCATGGTATACTGAGTGCGGACCCTCTCATCATTTCACAAATATGTGGAAGTACTAAAAAACAGTGATTACCAAAGTTTCGCTTCGTTCTCATGAAGCTGACAAACAAAACTGCAGTGACGATAATGTTGTGAACAAAACATGCTCTTTTAATTAAAAAAGTGATTTTTGCAATTCCACCGGCAAAAGAGTGAGAAATTTCCAAAGCGTACATCTAATAAGTAGTTGTTCTTGCAAACTGGTATGTGTGCCAAAACATCTCATATAACCTAGTCCTATGCACGTTGGGAACAACGCCTAGATATGAAGTGGTGCGATTGACCGACATAGACATGCTGACGTTAATGATAACAGAAGATTGCTGCTACAACTGTGCTGGAAGAATGCACTGCGGATAAAGTATACTTTCTTCCAACACAGACATGTGAATGTTGGTTTAATTTGCCTCAAACCGGCAAATTGGTTACCCCCACCACCAAAGCTTACGCCAACGTTTCAGGTGCATCGGCACGTGTTTGAACAACTCATAAACTGTTCCAAAGCTCATCTCACCCTAAAAAGGGAAGATGTTGCATGTCGGAAAATTTTTATTATATCAAAACCAAACGCATTCCCCCTCCAAAAAACGCAGGTAGTACAGTGGCAAAAAATGGGAAAAATTCACGAAAACCTCCGAAATTCCGCCAGTAACCCTTATTGGTATTCTGCAGAACAGGGCTTCTCAAACTGTGGGTTTCGAAATGTATCTGTGGGTCGCCAAGCAAATTGAGTTAACAAATCAGATATAAAGACTTTTGTGAACTTTACAAGGAATTGAACGTAGGCTTGAAGTGAATCTATTTCTAGTTTCTACTGCAATTTTAGAGGCAACGTCTTGCTTTATGCTGTCAGTTGTTTACTAGGGTGTCTACCTGAGCTATCAAATGAAAATAATCAACCAGGCACAACAAGTAATGCGTTGCTACGTTATGATTGTTTTAACGTACGGCACTGACAAGTATTGACCTCATTGCATTCATTCCGACACGAAGGCGTGGGCGGCGATTAGCTCAGTGGCAGTGTCCGCCTCTTAATTGTCAGTTTGGGTATTCGATCCACGGACACTGAATGACTCGCCGTAGCGCTCCTTGGGCAAGAGCATTCATCTGAACCGCCCCGAAAAAAAGCATTATTCAAGCTTCGCATTTTATGCGATCCAACAAAAAAGGCATGGTTCTGTTTGCAATCCTAGGTCTAGTCTTCTAAGGATTAGGTTAACTGCTTTGAGAGACAACCGAGTAGGTTCAAACTCCAGCAAAGTTAAAAGCTTTTAGCTAATAAAACACAGTTTCAGAAGGACTTTCGACTTTGGTTAAGGAAAAGTTGGATCTACAAACAGCACAAAATTGAAACTTCAGGAGGCCATACCAGAACCATCCATAGGCGTAGCCAGGGGCCGGCGAAAGGGTCCATGCCCCCCAAATTTTTGGAAAATATAGTCATTTTGTGGTTTGAGAGGCGTTTTTCCAAACAAAATAGTGTTATTCGCCTAAAATCATACATTTTGGTCACCCAAAATTTTTTGGACCCTCCTAAATTTTTGAGCTGGCTACGCCACTGGAACTGTCGCCAGAAAGTCGTCAATAGGGCGGCTTTACAAGTGTTCGTGGTGCTTGACATAGCAAATATTGACAAAATCTCTGCTGATTTGTAGTGTTTCATGTTTCAATTTGGGAGGCTTGGAATTGTTCGTGGGGCTAACCCCACCAAAGCCCTCCCGTGGCGACAAGACTGGGCCACACACCTGCCATGCCAAGGATTAATTTGCGAAGTTATACGACAAAAGTTTCCAACCGGAATTTTCAAAACAGAGTTTATGTCATTTTTGGATAAGAACAAGAAATGAACGCTCAGTCATTTCTGATCCAGCCATTCATAAACTCTTAGACTTTTGCACAACATATTTGTGTGAAGCGGTGTTCTCAAAATTGATAATCATCAAGTCTAAAGACCAATTTTTTTGAAAAATGCTACGAATTTCCTTCGTCCTGTGTTGTTTGTATCAATCTACGAATGGATGATCTTTGTAAAAAATATCAAGTGCATCCATCCCATTAGTTTTGCTTAATTCGTTAACTTTCTTCGCCTTACTGCTTCTATTACGTGGTAGTTTTATTACAGTATAGTTACTTTCGTGAAATGTGTACATTTGTATGATTTCATCATAGACAAAAATACCTCTTGAGCATTGTAATGAGACGTTTACACAGAACCGCCGCCGTAAAGTCTTCCGTAGAGGGGCGTTACATTTCTGCAGGCGGGATTGACATTAAAACTTTGATAAAATTCCATCGCTTTCTCGTGTTTCATATTTCAATTTTGTGAGAGTTGGTGCTTTGTTGTGTGTGGGCTACGCCTACCAAAGCCCCCGTGGCGACTGGCCTGCGTTTACACGTATCATTAACAACTAGGCTATCCATCAAATGTCGCACAGAAAAAAATATTTCAAAATGGGGTTGCAGAACAAAAAGTTTGAGAAACTCTGCTGCAAAAGACCCATAGCATGATGTGTTCGAAGCTGGTGGAGGTACATGCAAAAAAGGTAAATTAGGTTGAGATACGAAAATTTGTTATTTTTATGAAATTTTTGTGAACTCTAGCCCATGTGGTGTGCTTTGCTCAAACTGGACAAATTCCTTTTCGATAATATCTGATCATCTGTTGCGCAGAAACGATCAAAAAAAGGAAAAACAAAGTGATTTCAAACATGTAGCAGCTGCAACGCTTGTTTTGTGTTAACTCACCTTTTACAAAGTAACAACAGGGTTTTCAATGACAGATCAATGTGTTATTCAATTCTTTCACAAGCGTAACTGGGCTAAGTACTCGTACGCACAACCACAACAAATGCACACAAAGGTCTTTCACACAGTAGCAACGTTGAAGTGTACTATGCAAGCAAAACGAAATGCATGAAACGCTATCCTTTCAGTAGAGAGCTTGGGCAGAAGCTTCGAAGGTGCTCCTTGCACACGGGAGCTCAACACTTCCGGCACACGAACGTCGTATTGTTTCGGTGCAATGGACCGTAACTTTGGTAGCGTTTTCTTGCCGTCAGTGTTTCATGGGCTTGCGCCGGTTAACGTTGATGTCAATTCATGAAATGGTGAGCTACTATAGATGAGGGACCTCATGGCAGGATGCAAAATGGTGTTGCTATGCTAGGCCATGATCTTTGGTCACAGGCAGATATTTTACTTAATTTTTAAGAATGAAAACTCCAGCACAGACGCGTGCATTTGAAAACCTTTGGAAATGGTTGCAGGCTCGGACGATTTTCAAAATGCAGGCTCTGGTGTTTTTCAAAATTCAGCGGTGAATGACAACAACTGGAACAAATTTCTCATACAAATAGATCACAAGCTTTCCAGTGAAAACTCATCTCGCCTTCCTCCTAAGGGAAAATACTGAAGAAAAAGGTTTCTGGTGCTTGGCAAGGAATTACCGACCATTAAACTAAGATACGCGGGTCGCCTCTGCATCTCGTCAAGAACGTTTTGATTGATCTACCAAACCAACGCGCTTGGCATCACATGAACATGTAAAAACGTGTTTGCCGCAGTCTGGCGTAGTTGTCTTCGACTATCTTCTTGATGGAACATTTCAGGTGTACTTTGTTCGCTCCTGGCAAGACCCCCCTGATTTCATAAAACAACAGTTATGCAGATCTTGAGAATGCTGCTCGAAAGACCACATAAATATCAGCTATTGGAAGGCTAACCTTGAAACGGTCATTTGTCTTATGCTTGCATCACGCCTCAAGTTCATTGCCATATACGGGCAAAATAGACCTGAGCAGGTTTAAGCAAGTTAAGACGTTTTTGCCCCCCCCCCC
>JGI24158J21664_10005065_pt1 | contig 17144 bp, 14 predicted proteins | sample Ectturendosymbi3_FD_21664 | JGI IMG/M metagenome (IMG submission 21664)
TTGGGTCTCTGACAATGGCTGCATTTTCTACTAGTCCCAGGCATTGCAGAGAATTGAGCCAATTATTCATATTGTTCCTCGACAAATGAATCCATTTGGGGATAGTGCTTAATATATGAGTATGCTTCCGAAGGAGGGATAATCCACAACTGGTGTTGATGGGTCCATAGTGGGTACACCAGTCTTTAGGACAAAGGCTTGTTCAGCAATCAAGAAAAAAAAACTAAAGAAGAACTTATTCAAATAGAACTCCAAACTTAAGACCCTAAACCTTATTCAAATAGAAAAAAATTGTGTAGAAAAATACTGTACTTAAGTTGGTTGGGCGCCTGGTCTGGTGCCAGAGGTCTAAGCCCAGTATTATGAGACGCGACAGTTGTGGACTCATTAATGCCCACCACTTGCCTTTACTTCAGTGCATAGCTATTGCCTTTTGAATGTTTGTGCTTGCTGTAAGTTTTGTTGTCCTCTTGTGCAGTGCTAATTCGCTCATTAATAATTGGGATTGTAAGTTCTAAGGCTGTAAAAAAATATAGATGCATTATGAGTCAGGGCCACAACCATAGGCGTCAACTGGGCAATCGGCCTTTCCCGAAATTTTCAAAACATGTTTATTTTGTTAGGTACAACATCAAGTTACAATAATTTCGCCCCCTCTCCCAAAAAAACATCAACTGGTTGCAACCCTGTGGTGAGTGGATGTGTCATGACACCATGAAGGAATTGTTATCTTCTTATCTTAGAACAATTATCTTACTCATACAATAACCATACTGTTTTTCAGGCACCCTTTTCCTATTGACAGTGGCTACAGAACTGCCTGTGAATCTTCACAGTTGAAATCTTATTCAACCGCAACCTGTAATGTGACAGTAATGCACGACGAGAGTGCAATAGGCTTGGTAGAAATGTAGTAAACAAAAGGCAAGCCTAAACCTAACTGTAACCCTAACATCATGGGTGTTGGAAGGATTTTTTGCTAGGGGAGGACCAGTAGGGGATTTTTCAAAAATTTTATAGGGGGGTGAAAAGTGGTGAAATTGTTTTTACCCACTCAAAACTAAGAAGATAACCTTTTTTGATCCAATTTTAAAAATCTGGGAGGGACCACTCAAGACCAAGACCATCCCCTCCCAATGCACATGGCTAACGCCAACCCCTAAAGCTAAAGTTGTAAATTATGAAAAAAGTAAAGAAAAACTAGTCTCATGAATTGAAACGTGCAAACGTTATTACCAAAACCAAAGTTGCCATGGTGAGAGCCGAACCATAAACCATTGGCACAGCAGATGCAAACACTACCATGACGGTGGAGCTTGAGTGACAAACTCAGCATTTCATTCAAACCATGTCATGTGAGGCGGTTCCTTAGACACTTCCTTTCCTATTGGATAAATACGGAAAACCTTTTGTAATCCGTTGCTATATCAAAAATGTATGATTGATTATTATGATCTTGACTTCTTAACCTTATTCGGGTATGATATGTGTAGTGCTCTCACTTTTAGGGATTTTGTCCCTAGATTGGAACTTTTGACCCTTTTTAGGGATTTTTAGAAAACATTGAAAATATGTAAAATGAATCATTTCAGTTTACTTTGCAAATCATGTTTGGTTCTATTTTTGACACTTATCATGGTGCTCCGATTTTATGCTACACCACCACAGATTTATGGATTTTTTATGCGAAATAGGGATATTTTGGTACTGTTCTTGGGATTTTTGGAGTTGCATTTGCGAGAGACCTGGATACATGCTCTGCAGGACATATATAAAAGTAATCCAACTGTGGTACCTCATCATGGTCCATGGGTTGGGTAACTGTGTTGCTTACTCATGGTCTGTTTTCTGTGTTGATACAAATTGCTTTTTGCCTCTGCTATGTGGCTTTGTTCTATGATGTCTTGGTTACTTTACTGCATGGCTTTCTTTTTCATTACCTTCAATGTCACTCATTTCTCTCACCTACTTCATCTCCAGGATCTCACCGACATTGACATCAGTCTTATTCCTAGGCCCATAATTCCTTTAAGCTAAATTGTGGAGAAGTATGTTTGTTGACATGGACATGACTCAAAGATGTGTGTTAGGCATATTTTATATGTCATGGCAATATGAATCAACTGTTATTGTTTCTAGACCTATGTACTTCACTCATCAACTAACTATACTTTGCTTTTCATGTACCCAACACTTGGAGCCTTATATTTTTTTATATTGGTAAACCTTTTGTAATCTGTTTCCACCCTTGTCTTTTCAAACATATCAGATATGGGTCATTGTTCTTTGCCAAACAGCACAAAAAATCAAAAATTGTCACCACTAGTCACAGACTTTGATGAAAATTTGTCAGCTTATAGAGCAGATCATTCTGAGCGAAATGACACCAATTTGAGCAAAATCAGGTCAGTGGTTAAAAGATATAAGAGTTTGAAAATTGGCTGTTTTTGTGATCAGTCATGCATGAAATTTTATTAAAACCTTGACATTTGTCTTCAAAGTTTAATAAAATCTTCATTTTCATAGTTAGTAAACTTAAATTTAGTTGATAGGTAGTCATGGTTAAATTTTTTGCATTTCCGGCTTATGCTCACTTAGATCATATGTTGAGTGATTTTAGAGGTGAAACTGCAAGCATACTTTTTGAAAATTACTCAACTGTGACCTAACTTTGGGGCTTGATTCTGAAAAAGGCTATCTCTCAATTTTTTCAAGTAAGGTATCATTTGAAAGCTCTGAATGTCCTTTTTCCAATGATGATGAAACATGTTTGTGTATTTGTGGTTTTGGTTATAATATTGAGGAGAATGTATGTGTTACTTGAAAAACAAGTAGTTTAAAGAAATACATGTTGTTTTCCAAGTGACGCATCTGTCGCATGTGGATACATGCAAACACTATGAGTATGAAGGAATACCTCTGAAAGTTGGAATTAATCTTTGTAATTAAAGATTACGCACGTAGATGTGCACTGCTTGACATACATACATCTGTGGAACTCCATAGTGGTCCATGGGTAACTGTTTTGCTGCTTCATTATCAATATAATAAAAAATTTTTATTTAAGCAGAAAGTAGTGCTTTAAGCAATAAAAGAAAAACAAAAAGTGTAATCAAGACATTCCAGACGATCTGTAGATACAATACGGCATAAACATATAAATGAAAGAAAAAGAGCATGAAGGGTTGAGAAAAAGATACAGCAACACTTGTGTCTATCTGTATGTTTGTGTATGACTAGACCTATGTTTGCATCACTTTAATCGGTAGCTGATAGCCAAGTCAATAAAATGCTTGTTTCTCCACAAACTATCTTTTATCGTGCTTTTATGGGTGAGTGCCTAGTTTTTCTATCAATAATTCCTTGATATGTCTTAGTTAGCATTTGTAAGTTATGGCACGTTGGCAGTTCCCAAGGGCGCATCCACAGGGTCTGTTTTGCTGTTAGTGTCATGAACAGCCTCTTACGAGCCCTAGGTACTCAATATTACCACCAATCAAATATTACATGATACTGGTACTGCATTTCTCTAATGAATAGGCAATAGCATTTCCCTTTCTAATGTTGCATGGGATTATCATGAAGCAACGGCCTTCATTGCCTTGTCAAATAGCATTTATGCAATAACCTGAACCAATCTACGTTGAGATGTACATTGAATGCACATGTTTCAGAATCTACTGTTCTGTCTCTACCACCAGACATGCATGGCTATTTGACGGATATCACATTTGAGAAACGAAAGAGAAAATATGTACACAAACAAGCCAAAATGGAGTCACAAATAAATGTACCATAGCAAAAATAAAAAGCATGCATTGCTATTTTGCTTTATGGTGGGAGGACACAGTCCCGAATCACAATCATTTTATTTTGCAGTTTAGGTCTGAGTTTTATCTGGTGTTGCATTTGCCTGGTTTATTAAGATTAAATAAGGTTTAAGCCTACTTCCATATCATGTCAAGAAGGTGTTTTGTTTCCATTAAAGCTGTATTTTCACAATTAGTTTCTCATATAGAAAAGAGAGACAGCTAGCCTCACAAATTGTACTCGCATTACCTGAACAAAATACTAGTGAAGGGTATTTCAAAAACAGTTTTATTGGTATGAACAGTTGATGACCTTGGTAGCAGAGCAAGAAGCCTTGTACTAATTTCTCATAATTCATTTTTACAATGCAAAATCATCAGAGTAGTTGCACTCAGGTGTGTTTCTCCGCAGTTTATTCACTATTTCCTGCATATTTTAGACAACCTTATCTTGATAGAGAGTGCTCCACAGATGCAGTTGTGCAGATGATGGTCAGCATCAGTTTTATAAATGTATGTACCTACCTTTGGACAAACAGAGTTCTCATTGCTTTGTGGCTGATTTTTGCTGATTGTTCAATAAGCAATCTTTTCAGCACCATGTTTGTAGAAACAAAAGGCGATTGTGATGTAATAAATGCAATGTGACCAAAAACAAGTGATAACCTGGAAATCTTTCATTGTGTCATTTGATAATGCGACCAGTACTACTATCTAACAGCTAGTTGCGTTAGACCAGCGATTCACAAAGTGGGTTCCGCAGAACCCTAGGGTTCCATAGACAAATCTAAAGGGCTCCATGAGATATACTTTCCAGTTTTTAAGCAAAAACTGCTGATATGTCCTTTAACACTTTGGACGTGTGGCAGCTGCTATATCGTTTGATCTAGCTTTCCTCTTTCCCCATTTTGTTCATTGGTGATGCGCAGTGTCATCACAATGAGCCGTATTTCATTTTCCAGGCTGTGTAATAGCAGCAATTTGGGTGAAAAAAGCATTTATGCTTACTTGGTAGTTCTGGCAGGGGTTCCTTGTTCATTTAAAATAACCATGCAGTGTTCCGCGAACAAAAAAGTTTGGGAACCACTGCGTTAGACTACTAGCCAAGTTGGATTGCATCTTCGGACACCTGTAGAAAATCTGGTTTTATTCTGAGGAGCATTATCAGAAGCTGCCCTTTTCTCCCATGTTTTGCATTAATCATGCTCTTTGATTTTCTTTCTTTTTGTTCTTTTTAGGTTTGGCTAACTTGTTGACCTGACGGTCATTTCCCAATCATTGCATTCTTTTCTTCAAAAAACAAACAAAGTGTTTTACACCACACACAAAAATACAACTGATTGATTCTTCTACGACAGACTAGAAACGATTTGCCTGTAACTCACGATACCTTTTGCAGGAAATAGATCTAAAAGCTGTTTCTTGTAAGGTTCAGACACCATCAATGTTGTGTCAGTGTCACTGCTGGATTTTCTGTGAGTACAAGCATCTAACTAGCATATTTTTATGTTGAAAACATACCATAGTTGTGAAGTGTATCTTACCAGCACTGGCATTTCACAACAACCTTTGCATATTCTGCACTCAAACCAATTACACTTAATAAAACCTGTTGTTTTTTTGTTGCTTGTAGAGTAGTTTTCTTAAGACCTTCACTCATTCTTAATGCTGTTTGTTGATTGTAATTGTGGCTAACTTACCACAAGCACAGCTGTCAAGATGGTGTTTTCTTCTAAGCTGACAGAAGAAGAGAAGTTTCTGCAGAAGCAATATAAGACTTTAAGAGAGTTGGTAAGAAATTTTGATGTAAAATTTCTCATACCGTAAATAATAGGCTATGGTGAAGATTTAGTGAAAGCATTGTGTATTGCTTAGGCAGTTCTGCAAAGTAAAGTTTCACAACATGAGCGAAGCATAGTAGAGATAGTCTGCCTACCACAGATCTTTTACTTAGCATTTTCTGGTTTCTACACCATTCACGGCTATAAGCTAGGTAATTTCAAGCACGTCACATATGAGAAAAAACATTTTTTTGCACTTCCAAATTCATTTGTTGGTTATGTTGGTACAGCAGTGCACTGTCGCAACCTCTCCGTTGGCGTTGAATGTGTGATTCACCACGAACACGACGTGCGTGAAGAACAACACCACATAAATGTGGTGCGAACAAGCAATATTAGAGTGATCATGGCATGTGAACTCTATTGTTACTTGCTGCCACAGTGCAAAGCTTTGAGTACATGCCGCTCGGGCTTTTCCGATCACAACAGTACCAAATGGCCATGGTATTCACTGACTACATTAGTTCTGTGACTTCGGTGTAGGTCAAGTGTTGTTTTAAAATGAAATTTTTTTCCAGGTTGTGAGATTTGGTAACACTAAAAAAAACAGAAAATTTTTGACTTTATAGCATCATGAACTTGAAATGGACTTACCAGCCTCATAAAAATGGCAAAGCCTTAAAAGCTTTTCATGCTTTATTTTGAAACAGTGCTGATTTTCTTAATCATTTCAAAAATGGATTGAAACACTAGTGGAAATATCTGAAATGTTTTAAAATTAACCATAAATACTTTTTTAAATGCTTCGTTAGTTTTCATGCAGTTCCTTTATGAAAAATTACCACTGTTCTATACTAATATTTCTGTTTTTATTTTTTGACCCTATCAGTTTTTAGAGACATGTTTTGTACACTTTTTATGTCAGAAACCTACAGTTCAATTAATAGGCTCTCATCACTTTCAAATTTCAATTTTGAAGGTGATTTATATGTGACATTTGACAGCAACAACATCTACATTAAATTTATTTTTGCGTACTATGCAATTTTTCACAAGTTGCTTCAGCAACTGTAATTTTTCACAATTTTCACAGTATATACAATTTTAGCCAGCTGAGTAGAACAGTGGTGGAGCATGTGCCTCCTGTGTTGATTGGATATATTTGATTTATAGTTGATCACATTTTGAAAATACTATTTGCCACGTGTAACCTTTCCAGTCTCATATCCTATGCTAATGAATGTGTGAGGAAAAGAATTTCATATGCAGTGCTGTGGAAGAGGTAAGACAAGTGTCAGCAGACTTGTGGCACCCTAGCTAGAGTACAAAGCCAGCATATTACGATTTATTTGGTAAGATTTTAGCTTTATATAAGAAAAAAAACTTGTTTTGAGCCACTATTCATTCAGTACTTTTTGCAACAATTCTGTTTTTCAGGTTTTGCTAGGTCATTCATGACCATGTTCAAACCAATCAAGTGATGCCTCAACGAATTTGATGCTAGTTCAAAAAATAAAGTTCAAGACCTGAATGTTTGAACCTGAAAATTTGTTCAGTTTGTACTTATCAGCAACTAGATGCAATTTTAGTTTCCCATTTTCCATACAGTTGTTTACAAATGGTTCTTATGAGTGGTAACATGTCCGAAGATCATCCCGGCTTTATTTCGTGTGAGAGTGTCACATTGCCTGCCTTGAATATTATTTGTTATTTCATGTTTGGCTCAGACAGATGGTCCATATCACAGGGACAATCAAAAGAAAAGGGTACATCAATATTAAGATACAACGCATCACGGGGTAGATGTTGTTTGGTACACACAGTCAATACTGAAGAGGAGCAAACACTGAAGCAAACCACTAACAACATCTGTTACATTCGGACATTGTCATACGGAAGCGTTTGTAACCTGAGTGTACTTGCACCACATGTGACAGGCATACATTGGCACAAACAGTGTGTTTGATGTGCTTGCCAATTAGTTCGGTGAAATCTGTTTAAAATGTAGGTTTGATATGAACTAGGTGTGGCAGTTGCTTGCTGGAAACTGCCGTTTTTACGAGCAGGTTTTCTCGGTCACTAATGATGTAAACATCTTTTTTGACATTTTTGTGCCTGAAACTTTATTTTGGTAAGTTGCTGTTGCTGAAAGAGTTTTTAATGACACAATGTTTGTGGAAGTTATTTTAGAAGATACTAATGCCAATCTAGCACATTGATTTTTAACATATTTTCGTTACATTTTTTGCAAGTAATTTCTTGTATTGGCCATATTGATTTTCTCTAATTTAGTTTTATTTTAAGTAATTTGTAAATTTTGTCGCAAAATCATGCAGAAAAAGGAGCTGAAGAAGCTCACCTTAAAGCGAAAGCAAGAAGATGCCGTTGCTAACGAAGGTGGCCCCGGAAGTGCTAAGCAAAAGAAAGCAATAATACAGGTTTGAACTCTCGTTGCAATCGAACTTAATCTTTTCCTTTGGTTGGTACAACATTTTCATACCACTGGTTCATTCGAGTTTGGTTCACGCCTCTTTTAACGATTTCAGGGAAACAAGACACCCGCCACAAAAACGCATGACTTTTCATCTGGCGGTCCGAACTACAATGCCAAACTGGTGACATCGGCTGATGCTGCAGCCAATACAGAAGCAGCAAAGCGGCTGTTGAAATCAGGCGCAATTCAACTCAAAGTCGAAACTAAAACAACTTTCAAGCGATCTTCTAATCTGAAGCGAAGACTTACTGTAATGTTTTTCAAGTGTCATATTGGTTTTCACTCCTGTTTGAACGTGGAACAAATTAAATGTGATTTTGTTCCGAATTTTTTTAGGATTCAGAACCACGTCGAAAACCGATTTTTCAACCAGTTACAAGTGAAAGTGCTGAGGAAGAGACGCGAGGCACTGGAAAACTTGCTGAACCGAATGATTCGGTTTGTGTTCACTAGTTGTTTTGCGGTTGCATCTAATCTCACTGTGCGCTTAACCTTGTTGAAACTGAATTTTTTGTATTTTAGCAGTACAACTTCATGCGTTTGTCAAGCTTCACTTCATCGAAGTTGTTGCGGTTCAGTTTTCTTATTGTTGCCAGATGCCACTGCAAATGTCTCGAGAAAAGAGATTTTCTTTGTACTATTCACAGACTGCTACCACCCCGTCGTCCACTGATTCTCGTACGTCATCGTTCAAATCGCAGGAGTCGAAAGTCTCGAGGAAAAGGGGAAGAATAACAAAGAACCTACCTAAAAGAGGTAAACATACAAGAAAACTGTGAAAGCATGTTGCCCGTTTTGTGAGCTATTTCCTTGCTTTTGCTTGAATTCCTTAAAGAACAACATGAAAAGTGTTAATGTGAAGCATTATGAAATGGGGACTTAAAAGTAGTTGTCGGTCCAAAAAAAATCCAAAAGGTTGCGGCTTGAAAAAGTGATAATATGCTGCAATTGTGTTTCAGTAAATTTTTCTTTTAGTTGGTAAAATATAGCCGCGGTAAAAAAACTGCAATGAAAAACACCGAAAACATCCTCTGACCTCTGATTACTTATTATTGATGGCTTTAATGTAAGTCAACCATTACATTATCATTCCAACCACAGCCATGTTTTTCGTGTGTTGCCAATTCATCAAAGTTCATACGATGCAACGCGTATTTTTTCTCAGTATGGGTTAAATTTCTACCGTTTGTTTCCCTGCAGGTAACACTGTGTACGTGTACGGGTTTGTTTTAACGGAGAAGTTAGTAGAAGACCAATTCACGAAATTTGGAAATATCGTTGACGTAAAAATCGAGAAAGCCAAAAGGTCAGAGCAGAAGCAACCACAAAAAAAATTTTTTGTTTGTCTTTTTGGCTGTCAGTGCTTTTGCTGTGTGTCGAATGAAGGAGGATTGTTATCGAATACGTATCTGTTGCGTTATATCAGGGCTCATCAAACTATGGCCCGCGGGCCGCATGCGGCCCGCGAAATTGGTTCTTCCGTCACGCCGCGCTGTTCCACGAATACATTAAAATACAGTGATGCAGTCAACTATCGTTTATCCGGAATCCATGAAATAGGTCTGGGTCCCGTGAACAAGTTGCGCTGATCCCAAGGCAATTAAAAGCTCTCGGTTTTCTGTAGGCTTCAAGGAATCAGCCGACTGGGTTCTGCTTTCATCTTTTTGTGATGAAACAAACTTGCACATATCTGTGTTCAAGTAACTTTACTCCACAGGTGAAACAAGCATTTAGTTGAGTAAGACGTTACTTACAGTTTTAATTGTCACAGTTACTGTTGCGTGATTTATTCACTAAAGTCTTGAGGTTGCTTGCTTTCTCTGACCTTGCTTTAGCCTTTCAACGTTTCACCTGCTAGCATTGCTTGCAGATGCAAGGACTGACAATACGTAGTGTTACGTGAAATCGATTTCCTATTAAAAATTTGCGATATATTCTTTGCTTGTTTCACCTGTGGAGTGAAGTTACTTGAAGCAATGTTCTTTTTTCCATTAGACTGAAAAAACGATTCGAGTCCAATTTTTCAATAAGATCCAGATTGGAGTTTTCCAACCTTCGATCTCGCTATAGCAGAGGTTCCCAAACTGGGGTAGTGTACCCCTAGGGGTACATTTGGCTATCTGGTGGGGTACATTTAAGGTTAGCAGTAGAAGGGGAAAATATATTTATATATTATTTATTTCCAAATATTTACACAAGTATCAGTGAATGTTATTTTCGAAAATCATTATATGCTTATTGTTCAATATATCTATAATTNGTCATCATTAAATAGTTTATCATGANAAATTTTAAGGGTACTTGGCCTTGCTTGTTTGTCGAAATGCTGAAGCGGCACCTGGTCAGAGAAAGGTTGGGAACCTCTGCCCTACAGTGATCTGACTTTGGCAAGAAATACGGTGGTAGATTTTTAAAATAAGGCCACAAGCTCGTCATCGCGGTTGGCGCTATGCCTTTGTTGATCAAATCTGCAAAAAAATGTCACGATCACGATTTCCTCGCATTTCTTCATCCAAAAAATTTCGACAAATCCCGAATGGCATTAAAGGTCAGTAGAGATTCTCTTGTAACAGCACGTACCTGCCACACACAGAAGGTAAAGGTGCGTTGGCATGTAGTCAATCACCGAACGCCTGAACTGCAAGTGCGTGGTTTCTGTCAGTAACCTGTCAAGCACTTTTTATGCGCTTACGTCAGAGCTATGCTGGGAGTCGAACCGAACCTCCTCCAAACCCTAACTTTGATAGAAAATATACAAGTCAAACTAAATGTAAACACAAAGAGCCATTTTCTTCTTTTTTGCTCTTATACGTTGCTTAAAATTTTTCCATCTTTTTTGTAAAGCCTCAACCGAGTGACTCGCTCGAGTCATTGTGAAAAATGTCAACAGAGTTGATGCTGACCGTTTTTTGTAGCAGTCAAAACCTTTACTTCGATTTCGTAGTTTTCACTTTCTTGGTTTATCGAAATCAACTGGTACGTAAAGCACTGACCAAATTAAGTTTATTTTACTTTGGCGTCAGGCAATCAGAACAAAGTTACATGAGTTGAAGGTATTTGTTGAATTAACCGCAAACGCATGTCCTGACTTTCTCGATGTGGCATTACCTTTCATTGTCGTATCCGAGATCCGAACGTAGGCAAGCAAACAAGGGTGCAGTAACAAAACCAAACAACGCCTGTGTCTAAGTTTCGTTTCATTACAGGACGTACTTGTGGAGGTTTCATTGCTCATGTGGCGAAGCTAAAATTCATAAAGTTCTACGATTTCATGACTTGATCAAAGCAGCAGTAGATTTTTAGAACCTGCGCCAATAATGTGAGCTGCTCTACGACATGGTTCTCTTGTTAATGTTACTGTTTTTCAAAATCTGCTTTTCTCGAATAGCCTGCCCGCAAACACTGGGCCGTATTTTCAGCAGGGTTGCGGATTCGGAGGTCAAATATCCGACTCCGACTTCCAAAAATTCCGACTCCGACTCCTTAACATAAAAGGAATGAAATTTGGCATGGAAATCGTGGTACACAGCAAGAAATCTCTGTTTCAACAAAAGTTCCAAAAGAAATTGTACCATTTCAACAGGAATTCCCAATTTTGGAGTGTGATGTAAAAAATGATCCAATTGGACATCCGGAGTCGGACAAAAAATTCCGACTCCTACTTCCAGTGTTGTTAGGAATCCGACTCCACCCAAAAAAGTCAGACTCCGACACCCCGATTTTCAGGACGCGAAAAACTTTGAGTGGTTGTAATTATCTAGATCCGCTGGGTTGTTTATATCTACAATATATGCAGGCGTTTCTAACCACGAGGTACGCTCGAGTCTCAATGCGGAAGTGAGTTACACGGCACACTCACAAGACTTCGCAGTCTTCAAGCATGATTACTGCATGTCAATTAAATAGCATTTGAAAGCGTTTCCTAACTTGCCGAACTTGTCTCGCCAGCTGTGGTTTCGTCACATACGACTCGTTTGAAGCAGCGGAGGCAGCGATACGTGACATGGATGACGTCCTTGTTGAAAACTGTAGGCTGAAGGTCTCTCTTGCAAGAAAGCAACCCATGCTTCGTTCTGTTATACCAATTACTGACTGGGCAGGCTTAGGTGAGTTGAAAGACGGTGCTTTTGAAGGCTCTGTCCGTACATGGCACTCATGCTTGCAGGGCGGTTCCAGGGAGACTATCGCCCCACCTAAAGCCTACGAAAGTTACTTTATTCACCACGATTTTATACAATTCGGAAAACAGCATTCGCGGCTTGAGGTCATTGTGCCGTCCATTGTTTTGTCACAGCAGTGTTGTAAAGTATACTTCATCTCTCTTACAGTAGTGAACCAGTAATGAGACTTGATTTCCAAATATTACTGAAATCGTCACACCCCAACATTATTGGCTGGATTCGCTCCTGCATCTTTGTCCAGCTGAAATACCCTGGCGGAAGGACGGATCCGGGGGGGGACAATTGCCCCCCTAAAACCTACGAAAGTAACTTTATTCACCATGATTTTGGACAATTTGGAAAACAGCATTCGCGATAAAAGGCCATTTTGCCATCCACTGTTTTGTTATAGCACTGTTGTGAAGTATACTTCATCTCCCCTACAGCAGTGAACCCGTAATGAGACTTGCCTAACCTAACTGGCTGGATCCGCCCCTGCCCTGGAGTGTCTCCACTGCCAGCACTAATTTCAAACCGCACTTCTGTATCACTCTGTCAAACTTTTAACGATGTTTACAATGTCAACCGTATTTCTTGTATAAGTGATCCAGGCATTCGAGAAAATATAAAACCTGTCCGAACTTTAGGAGATTGTGAAAAAAATGTAAAACCTGTTCGAACTTTAAGAGATTACTGTGTCAAAGGTTATTTGTTACTCATGTTCAGTTGAATATCTGTTCGGTTTTTCAGTCTCCCGCGACGATAAAGGGCACTCCGTGAAGGACAACCGCTCTCTGGTTAAATACGACGACGACGACGTCGCGGGGTTCGATTCTTAGCGATCACATCGCCCTCTTATGTTGGGGTGGCATGGGTGCCGCGTTGCAAGCGGACTGCTCAGCGGTGCAGCAAAAGGCCGGCGAGCACAAACCGTCGGCGTTGGAAAGAAGAGTGCACTGAACTTTGACAAAAAATACGAGAGGGTTTGTTTTTCTGAGCTTGTACACTTAACAGCATTCGATCCGAGGCTCAGTAGCTTGCCAGGAACTTCATTTTGCGCTCCCTCCTCCAACGCTGTGATGCTGCAACGCATTCAGACGCGAAGATTTCGGAAAAACCGTTTGATCCATGAACGCGCTGACGAGGTGCGCAGCTTCTATTATTGCAACTATACTTTGTCTGCACCCGAGACTACTTTGCTGCACAGTCTACCCCACTCACGAAAAAACAGTTGACTGCGCTGTTGGTGCGTATGTTTTATTCTTGACCAGCTAAACTATTTTTGTACTGTGCCCGAGAGTGAAATCAACTCGGCGAGATGAAAGCTTGGTATAAATTTTGTTATTTTTTTGTAATTAGAATTTTAAACCACCCAAAGGTCGTTTCAGCGAATACGTGGAAACGCTTCATGGTACCCGACAGAGCTTCGTATCCTTGTGCAACTTGCAGATGGTATATCATGCCCATAAAGTCATTCGTTGGCCGAGGCCACTTACATTACGAAATGTTATGGTAAAAGCACCCAAGAAAAAAAAGCATTTGAACGCAGGTCTTGACGCGAAAGCACAGTGGAAGATCGGAGCTACCAGGTCGTTCTCGACGCCAGCTTCCTCCATAGATCGCATTTTTGCTCCAGTAGGGAAGTAATAAAATAGCGATTTGTACGAAGCAAAGTGTTACCTCGGTTTACACAAATTTTAAGCCTCAGTTGATTGGCTGTTTTCCTAACAGGTCTGGTAGCAGTTGTGCACGGTGTAATTAGGGAATTTAATTCAAATATTGTTTTAATGTGTGCCATGTTTCAATTTTGTAACTACATACTCCTCTGGCCAGAACGTTTTCTACTTCCGCCCTGATGTCGCAAATCGATTTGACCGTGAAGTGAAAACTGTTGATGTAACGCTTGCCTACCTTGGCGTTTTCCTCCACAGGTTTGCAGAAGCAGCACAGGCGCGTGTGCTATCTTGTGATTGCTGTTGTTTACACTCAACGCAAGAGAAAAAGATTTGTTCGCACGCTGTGCGGTCGATTACGCTAAGTTCTAATGAAAAATAAAATCACACCCAGAAGGTTTATCATTCGCTATAGTGAATGTTTTTGCATGCCTTTATTTATCATTTCCTGTTCAAAATACATGGAAATACCAATACTGCTTGTTGTTGCTGATTTTCTTAAAATCATGTGGAGTCGTCAGTTATGAACTTGTTATTCATGAAATAAATTGAACACATACGTAGCTGAACGAGCTGGTGGGGTGATTGCCCTACCGCCAACTGAATACAAGTATTTGTAAAAATCGGATCTAAAGGATGCTACCGCAAGTTTGTACTACCGCGGGTGCCATTTTGTTCTTACAAACTAAGTTGGAAGGAAGTTGGTAGCCTTCCAAGGGCGTTAGATGCAAGTTTCCTATTTGATAATTTACGTTGGATGTCACTTCTATAACTGCCGAGATATAAAAGGGGCAGAATCTTGAGTATAAAATGCAGGTAAAAACCATGGGCAGCGGAAACGGGGCCTTGGCCTCCCACTGGATTTTGAAATTTTCAGCAAAAAAAGTTGTTTTCTTAGTTTTGAGTGGGAAAAATCAAATTTCACCACTTATACACCTCCCTTGGAAAAATCTAGGAAGATCCCCTAGTGGCCCACCCCTGGAAAAAATCCTTCCGACGCCCATGCTGAAAACATGATCTCCGGCCGTTCCCCCAATTAAAATCAAATTACTTGGAAATTGTATACGTCCGGTTTTAGCTTTCCGTCAACATGAATTTTGAAAAAGTATTTACGGTGCAAGTGGCAGTGTGTATTATATGCTTGTGACTTGTGTACTGCATTTAACATTATAGTGCAGATGGAAACAAAAATATCGTTAGGGCAAAACCATGTAAAAGCCCGCCCTAAGAAATTTTCTGGTTCCACCCAAACCAGAAAGTTATGTTAAATATACAACGTAGGTCAAATCCCACATGTAGACTACTTCTAACGTATCAAAATGAATATCAAACGAACATTTCACAGATATCACAGCTAGATTTTCAGGATCAGGTGCGTTACCTAACAATGATAGAGCTGAGTTTTTACCTTTCGCTGAGAGGTCAGCAGCGCACAAACACATTGTCGTGCTTTAATGTAATATTTGCATATCGTGATTATGGTAATTGGCATCATTTCTACTTGGTATTTTTTGCTGAGATGAACGAATTTATGTTTTTCAAATCCAAACCTGATCCAACAACTTTATTTTCAAATCCCTAAACCATACCTTTAACTCCGAATTCTTATCACTGGTGTTAGGCTAGGAAAATGTTATCCAAGTCAAAGATACATAGATAAATAAATATTTTGGAAACTAATTCAAGTTAATTTATGCTCTAACTTTGCCTCACAACATCGTAACAACTGACACTGCAAAGACTTCAAAGTAATCACTGCTAGCAGCAATGCAGTGAGAAGCTGTTTAGCTCAGTAACAGCGTGTAAAACAGCCAACCAGAAGATCCTGCTCAGGAATCCTTCAAACACTACACAAGACGGAAAGGGTGTAATCGTAATGCAAACCAAAATTTTATTACGTTTTCCTGGGTCATGTGACATCCGTTATTTCCGGACCAACTATTTTTTACTTTCCTACGTCCATTTTTAAGTGACTCTCTATTTCCTTTTGTGCCTCGACATGTGCCCGTTTGCAAGCTGTTAAGGTACGGTCTAACGATGCTTTTACGCTTTGGCCTGACTCCATTAGAAGCAGAACGAAGTACCATATTTGTTCGACTGTTAGCCGCCTTTCATTGTAAAGCGCACGTGAACAACAGTTACCATAACCTCCGAGATACTTTCATGTACTAACGTGTTTCGCGTTTGGCAACCCTGATAATGAGGCTTGCACCACTACAACTGTCCTCTGTTTATCATAATCTCTTCTGTGAAGAAAAGAGTTTGGTCAACTAAACGTAGCCAAGGAAAGACTGAGCATCAGATTCTATACCAGTGGTTCTTAAATTGGGGTAAATTTCATCTTCCAAGGGGGTAAATTTATTGAACCATAAATTGAAGCAAATGTAAATTTTTATAAATCACTGAACTGTAAGTGTTTGTTAATTTCGCATTTTGAATAAATAAGCACCGTTGAGTGTATTGGGGGTAAATCTGGTAATCTTGTTTGATAAAAAGGTAAGACATGTATAAAAGGTTAAGAACCACTGCTCTAGACCTTTCGATGTGGTTAAAGAAATAAAAAATGTAAGCCACGCTTGATTGTAAGCCGTATGAAATGATGAAACATCAATTTTATAAGGAGCGGCTTCAAATCGAATAAATAGGTAGATGAAATGAAAATTATAAGTCTGAAGTGGCACTAGGGTGCAAACGGGCCACTACAGACTGCATGAAGACCTTATGGTTTTTGTGTATAAACTCCTACAACCAGTGGTAAAAGTAGAATAATTTTCTTACCGGAACGATCTATTATTTATCAATACCGTCCCGAAATTTCAGCCATAATTGTAAAAAAGCAATCAAGAACACGTCTACTTTTTGCCCGCCCCCTATTGTACATCTTAAAAACACAAAAACTGTATTGTGCATTTTGAAAATAGCAATTCCAAAATCAAGCAAAAAGCGTTATAGGCTACGTTTCACTAACTTCGAAAGTGGGTCAGGCAATGCAGCTTGAGTTGTCTAAATGCAAAACCCCCACCATTTCCCGCACGTCAACAGATTACCACAACACAAATATAGAACATTATTTAAAAGCTTTCCACAAAGGTTCATAGTAATGACCCTCTCGGCTTTTGACGAGCAATGCCACTTGTTGAGTGAGCTGCTCTTCTCCCTTTTCCAAGCCATGTTTTGATGTATGGATCTGGATCCCATGCTTGGCTGGGAGGTCCCACAGTGCTGAT
>JGI24158J21664_10005066_pt1 | contig 17141 bp, 11 predicted proteins | sample Ectturendosymbi3_FD_21664 | JGI IMG/M metagenome (IMG submission 21664)
AATCTACTAAACTGGCCAATCCGTTTGAGCCCTTGAACAGCTCTCTAGCGCGATCAGCGGAGGAGCTAGGGCGTTGGTAAAGCAACTGAAAACTGTTGTTTTTTAGGCCGAAATCGAAGTACGAATATATCATACGCTGGTTGTCAAAGTGTTAAGATAGTAGAGCGATACTCACCTTACCTTTATACTAGCTTTTCCCTACTTTCTTGCACATGAAGATTACAGCTGAATAATATAGCCACATACAGTTATAGAACAAATGACAACAACCACCTTTACGATTCAATAGTTTAACACTTTCGCTTCCGGCCTGTTTTAGGCATTTTCGCGCCAGAACAACCGGATCACATGTGGCTTTGCGTGGTCGTAACTCTAGCGCTGAAAGTGGTAGAGAGCTGTTCAAAGGCTCAAAAGATGCGGCAAGTCTTTTAGTCTGCACTCGTAAAATTTTCTTGGTTTGGGGGTTCGGATTTTTTGTGAGTGACGTCACAAGTGGGGGACGTTTAGGGTACCTTGGACAAATTCACCTGGCTTTGGGCCGAAACCGTTAGATGCTGCAGTTTTTATTGGAAACTAGGCTACAATCCGAGTTTTTTGATATTTCAGATGACCTGCTGCGGTTTCGAGTTCAAAAGTTACGATCTAAAGTAAACAAAATATTTGATTAATTAGATAATTAATTAATTTGCTTATTTTAGATCATAACTTTTGAACCAGAAATGCTAGAAAGTTGATCAAAGGCTCAAAAGACTGACTCGAGCTTAGTTTCCAATGAAAACTTTAGCAAAATACTTTGGCCTAGCGGTTTGGCCCTTGGCCAGGTAACATGATGTCACTCACAAAAAATCCACAACCACCAACCAAGCAATTGTTTTTCGAGTGCAGGGTAGAAGACTTGCTGAATCTTTTGAGGGTCTGAACAGCTCTCTAGCACAATCGGCGGAGGAGCTATGGCATTGGTAAAGCAACTGAAAACTGCTGGTTTCAGGCCGAACTCTAGGTACGATATATTTGTAGACCAACTCTCAAGGTATTAATATAGTATTGTAAAGCTATTATGATACAATACATGCGCACATACATACAAGTATGAAGATGAAGGTAACCTGCTAATAAAAACTTCCGTCAACCTTTGGTGCGCCGAGTTTTCTATGACTTTTTGCACAAAGTATGGTGCTGATTTTCTATTTTAAACTGTTTTTGACCATCTAGTCTAAGCATTCTTTACACTATATACAGCTAAATTTGAGATTTAAATCATATCTTAATATTTTATTCAGAATGCATATTTTACACTAAAATTTGAAAAATCAGGATGTATGGTAACCCTTAATCCAAGTGCTAATCATTTTGTTCTTTTGCCTGTTACTTATGAATGTCATCTTAGGCACTTGAAATTTTACCACCTCATTGTTGTCCTTTCCATGCAGAGTAAACTACGTTAGGTTAGAAAAAGACCTTTAACACATTGTGTGCAGCTTTGGTGTTGCGTGTAAAGCTGGCACAGTTAAAATGCATTTTGATCAATTTTAGTTCGATCAATAATTTCTAATTCTCCAGTGGTAATGTTCTATATAATTTTAGGATTTGAGTGGAGCATTGAAGAAAGATGTGCACTGGTTCAAAACTCTGGAGGACCTTGTGCTGTAATTGCACCAATTGAAGCCTACTACCTTCAACATACCCTTTTCGAAAAGACTTTGTCTGAGGAAAGATTGCCTGTTTTAAAAACGGACATCAACATGGATGGTATATCAGGTAATTATTAAACGCACATCTTTTGTAAAAGCATGAATTGCAGTTGCTTTGAGAGTTGATGGTCAGTGCAATGTATACAGCTGATATCTTGATTCTTTCCCAATCTAAAATCCTGATAATAATGCTGTGGTTATTCATATCACTTACAATCATATGATAAATGCATGTTGCTTCAAAAGGCTGATTTTTTATCTCAAAGCTTGTTAAATCTTTTGACACTGCCTCACTTTATTCTACTGTATGCATATATTTGGAATAAATATAATATACAGGTAGAAAATATATATACATAGTTCTACAATTTTCAATGAATGAAAACTAGGGATTCACATTGCACAGACAGCCAAATAATTGATTACCAATTAACCAGCCTTGTCATAAAGCTGATACCAATTAATTGGCAGATGTTTACCATGTACTTACATCCTGTGACTTACTGTTTGATGGTGCATAAAGGTAATGTAACATATTGTCAAAGTGTCTGATTAGAGTTTGGGAGTGCTTTACATAAACATTGACTTCATATTCCTCTGTAAACAAAGACGTTGATAATTAACACTTTCGCGCCCGGTTTAATTCAAGCGGTTCACGCAAAAACAGCTTGATTGCACGCAGCTTTGCACGGGATTCCTCCAGTCTGGTAAGCGCTACAGACCCAGTCAAAAGCTCAAAAGACTTGGCAAGTATTGTAGTTTGCACTCGAAAAAAAATTTTTTTTGGTTGCGGAGTGCGAGTTTTTGTGAGTGGCATCATAAGTGAAGGACTTTTAGGCCACCTTGGCCAACTTCACCTGACCCTAGACCCAAACAGCTAGGTGGTATTATTTCGCTGAAGTTTTTATTGGAAACTATGTTACAATCCAAGTCTTTTGATACTTTGGATGACCTGTTGCGGTTTCGCGTTGTAAAGTTTTTGTCTAAAGTAATAAAAATATTTGTTTGATTAGCTCATTAGATAATTAATTTGTTTATTTTAAATCATAACTTTTGAACCAGAAACGCTAGAAAGTCGATCAAAGGCTCAAAAGACTTAGACTCGAGCCTAGTTTCCAATGAAAACTTTAGCGAAACACGTTGGCCTAGCAGTTGGGCCCTAGGCCAGGTAACATGAGCCAAAATGACCCCAAAACTACTTCACTTATGATGTCAGTCACAAAAAATCCGCACCCCCAACCAAAAAATTTTTTTTGAGTGCAATCTACTAGACTGGCCGATCTGTTTGAGCCCTTGAACAGCTCTCTAGCGCAATCGGCGGAGGAGCTAAGGCGTTGGTAAGGCAATCGAAAACTGCTGTTTTTAAGGCCGAAATTGAAGTACGTATATATCTTACACCGGTTCTCAAAGTGTTAACCTTTTCTCTGCCACGCATCCTTAAGTGATTTTCCTTTGTTTCAAGTCCCATAACTTTAAATAAGTTGTAAAAACAAGTATAATTATGGGTAAATTTGTTGATCAAACTTTGCATGTTGCAGAGCATGTAAGGGTCGCCCGCACCTGAAAATAATTTGAAACCCCTCAGGGGAGGCGCTCCCCCTGATTAAAAACCACTTGTTTAGCTTGATGTACAAAGGAGTGGGTTTCCAATTGTAAATGCTTTAAAGAAAAAAGTGAAACGTTCATAATAATCTTGCGTCCATAACCAAAACAGTGTTACAAAAAATAATTAAAATTTATAACTAGCGGTAATGTTACCAAAGGATATAACCTCTGAAGTTACATGCTGGGTATAGAGCACTGGGACAGTAACTATGGTCCTCTGCGCCTTAGCAGTGTCTTTTCAAGGTGGTTGTCCCAATCATGGATAAACCTGGCCTATTTCGTAGACTGGTTCTCAAAGTGTTAAACAAGTCTTGGCAGATTTCCAACAGAATACACTAATTGGTCAACTAATTGGCCAAAAAATCCCAATTGAAAAGTTTCAATTTTGAGTTGCTAGCAGTCTGAAATGATAGTCTTAGTTAAAATATATAATACTGCCAAAACAAAGATGTATGTTAGGTACACTATTTTATTTGCATTGTTTTTTTATTGGGTACAGATACAGAAAGAGAAAAGTATTTCATACTCACGCTGATGGAAGTATTAATAAGGATGAACTCCACATCTTGGGTTATCTGCTTTTCAATTTTAGATGGTAAGGGAAGAACTTTATATTATTTACACATGTTTGTTTTATTCTGGCCTAAACCTATGATGCCACTGTGGAATTTGAATACTGTGGATATCACTGTGATAACTGATAGAGATGTGAGAACTGAAGAAACATAAGTTATGCAGATATTTCATTGCAAGACCAACATGGAATGCATTTGTTCCAATCTCTTGATTGGCGTTGAATTGAATGTGCAATTCACCATGAATGGGATGTGCACGAAGAATAGCATCCTTATATATGTGGCACGAACAAGCAATAATAGAGTGATCTCTGTTGTTGCTTGCTGCCACAGTGTGAAGCTTTGTGCATTTGCCGCTCAGGCTTTACAATTGCAGCAAAATGTTGCTGTGACGAAGACGTGGAGGTCGTGCCAGGTGCAGCCTTTGCAAAAAGAATGTGTGATTGGTGCGGTTCGTTGTAAAAAGGTGGGGATGTTGTTACAACCTCTCCATTGGTGTTGCGTTCAATGTGTGATTCACCACGAACGGGATGTGCGCGAAGAATAGCACCCATATGTATGTAGCGCAAACAAGCAATAATGCAGTGATCTCTTGTTGCTTGCTGCCACAGTGTGAATCTTTGTGCACTTGCTGCTTGGGCTTTCTGATCGCAACATATTCACTGTTTTGGGCTATCAGCCACTTTATTTTCATCACTTTTCAGCACTTTCATGCCATGTAGATCCATATCATTCGTTAAGGTTAACCAAAGTTATCACATAGGTCAACAGTTTTGGACAATATGCTTTGTTCTGGGTGCTAGCCATAATCTTTTTCTCTTGGAAGTACACAGGTCTACCTACGCAGACTTCAAAGACAAAAAGCAGATTACAGGGGTGAGATGCGTTTGTCACAATTATGGATGATGTCCTTATACGCGCCACACTTTTTCTGGGCAAACTACATGGTGATGAAAGTTAAGTCTATAATAGCATCCTGTTGTCGACATGGTCTGTGATGTATTTGTATAAGAAAGCAATCAAGCTGGAACTTTGGTTCATAAAACAATAAAAGTATGTCAAGCATCCAGTCAAATGTCAACATCTCTAATTTATTATCTTTTTAACCTTAAACTCACATAGAAAAATATTGTGGCACACAGCAGATTTGCACATTTTAAAGTTTTCAAAACAAAATAAATTGCTCATTCATGATGATCAGAAATTACTGAAAAGTTTCTCTCAGAGCAAACTCATAGAGTAGATGGAACATCCAGAGTTTATAGAACTATGCAATTCACATTTCAGCTCACAACAATGTTCATTTGTAGTAATTTTTACCACTACCTATGCATGCTTGCAGGTGGTAAGATGTATTTGTATCTTAATGTATAATATCCAGGAATGTGAACATTGCATTTTTCCATAGTGTGACTAGTACAGTCAGTAAATTGCACTCTTCTATGCACACAGTAGCTGTTATATCCAATAGGAATTTGCCGTACAATTGTGTTGCCTATCATGATCTCTGTGCATTCTTGTTTATCTGTTGGATCTGCAATCAAGAGCACAACAGATTAAATTGCCTGTGTTTTTTTACCATTTACCACAAAAAAGACCTCAAATTATATTCACCTTCAGAGGAACAGTTGTCAGTTGAATGATATTTGTCATGGTTTGTTTTTCTATTATCTTGATTCTTCAGCAGCTGTTGTTCATCTTATAGCAAAAAAAAACAAAGTTTTGTTTTGATAAAACTTTTACTTAATGTTTTATCCCAGTATTATAATGCAGATTCAGCTCATTGATCTTTGCTGTGAAGCAGTGATCCCCAACTCGCAGGCTGCAGACTAGCACTGTACTGGCCTGCAAAATTGCAATTTTGTAAAAAAGTTTATACTGACCACTACAGTCAAGAGAGCCTTAGGGCAGTGGTCTCTAACAGAAGGGTGGGAGGAACAGGAGAGGAGGAGACTGTGAGTCCTAGTAGGCACACAAACATGAGCAGCTGCTTTTTTCTGATGGTTTAAACTGGTAACATCATTTCAGCTGTTGAAAAATAACAACTGTCATGGAGTACTTCCAGGTTCATACAAATTGTCAAGTATTGACTGGTCTGTGGTTCCAAAAGATTGGGGTCCACTGCTTTCAAGCATTGGTTCTCAGTGAGCACCCTTTGTGGCAGTCAGCAGTCTTTCAATAATATTATAAAATATAATAATATAGAACTTTAAATCACAGCTTCTTTAATTCTGACGTTGAGTTGTGTAGCTTGCATATTTGAGATCTGTGTCTCTGTGATGAACTACTTTTGTTGAGCGGATGCTTTGTGCAATCATTATTATCGTAAGTGCAGAATGGGAGGCTGCTGGTGTGTGTGGATGCATTTTCTCCACAGAGTGCAAAAAGTTGCATGTTGTTTGATTGAACTAGCCTGTGCATGGTGTGAAAACACAAGTCAGATATTGTGCAATTGTAATGAAAGCATTGCTAGCTAGTTAGCCATTGCTTGTGTACAAATCAAGAATACATCATCAGTCACCGACATTGCAGAAACAGGTGTTAAAAAAAACTTGTACCCTTGCCCAAGAAAACCTTGCATTTCATGGGGATGTGGAACTAAGATATTTTGCAATCGAAAAGGATGGCAAGATACTACAGAACTTATGCTGTATATGCTTGCTACCAAGGAGAGTCCAGGAAAAGGAAATTGGAATTTTTGATGTTAGCACACACAAAGCAAACAATTTTCTTCAAACACAAGTGATTCTAACGACTTAACAAAGACATTGTAAAGGATCAGTAACCTTTCAGCTTGTAACATGAAGTCATATTCAGATGGTGAACTCATAAGACAAGCTTTTGTCACATTCTCTGAGAATCGTTGTTCTGCTCTTGACATAACAAACATTAAAAAACTGCAGCTAAGTAATGGCACAGTAACTTGACAAGTTGAATGCATGTCTGGTGATTTATGTGACCAGCTTTTCAGCAAATCAACAAATTTCATTGGCTATTCTGTTGCACTTCGTTACATTAAGGATGTTACGGATAGAGCAATTAGCAATCCTTATCAGAGGAGTCATGCCTGACTTCAACATTTGTGAAGAATTTCTCATGTTACATTCTGGATGCAGCTCAGCAAAGGGGTAGATACATTCTGCGAATTTCGTGCAAGTCTTGAAGAGACACATTTGGAAAGCTTTTTGCAATTGCTGCAGATGGTACACCTTTGATGCTTGGACAGAAGCAAGGCTTTCAGGGACATATTATCTAATGGTGAGCTGAGAACAACCTCACTCCTGTGGTATGGAACCACTGCATTATTCGCCAGGAAAACTACACTGACAAGTCGCTGAAAATGACCAGCATGACAGAGTTTGTAATAACAACTGTGAACTAAATTCATGCTAATGCCCTTAACCATCACAATTTCAAGCACTTTTTGGCTGATATTGATGCTGAGCATGGGGTCATGCTAGTGCACACTGCTCTTTGGTGGTCAAGTTGTGCAGTATGTCTAATCAGGTTTTACAAACTTTTCCCAGAAGTTAAAGCTTTTGGTGTAGGGAAAATTATTTTCCTCAAGTTGACAATGAGCAATAGATGACTGATTTGACTTTCATGGTTGACATCATCACTCAACATTCGACTTTATAATCTGTACTCTACAGAGCAAGGAGAAGCTTTGCCATGAATTATACAGCACAGTGTCTGGTTTCATTGCAAAACTTCGCCTTTGGAAACACAAATTCGACATGGAGCTTTTACTCACTTATCTTCACTTCCTGAGCACAACATGGTGGATTGAATGAAGAATGCAGCGCAATCATTGATGACTTTGTTGGTGAATTTGAATGCCGTTTTGCCAACATTGAAAGCTGCCTGCCTTAAATATTTTAAGTGCCTATGAATATCACTGCTGGTGCCCTCAGCAAACTTGATTGCTAATGCACACCGAAATGCTTCTGTTGTTGGGTCAACATGTGCGTGTGAAGTGCTTTTCAGTAAATTTGTGGATATCAAAACAAAATATCACAACCGATTGAAAGAAAATCATGCCAACCAGCTTTTGTGCACAGCATCATCCACAATGAATCCTTGTTTTGGCAAAGTTGTTGAAAGTCAAAAGCAAAATGAAGTGTCACACTAAGACAGCACCTAATATTTTGCGTAACATATTTCTTCCTGCAATAATACAAAACGTGTCAGTTGACTTCTGTTAAAATTTTTTTGTGCAGCTCTCTAACGAATATACAGGTATAGATTTGGCTCGCTTCAGTGAAAAGGTTGAGTGCCACTGCTTTAAAGCATGCTGTCATTGTTGTAGGAAACCATTGTTATGCACAATTTTTAAGATGATGACTTTGCAAAAATGCCATGAGCTTGCATCTTAAGATTACATGCAAAAGTATGGAGGCTTGCTGCTCTGTTCTCATATTTGCATGAACACTGATAAAAAATTCATCATAGAGTTTCTAGTGACTCTGCTAATAATCTTGTCCAGGGCATACGTTTTATTCTAAAATGAATAGAATATTGAATACCAGATTCTTTAGGATATATATTTTATAATATCACATGAATCATTGATAAAAGCTGAATATGCTATGTAGCCAAGCATCATGTTAGCATTCTGCAAACTTTGCTATCAATTATTATAAATGTCAGAAATTACTAAACTTGCAGAGAAGCATTATGGCATCAGAAAATGATATACCTTTCAGTGCAGTCTTTTTCTTTTGTTGCTTTCCAATGAAATGTTTCAATAACTTAGGACTTTTTCCAATTCGCATTCCATACATGAAGTAGCACTCAGGAACTGGTGGATTCTTTTGTTAAGATCAAAATATTCTTTAGATTAAAATTTAAACTTTCCAGTAAACACAGCACAGTAGCAGTCATTTTCTCAACAATGTTACAATATAAGTGCAACCTGTTTTTGGCTTGTTTCTGTGACCAATTGTGTTAGTGTTTCAACATTAGCTGTTTCTGTTGTTTTCTCAATGTCCTCCTTCCAGTGATAGATATTTTGCCATTCCTGATTCAAGGTTGCTATTGCTCTGAAATGGTAGCAAAATTGTGAATAAGCTATGTTGACTGGTTTCAAACAAACTTAGGATTTTATACTTTCATTGTTATGTCATGACTTACACTTCTCTGTCAGACTGGATCATTCTTGCTTGCTTCTGAAGTCTGTTGGTTTCCACAAAGTTCTTTCGCAGTGCATTACGATAATAAATAGAATCAAGCAATGACGGTGAACAATTTTTGCTATTTCGACTCATGGTATGTTTTAAATATTACCCTCATTAAAATGATGTGAAAATTAATGTACATTTTCATGACATAAGGAAATACAGTATTGCTAATTTTGGAGCATTCATGTATACTTTTAAGATTTGTAAGTAGCATGCTTTTTATTTTAATAGTCTTATCATGAACATTCAAGCACTTATAAATTTGATAATTGGTTACATTGTGGTATTCGAAGTTTTACTCAGGTCTTTACCTGTCACATATAGGCTTTCTTTAGGCCAGGGTTTTCAGCGTAGACTGTGGTCAAAAACTGCTGTTTTTTTGGAAATCATGCACAAAATGTTATAGATGAAAAATCAATGTTGTTTTTAGGCTAATTGTAAACATTTTGAGTTTCAATGGAAGCACAGGCTTTTCACACAAAAAAGTGTTTTTATACTCAAACATCTTTGAAATACGTTTGCTAGACATATAAAATCATAGCGTTGTTGCTGGAAAAGTGTTCTTAAATGACTAATTTCTGTGCAGTGTCTCTGCTGTCAAATCTAAGCTGATGCATTTTGTCGTTTTTTGTATGAGCATCAGCCGTAAGTTAGATGATTTGAAATTGAGTAAGATTTGCGTAGTGCTCTGTTACAAGAAGTTACTCTTTCATACTAATCAGCTCTACATTGTCTTTACAATCCGAAATCAGTTATTTTGTGAAACGTTGGTACTACGTTTGTTGCTTCAGCTGTTTCACTTTTCCCTGTTGCTTCTAATAACGTAATGTTTTCCTTGTTATTTGCATAATAAATTCCCTAAACGATTGTAAGCTTTCCGGGATCGTTTTCGATGTATTTTTTACTTTTTGCTGCAGCCGTCTTAAAGCAAACTTTCCATATTTTCTAGACTGTTGCTGCTAATCGGTGCTGTTCCGTTTGCCCTTCTACCATTTGCGTTCTTTCGATTAAGGCATAGGTATTGGCAGCAAACATTGTTCTGCTGTTTCACTATTGTGTAACTTTTGTAAACAAAGGGTTTCTGTTTCAAATGTCGTGTTTGCGCTAATCAAGTATAGCATATTATGTACATTGTGTCCCAGTTGTTTCACTGATACTTGATATGAAATACTCGGTGAGCTATTTAAACTTCTTAGATCAACGTTCATTTGGTTCCACACGCTGTTACTTTTCTAGGATGATATAATTCGTGCAAGACAAATCAACAACAAAAATTGGTGGAGAGCAGTTCCAAAAACGTAAATGCGGTGCTGGTTGTAAATGGTTATATTTTTTAATCGGAAATTTGCGCGCAAGCCTCACCTCGCGACAAACATCCATTTTTTTGTGTAAAATTTCTCAAAATTTTTGAAAACGTCACTCGAATGGAAATCACACCCGTTGTTTTACTAAAAATAGTGTAGTGTTTGTAGTGCTGTGTAACTCAGTCTGGCAAATTTGAAGGCTTTACTTTGGGTTTCAATTTTTTAAAATTCGTGTAACTCTGTACGGTCTCCTTGCCAGAGTTCTACTGTAGTTCATGACACTAGCTCTTTGGTTTTGTTTTTCTCCAAAGGACGGAATGCTTTAGCCTAGTTTGTTCTCCACACCGTTACGGTAATTTCATCGAGGTTTCCTCTGTTGCTTTGTTCGACTAGATGTAACGGTGATTGAAGTTATTTGGCTCTCGTCCATTCGTTATGGCTAAGTTGACTGTCGCATTTAACGCGTGACACAGTTTGATATTCTATGAGTTGTGTTTTGCAGAAGGCGAAAATTCTTCGGATGAAACCCCGCTAGATGATTCGGACAAGTACAATATAACAACACCTGAGTTCCACAGCGATCTGAGGTATGCGTGCCGTTTTTGGCCGTTAAGCACCGACGAAATAAGTAGCATTTCGAAATTTCGTCGCGCAGTCTCTATGCCAATTTGTGAAAAAATATAACTGTAAAAACGTGCTTTTCGTTTGCCGGCAAAAATATCGAGACTTAGCCAGAGGTAGTGAAGGCCGTGAATGCTCAGTAAAAGTTCAATCACCCCAACCGTCCATCACGTATGTGCATTTTTCATCAAAGTGCTACCCAATTAGCGTCGTTTTTTAGAATTGCTGATTAGGTCATCGAAGAACATTTGCCAGGTTGTAGTGTCTGGGCACAAAATACCAATATTTTATTGAAAAACTGAAAAAAGACTTTTTGTGACTCTACGAAATATATTGTAAAATTATTGCGTTTCATCGTGTTTTTGCGTATATTTGAAATTATGGCTTGCAGCTGTATTCGTTATGAAAACAGGATTATTTACAACGCATTCGAGGTCCCGTCAATTATTATGAAAAATCGTTTGCCTTAACCCACTCCACTGTGTTCATGACCATAACCAAAATAGTGTGAAATCGAATTCCTTTTTCACTTGTTTCAACTTCCCACTGAGTTGCTGGAATGGTGTTCGTTGCTAAACATTGCATGGTGTGCGGGAAAAACGTTGGTGTTTGATGACGCATCTTAAAAGATTCCTGAAGTGCTTGGTCGGAATCCGAAAGCGGCGTGTGAAATGCAATCACTCGCTGAAATTACTCAGTTTTCAGGTATAGAAGATTTCACAGTAAAGTGGAACTTCGCAACGCTCTGTCAAACTACTTGGGCGTTTTCATGTCGACGTTTGGTGTCCTGAAGTTCCTGTATTCAGTTCTGCTGACCAAGGTATGTGATACATCTTTTGAGTAACACATGTTGCGAACGACACAGTTAAGTTGAATTTCTTCACTCTGTTTCGAAACCATATAGATCTGTTGATTTGTTTGCGTTTGATACGACGCAGCGCTGAATTTCCCTTTCTTTGATAACAACTTATTTCGAATCCTTCGCACGTTGCTTTGCGATTAGCTTGCTCATGATGTGCTCAATGTCAGTTCGTTTCATTTAGGTCTCTTCGTGTGGCTGAGCTGACCGGCTATTAGTAAAGCATGCAAAGGCTTTAGCTTATAATTCAGAATCGGTAACCACCAAAGGTGAGGTTTCGTAAGTTCGTTACCCACTGGAATGCATGCTGTAAGCTACATAAGGTTTTTGATATAATTAGATTGTAGTTTCTGATTCCCTTCGGTTTTTACTTCGCATCGCACGGTACAGTTTGCTGGGACAACAGCACGGCGAACCAGCCTGGCCATATAAGGTGTTGCTGCCACTATTTAACACACGTGACCGTCGCGAACCACTGCTTTAAACTAAGCGTTCCCGTCTGTTTAGGGTGTGGACAACGTTATCAATGAGTTGGACAACACCGACGTCCCTTTAATAGACTGCATTCATGGCCATGGCAGGTAGTAATGTTGCTTTAATTTTTTCACCTTTTGTGTCATCGTTAATCGCTTTTGTTACACTTAACAAGCTTAACTCTACGCTACCTAAGTCTTGGACCGAGCACAAAACTGGCTTTCGTTGTGTTGTCCGAAAAAGCAACGTAGCGGATTGCATTGCGCCAGAGCTATAAGTCGGCCGGGTTCGGACTTAAGTTTGTCAAAATATGTCGGGTCTGCATACAAAATTTTTTCGCAACGATGGACGCTTTTGACGCCAGTTACTGTTGAAGCAGTCGAGTTGATTAAATCTTCAATACAACAATGATTAATTGTGAATTATTAAGTCATGTTTACTTTGCTACGCCACCAATAAGCTGCAGTTGCACACGTCTTGATCCACTCGGTAAATTTTGCTTTGGGGCCTACATCAGGCTTCAAAAATAAATGTCGGGCTCTGGCGGGTTGAAGCCTCAAAATTAGACTCATTTACAACTCTGCATTGCACCTGATTTTGGTGTTGGTTGCCTGCCTCTGAAACCGGTTTCATTGCATATGAGTTCTTTGCCAGACAGCGTAATCACTAAATGCATCATATACTACTTTGTGCTGTGCGTGTGTACTGCGTGCATACTATCATGCTTTTGCGTGATTTTGCAGCCAAAACCTGATTAACTTATTCTTGTGCGGTCAAGCGGTCTCCAACGTTTTCGATGGAGACAGGGATGTTGAAGGCCTACGTAAGTTAGCCTGGAATTTCGTGTTCCCATATTATTTTGCTATCGGCTGTTTTAACACTCTTTTTGATATATGCGGTTTTTAGATTTGTCGTGGCGGTCACCAAAACTGATCAATCAATACTACGTAGTTCGTCGGTTAATACACATTACAGTATTTGGTGCTTTTTGCATCGTGGATGTCGTACCCTGTTCAAAAATCCACTTCAGAGTTGTTTCTTAATTTTTAAGATGAAGGCCTTGGTACTACGTCGTACCTTTGTGATCACGACACTTTTTCACGGTGTTGAACTACTGCACTTGCCATTTTTATGAAGATGCGTGTTTCAGTTCATAGCGTTTCGTGCAAGCTTTCTCTGACTCCGTTAGGTGCGATAGCGCCTCCTGTACTTGCTTCGCCAAAGCGCTGGAGATTTGTAGGTTGTGAACCAGTTTCAGTACAGAGCGCGTGGTGCATCTATGCAGAAACTTTTAGGACTTGATCGAGATTGCACTAAGTCTTCTTTTTCGGTGAAAATACGTGTTCGCGTGACAGTATCCAAACGATAAATATTCACTCGAAACTCAATACAGCATTTTACATCGCACGTTGTCTCGCTTATGATAATAGCCCTAGGGCGTGGAAAGCTATCGCCTTCCAGCAACCCAACAGTTGCTGAAAATCAATTTTTTTTTTTTAACTTAAAAAGAAAAAATTCAACAACGAATTTGTCATTTGCGTTGTCCGCCAATCGTCTGTTGAGAGCGGAAAATTTGTTTTGGGCACAACAGCGGTTCGCCAGTTCTAGAAGAAACTCAATTTTCCCAGTAGTCGCAAGCTGAACTCCCGCAAGCTCAGGTACAAATAAAATTAACTCAAGTTCCAAGCATCAAGACACCACAAGGGTGATACCTTGAAGGTTAACAGCCAGACCTGGAGGTTTTCATTGTCATGTTGCACGATCATAGAATTGGGTGCGGAAATCACACCTTTAAATCTTCAGCCCTGGAAAGAAAATAACTACATATGCAATGCACCGGTGCCATTCACCGGCTAATGCTTATAATTGAACTAATTACAAAACTGTAATAAAGATCAATGCATGTACAACTACACTGCCAAACACAGCAAGTAATCAAAACGTGGCCCGCAGCGTACCTATTATGTTATCGAATAGAGGGATTATTGCGTAACACAGCTTTGTTGTTCGGATTTTACGTTTCTAATCAGAAATGCTCGCTGTTTCGAATTGCGGTTTTAGAGTTACGCTGGGAGTCGAAAACTTGCGATTATTAGATAGAATGAAGGGAGACCGCACATCGCGTTGCGTCAGAGGATATTAAGTTATTTGATGTCTTCAATAAACGTTCTAACTGCGTTAGTGGATGCAAGAGAACAGCGAAATTTTTGAACATGTCACACCAGTTCCTGTGGCCGCATGAAAGCAACTTCTCGCGGTGCGTTGAGTTTTCCTGCCGTGTCATTCGCTGCTGCGCACCCCTAACAATCGAGTTGCACAATTCACCAAGAGATCAACGAACAGGCGGTGCGTGTTGCGACTTGGTCAAACGATAGATTTCGCCTTGTGTTTCAACAGCGCTGTGCTGCAGGTTAGTCGCGCGATCTGAGTTGCACTGGCGATTACGCCTCTCAATGCACGTACGGAGTTGAATGGCTCGATGTCGTTACGTTAATGATCGCTACACGCTATCACGGAAACTGAACGCAGAAAAAAGCGGTTGTTATAATCTAGCAAATAAACTGCTGTAGTGTTAAATCAATCGCAATAAAGAGCCGAAGCTTGACAAACTCCGCGCTGCTAAGAAGCCAATGACACTCGTCGACCGACCAACCGCTAGAACAGTGTTGAGTAAGGGGGCCGGCGGGCCATCTGAGATCCCCAAAGCTGAAAGCGATGGCCCTCCTACTCCAAAAATTGTCCGAGATAAGAAGCCAGGGTGAGCAACGATTCCCTTAAACTCACGGGACAAACGCTTGTAAGTGGGGTAATTTTTTGTAAGAATCGTTGCAGATAGCTTCCAACATCCAGAAAAATTCACGAAAAACCTGGAGAAGAAACGCTCTCGCTCTTTGTCTGTGTGGTGCGCTAAAAGCAACATTGCGCCGCCGAAGTTCCCGCGCGTTAAAAAGATGACTTGCACAAGCAGTAAGTTTCCCCGTCAGTGTGCTAGAATCAATGATGTTGCATTGATCTAACGTTAACGTCTGCATCCCTATTTTCCCAATCCTAGTTTTGACACTTCCGTGTACGTGGTAACCGCAGCAATTACGAGGACTCGAAGGCGGAAGTCGCATCCTGTAAACGTGTGCGTTGCAGCTCCAACCCTAATGCTAGGATATAATCATAAGACGTGGTCCGTTGGTCCTCCCACTTCACTAAAGAATATTTTTCTGGACCAAGGGAATAATATTCTGTAAACACTAAGTTTGATGATTGCGGAAAGGATACGATAACTTGATGGCCACCAAACAAAACAACTTGTCTCGGGCCTGACATAATAAGAATTTGATTCTAGGTTATATGCCAACCGCTTAAGTGGTTATAAAATTGAAAGGGCTACTGCAGAAATTTTCCGCTGGCGGCGCAGATATCCATAAAGCGTCCTTTTCAAATTCCACACTTTTTCTGGCGTGCATACAAGAGACACTCTATCTATTACATTACTGCTCAACATCAACACAACATTTGAAAACGTCACTCACGGTTACAGCAGGTATTTGCCAGACGTCTAAAGCAGCTTCAATTTCATGATGTGTAGGATCACTTCCAATAACGTGAGTAGCAAGAGCAGACAAATAAGACTCGGCTTTTGCTTTTCCTTTGACAAGTTTATCTTTGATCTGAAACGAACAAATAGACAACCGCTCACATTCTACAGCCTGTCATAACACTTACATGTCAGTATTGGCATTCAAGGCCAAGAAGATAAGCACTTTACTGAAAAAATATTAACATTCTGAACTTGTTGTGGGTGTACATTATTCACCAGTTAGTTCATCTGGGAGGACACATACACTTTGAATTTTTAGATACTTTTGCTACTTCATAATGTTCGGTAAACTAATTGCACACAAAATCAATTTCAAGTTTGTGAGGGTGAGAAGAATGCAACAGGCCATTCTTTTAAGTATAATACCTCAAATACTGTTTTCAGTTGAATCTAAATTTGGGAAAACACATTCGATCAATTAGGGTAATAGAAAACAAAACACAAATGTCTTCCTTGTTTGGAGCGAATGTCTGTTGGATGTATGTATGCAATACAATGGTAGTTATATGCCAATGTCAAGAATAATTAATCTGTTTCATTTTACCACATACATAAAAGTTGAAACTGAAGCAAGATTTGCCTCTACATGGAAACAAGTCATAAATGAACCAAGCAAGAGCAAAAGCACTTTTTAAAACACAATGGGTCTCTGGAAGATGAAATATGCAGCTATGGCAACCCAAACAGAACCTGTGACCACACAACAACATTGAGTTTAACAACAGGCACAAATGCTTGAGCGAAAGCAAAGATCAAAACCATTAAACTTCGAAGCCAGATCAGAGGCTAATTCCATCAGAACCAAACACATTGCTCTAAAGCTCGTTTGGAATAACTGTTTTCAAAGAAGATATGGTAGCAAAACTGCTAATACCCAGTTTGAAGTGAATTCTTTTGCAAATCAAAAACTTAAAAAAAAAAAAAAATTTGGCCCTACTCCATAGCTCACAAAAGAAGTATATATACAGGGTGACAAAAAAAATGGTCATCACCAAAAATCGAATAAGTTCCAAAATTTTATTTAGATTGACACAAAACTTCAGCTACATTAGGTCAAGTCTGTGTAGCAGACATCTCCAAAGTTTCAAGTCTGTACTACAAAAACTTTGTTTCAGTGACGCTCAAAAAATGTGCTCCCCGGCGCTGCAGGCACATTTGGATCCAGCGGGCAAAGTTCTCGATGACCCTCCCGCATTCCTCCCTTGGGATCGCTCTTATTGCTGCTGTGATTGCTACCTTC
>JGI24158J21664_10005068_pt1 | contig 17139 bp, 13 predicted proteins | sample Ectturendosymbi3_FD_21664 | JGI IMG/M metagenome (IMG submission 21664)
AATGACGACAAGAGAATAATTCAACCTGACAAAATAAATACCTTAGCTCATGGATACAGGACAGGCTGACATGGGAAACCAACAAGGGAACCGACAGGGCGTCAAGGGAACCAACAAGGGAACCGACAGGGGAGACCTGGCAAAGTGACAGGGGAGGCGACAGAGACAGGGGGAAACTGGCAAAGACCCCACAAAACTAAGGATTAAGAGAAACGGCGCTCAAACACAGAAAAATGCACTACTCTTATTTACTTGACTTTAACCAAAACCACAATGCAGCAGTGTTTAAATCCAAGTGCGAAACATTTGCTTCACAGATACATCATGCCTAGTTTTGTTGGACATTCTTTTCGTGTTGAAAGTGAAACATGGTACTTTTTTCCAAATCACCATTGTGCATTTTGATTTAATCTCAAATATATTTTTGTGTCGTTATGCAAGTAGAACTCTTTGAATGAAAAGTTTGACATGGTGCAGAGTTATAAGTCGGGCCTTGCTGGGGGTAAGGTTTGTCAAAATATTTCGGGTCTGCATGCAAAGCTTTTTTATAACATTAAGAGCAACATTTGTTTTCTTTCGTGACGTAGATTTGTTGTGATCACCGCAGTACAGTAAATTCTGTGCGTGAAGTGATTGTGATTTTTCTTCAGCTAATTCCGTTTGCAAACACAGCTGCGTTCTTTTATTCTCTGCTGGGATTAGTCTCACATTCTTTTTGAGAAGGCGACAGCGCTGAGGAAATTAGAACGCAATGGCGTTGCGTCAAAAAGATTAATCAGTCACGCGATTCTTGACTTCTTTTAAGAAGCCTACAAGTGCAAGCCGGCTTTTCATATATGCAGAGCTACCCTAGAAAGTTTCTTTTGTGCCTATAGAGCTATCGTAGATAGTTTCGTGATAGTTTCTTTTTTTTCTTGAGAAACATTATATTCCGCAGTATTATCGTTGACTAATACGCTACGTTTGTGCCAGATGATGCCAATGTTTTGGTCAATGTTGGTTGCTATTTTCGGTGTGATAAACCGTGTACCTGTAACTACACCTGCACACAACGTTTTTTGTTACTCCGCAGTTGCGCATATCTTAACTTCCTCGGAAAATTTGGCTTTCGGGCCTACATCGGGCTTCATAATCAAATGTCGGACTCGAGCCGGGTTCGGGCTTCAAAGCGAGGCCCTTTTACAACTCTGTGTGGATATGTATGCAGGGGTCAACAAGGGAAGATTGAAAAGATACATCCTCCACCCACCAACAGTAAAATAGAATGAAATCATTTTGTGCTGCAGGCCATCTTAGATTTTGGTGCCCCAAGCAGGTGTAATCTATTTGTCCATTTGTCTGAAAAGCGTGAAAACATGTCCTTTTTATCGCCTCCTCAAATATCTATAATTGTGATGCCAACTTTGGTTCTACGATTGCCTTAGAGATCTTCAACAGAAATTAAAGACTTTACTACATTCTTCTCAAGAACAAATGGCAATGCGATCTTTTTTTAAATTAATTCAGAAGTTAAATTTCGTTAAAATTCAGTGATCTCTAGCGTTTTCTGTAGTCTTTTTTCGGATAGATACAATGTCATGCAAGACCTTGTTGCCACCCTGGAAAATATCTTCTGATTGTCGATCTGATTAGCACTGAAAAAAGCTCGCAACCACCAGACACTGCAGAACTCCGAGGAAAAACAGTATTGTCATTCTTACATTGTGTAGCAAAAAATATTATCGTGTTATTACTGTACTGATAAAACTCTAGACCAGTGTTTCTCAAACTTTTTTGTTCCATCGCCCCCTTTTCACTCTCGACACATCGTTTTCGCCCCCCAAGCCTGATAAAGCAGACACATATAGTATTTTTGGACGAAAGCGGTACCATTTATAGCACAACAATCCAATCTGTTGCGTTACAAGAGCTGAACCATGCAATTGTATTACGATGCTGATAAGACGTTCAGAGTTCTTGTGAAAATAATCCACACTGTAGCCGGACACACTGACGATCTAGAGTAAAACTTTAACGGATTTATTGCTTGAGCAACAACCTCCAACATTTATTATAGCAAATGAAAAATTTCAAGAAAGTAATACGTCATAATAATAGGGTACTGAAGAATAGTTGAGCGTTTTCGCCCCCTTTTTGTTGTTTTGCCCCCCTATCGTCCACTTTGTTTTGTTCGCCCTCTTGCTCCTCAAAATCACTCCCAAGGGGGAGATTCCGACCACTTTGAGAACCACTGGTCCAGACGTTTGCATTTCCGCTCGTTTCAAAGTAAATTGTGAAGTTATGCCTCTGCGCAGTTTCGCAGATTTTATTTAAGAATGAGTCGTCATGGGAAGGAGTTGCGCGGGGCCCCAAAATTCGCCGGTCCCTATGCCATGGCCGATTTGATCTATGCGTAAATACGTCACTGCCTGTACTGTGGTCTCTCACATGTGCAGCTGCAATACTCTCACTGTTACAAGAAAATAACCTTTCCAACAGTATACCACACAGGGTAAAATGTCGGACGGCAGCAGTTAACGATCATCACGGTTTCTAGAAACTTGAAAAATGATAAAAATTAATTTTTCGAAGCTAAACTTTATAAACTAACAGAATCAGTGATGCCACACAAAACTCTATTTCAACATCAACTTGGCTATGTGTTGCCAACTGTCTAACGTTAGAAAGCTCTTCACATAAAAACGTGACAAAAATCACTTTCATTTTTTAAACTTCCCCGAATGCAAAACCTAAAGACAAAAAAGTGGAGGGACTTGGCGTATTATGTGACCCCGTCTGAAAAGGTGGGGGACACATGTCCCCCCTCTCCCCCACCAAATTGCGTCCATGCCAAATTACTCCAACGAAAATATCATAAGAAAAAATTAATGTTGTAGAGGATCTCTTGATAAAGCAGCGAAATATATTTGCCGAAATTGCAGACTCATTAGCACAGTCCATGCAGGCCACTGCAGATTTTTTTTTTAGTTAGAATCTTTGGATAAACTCAATTTGCCATACGATTTCTAGTATGTTGCACATATGTGCAGTTCAACAGACAAAGTTGTGAGACTCGCAACACACTCATATTATGAACATTATGATACATGACACGTGTGCTGTGTCTGTGTACAGAAGTTCACTAGCATCAAGGACAAATACAAAATTGTTGTTATTGTATATCACATATGTGTTTTGAGTGGCCTACCTCAGTGAGGTAAAAGGTTCCTCGCTGACAGCAACAGCTGGAATGTGAATGGAAAACTTGACAAATGTGAGGCAGACAGATGCTCAAGTATGCTGAACAAGCGGGCTTTCGACAATGCTCTGATGCAGCGCAGCGTATATTTTTGGCAATTGAGGTTATTAGGAACCAAATTGAATGTAAAGCGTTTTCTATTTTTAAGTCTATGGCAACATGTTAGCGGAAAATATAATAAAACAACAGCAACAGAATATTTGCTGAGAGAAAATTTGTGATATACAATTTTTTCGGCCAAATTTCGGGAAGTTCGGGCAAAGTATCCTTTACACCTCCAGACATTTCTTGCTACTACACCTATGTGTACACCAAAGGTAAAACAAATATCAAAACCCTATTTATCTCATTTAGGCAAAGGAGTTTCTAATATTAAAATAAAAATCACAATTTTGCAAATCATGCATTTATCGATTACGTAATCAACTGCTTTTACCTTCGGCCAAATTCTTCGTCCCAAAATGGGGGTGATATAATGGGCCAACGGAAGCGCTTTCACAATTTCTTTCCATTTTCACATTATCTTCGAAAAGGAATTCTTCGTCCTGTGACATGATTTGTTTCGGTGTATTTATACGGAGGATGATTTTCTGAAGGAGCTTTTGCCACTCGTGATATAAAGAGATTTGAGTTTTATGAATTTTCAACTGTTATATATTCGGATTAGTCTGAAGCCAAGGATAAAGCCTTAATTTGTGCGTAATCAAAAGACTATTGACCATGGCAACAACATGGCACTGATGTTGAGTTTATTCTCAGCTCTGAAAGAAACCAGTGGAATACATAAAGCTTATCTTCTGCTAAACGCGAAGTGGTTGATGAAGGAATATTTTAATTAAACATCAGAAGTAATTGTGTGGGCGAAAACATTAAGTAGTAATTTCGCAGCTTTAGTTTCTAACGCAGAAAAACACATTTGTCAATGCTGCAAAGCACATACTGTTCATTGCAATATTTTCAATGCTTTAACTTCACAATTTCGTATCAGGTTAACTACACTTTTTGAAATACCTCAGTCGCTTGCTATTTAATCGTGACCCATAGCAGTCCCAATGTTGCATAAGATCATAAGGTCAACAGCAAATATTTGACATAATAATATTTGTGAGAAATCGTTCCACCGATGGATATGGAAAGAAACGCATCANTTAGACAACTTAGCGATCCTCAGGAGCATCCGACCTGCTGGGCTTCGTCGCAAAGGAACCTCACTGTCTCTAGCACGCCGTGCCATGGAACATGGACACCTGCTCCACTTAGCGCTCACCTGTGCACCGAGTGCGAATGCAAGGCTTCTCAAATCAAGACACGTATTTGCTACCACCGCACAACAACTCACCAGTTCATCCGACAACAACATACGTGCGGCGGTCTGGGAGGATTACCGATGAAATACGGACTGGTTGGACAACACATCGTACTTTCATTCCCGACTCCAGCACCCACCCTTGTGGAAAAAACTTCCAAAAACAGCGTGGGTCCGGATTAACCGTCTCCGCTCCGGTGTCGGATGTTTCTCTTCTGCTTGAAAAATTGGAGTATGGTATCCACTGCGGCCTGTGAGTGTGGCTCAGAAGAACATACTGTCTACCATGTGGTCCTCCAATGTTCAATCCATCGACCTCCCCTTGGACTGACACGGCCTGACGGCTCTGGATGATGCAGCAATCGATTGGCTGCTCAACACCTGCCCCGATATCTAGTGCGGTATGGTAGTGGACTGTAACAAATCACTTAAATTAAACGACCAAGAAGCACTTCTCTGATTGATGCACAGCGCAAAGAGTTTCGAAGAGGGCAAGAAAACCACTCCCTGGGAATCCGACGTCTGTCAGATATCACATCCGATGTAATTGCCATGATGGATGCCGTTTCATGGAAGCACTACGTTAATGATATTGTATTTCCCCAGCAGGCTGACTGAAGCTATATTACATCGTCACAAGAGAGCAATGTGCCAGAAAGGCAGTCCCTCTTTTTTATGCATTCACTTTTGATAGGTATTGTAATGCTGTACAACATCTTAGCAAGTAATTACCATCAAAATGTTTGTCAACACACAATTCTGCTTCAATAATTTGAAGATTCAACTAAAAATGGTGAGTTTCTGTTTCCAAGCTGTAGACTTGTTGAGTAAAAGAATTTAACACATAAGCATTTCGCATTGGTTAGACTCACTTGCTTTTAAATTTGTCTTGAAAAATTTGCCCAAGATATGTTTCGATATGTCAAAAGAACAACATTATTTCTATGCAAACCCTGACAAGGACAAGCCTGAATGGAGTGGTTCTGAAGATGAGGTGGCACAGTTTTAGGAGATTTCACTTCCATCAGGACACCATTCCTTCCAAAATGTGTGGCATTCCTGGTTAGTTAAAAAAAAAACATTTTGGAGCCAAAATTTGTATCTGAAACAATGAGGCGGAATAGCTTCCTTTCAATAAAAATTCATTTCCATGTTGCTGACAACGACAACCTCAAAAAGGCAACAAAGTGGAAAAAAACGGATCCTCTCTATAAAGGTTTGAATGAAAGTTTGATACAAATTGGAATTTTCCACTCAAAGTTTAACATAGGTGAGTCAATTTTACGAACCCTGCCGCTACAACGCTAAATATGTTATTGCTCGGAAGCCAACCAATCATGGTTACAAATTATGGGCATTTTGAGGGATTGACGGACATCCTTATCATTTGCAGATATACAAAGGAAGTAGGTAGACCCTGTGAAACAGCCTCTAACTACCACAGCGTGTTGTCAATGACCTCATAAATGCGTTGCTTCAAACTCTATTCCTTCAAAGCACCAATTTTTTGAGATCTTTTACGCTAGCTGTGCCCCTTTACCAAACTTGAGAAATCGTGATATTGTAGCAACAAGGACAAATTCGAGTTAACCGAACCGTGGAAGAAGCAAATGCGATGATTGACACAAAGAGCCTCAGGAATAAGAGCGTGGTTCTTTCGAGTACAAGTGAGATGGAAAGCTTTTCATGTTCAAATGGAATGACAACTCCATTTTTTTGCACATAGTGACTCGTAGAGCGCGGAAAACACCAAACTGCCACGTTCCGCAACCTCATGTTATTCATGCCCACAATAAGGGCATGGGCGGTGTGGATTCACATGATCAACCATTGAGATCATGCTGACCCAGACTCAGTGTTTAAAATGGTTTCTCCCGTTGGTAATCAATGCACTCATCACAAAAGTTGTAGAAAGCTGGCGTATAGGCTGCAATCTCCACGGGAGAAGAAATTCTTACTAAAACATTCGTAGTGAGATAACTCCGTGATTGCTGAAATCAGCAAATATAAGCTGCTCACAGTTTAATGGCGGATGAATAGCTGATTTAATGCAAGATGTGAGATTTGATGAGTAAGACATATGCTTGCTTCAGTCAAACGAGGAAGGTGCACAATTTGCTCAAGAACACCAGGTTCATATGCAGCAAGCGCAGTGTTCGTCAGCATAGAGACAAAGGAAAGGTTTGTGGGGATTTGCACTAACAGCAATGTGCTGCAGCTTAACCATTGACTCAACTGACTATTATCCTTTTGCTCTATCATTCGCAAGGTTTTGATCGCCAAAACGTCTGTTTATGAACTCACTACAATATTTTTAGATCATGTTGCGTTTGCTTTCGTGCATTGAACCTAACACTGCTACAAATTCGGAATTGTGGAAATTTGCTGGTAGCCAAAAACCCACTATTTAGGAAATTTAATGATGTAATCCATCCAACGATACCACATGGGAAATTTTTCATTTCTCCACAATGATAAAAAAACAGAAAATTGGTAATTGTCTATATTAGGGCGATACAAACAAGTGCTGAAGATGTCGTCGTGAGTCCAAAAATGAAAACAAGTCTGGGCGATATAAGGGTTTCCGGGAAAACCGATAGGAGAAGGTTCACACAAATCAGGATGATGTGGTTCATCTACACTTTGCAGAAAAAGCTACTCCACTTCTGAAATATTTTGTTGTCTCTTCTTGTGTGCAACTTTGTTGCAAAAGAGATATTTCCTCGTATGAGAAAAAAAGTTTAAAACTCATGAGGACAAGCATTTTTACATAAAGATCGTGTCTGAGACCGGCACACCGACCAAAAATACGAAAATTGGAACTATGTCTCATATCCACCAACAAAAAATTATTTTTGATAATAAATAGATAAAATCATATGTGTGGTGTTCTGAAAATTGCATGACAATTGCAGTTGATAGGGCGTTTAATGAGGTAAACATACTGTTGAAAACAATTTGCGTTGACATATCTGATGCAACAGGCCGTAATTTTGAATTTATATGGTGTTTTTGATGGCGCTTTATAACTGCAATGGTCTTGTAGCACCAAGACAGACTTTTGTACAATATCTTTGGTATCATTTGATCAATTGGTTTTGTGTTGAGGTCGTGTTCCCTGCAGCTCTTCTGCACACCGTGCACCTGGCAAAAGGCTACAATAACAATCCACAAGGTCTTGGTAAGACACAGCCAAGAGTGGAATTCCAAACCTACTAGCATCGAAGCGCATGCATGCACTTACCACTAGTCCACGGGCTGGTTGGCAATAGGCCGTGATGCTTTTGAATGAAATATCATTGNTTTTTTAAAACAATANTATCAACTCACCTGCCAGCACTTTGGCAGCAATTAGCGAATCATCAACAAAAACACAAGCACTTTGCGCAAAATTCCTGATTGTAGTGCTTCGGGTGGAGTGGATTACAGGTGAATGGAAGTAGAGAAACTATTTTCGCTCTTTCACCAGGATTGGTGTGTGAACCGTCAGATTACTAAGGGTAATGAAACATTATGGAAGCGAAACACCTGTAGCCAAAGCTTACTCTCTGCTGGTCTAAAAAATGCGTGGATAAATTCTTTTGTACTTTCATTTGACAACAAACTGCTGATCATTATTGTTTTCGAGAATGTCGCTATGTAGCTAATAAATTTTAATAAAATGTTCCAGAAAAATGTCGATTGTGTTTTGTAGAAACTTTTCAGGATGTAATGAAACAATTTTCTGTTTCTCATTTTCAGTTGTTTCAAATTTCCTTTTCTTGATGAGCAACGCATAAGTCTCTTGAAATAGATTTGCTTCTGCTATCATTTGACAAATTGAAAGACTAAGCCATGGCTAGTAAAAGGCCAACAAACGATGACGATGAAAATCAGTCCCATTCTGAGCAACACCGAAACCGTAAGTGATTGTTATTGTTTCTCAAATATAGAAACAGTCCCTTTCGATTTCATTTTGTGGTGCTGAAATAGCTGCATCGTAGCACAAGCCTCTTCTTCAGCGTTTATTGAATACCGGAATATGTACCTATAATTGAACAACGGCATATGCAGAAAGAATCAATGGCGGCAGAGATGTGCGTATTTTGCAACATGATACTTGGGGCTTGTATGAATCATTTTACGTCGGTTTTGTGACGAACCACAACTTGAAAGGTTTAGCCTTGTACATGGCACTTCAACTTAACAAAAGTAATTTAAATGTCTTTAATTAAATACTCTGTGGTTTTATTCACAGTTAATATTCAGGCCCATGACATACGAGACCAGTGTTTTAGACAGAACACAAGAAATACTTTCGTAATCTGCTGAAGCTTAATGAAAAAGAACTGCACTCAATCTGAAAGTTCAGCAGCGCACCGTATGTGCGACCAGTGGTTCATATGCTCCGCCAAGTCGCAAAGGCAATCAAACAGAACATCTCAGATAATGATTGAAGTTCTTCAAGGTTATATTTGTTGTTCATATTCGAAACATACTCTCCATTGGACCAGGGCCTGGCACAATCATAACCACATGAAAAAACTTACGTCGTGTTTTCATATTGTTGCGCAGTGACGTAGCAAGAGGGGCCCCTGGGGGCCGCGGGCCTTGGGCGGCACTTTTGGGGCGGCGGCAATTTGCTTATTAAAAATAAATTTTTGAAGGGAATTTAAACGTTCTACGTTTTCGTTTTATTTTTTTTAATTTGAAAAGATTTGTAAGTTTCAACTCGTTTCAATTATTTTGTTTAGAAGCCCTAGACTGGTAGGTTAGCCTATAAAAACACGTCATGTGGCTGTGAAGTGAGCAAATGGATGAAATGTTTATTCAAAAGTCTGGGTCAGAAATCCAATGTTTCCAGTGTTTGTCTTGAAATTAGGGGTTTTTGTACATTTACTTGTGTGGCAATTGTGCCCCAGTCCCTACACCTTCCACGCCAGGCAAAGCCATTTCCGCCAACTCAGTCGAAGTCCTTTGAACAAAGAAAAAAAACGACATTCGACTGCGGATTAGCAAATTCTTGCAGTTGACTGCATCGCCTTGAACTACTGAGGCAAGCACAAGGAAAAGATGATAATTCGGGGCATTAAACTAACGGGAAAGCAACCAGCAGCAATAGAGCACCCTCACTGAGTTTACTACTACCAGGTTGCACAATCATTATATAGGGATAAGTGAATTAGGATAATTCGCTTGTGGTGACCATCACAGTGACTTGTTGCTTATGCGTACCATCTAGCGGTGACCACTTTTTTACATGTGTCGCCATCTACCCGCCGCCACAAAACATTAGGGCGGCGGTTGTTCGCGGTTGATATTGCCCTTCCTCTCAAAATCTGATAAAAAAAAGCTTTGCATGAAACCACGGTAAATAGTCAAGGCTAGTTTAACCTTTTATCTCCTATCGTTGGTTCCGCAGCAACTCCCCAACGGCACATCATAGCATCACCTGACACCTGGGCATTGGCGACAAAGATTTTGTTGGGGTAGCGATAGCTCAGTGATAGAGATTCGTCTCTCATGTGGAAGGTTGTGTGTCCAATTCACCAATACTGAGTGTAACACCGCAGCGTGCCTTGGGCAAGATCGTTCACCTCAACTTCCCCGGTAAGAAGCAATTTCAGGCATTGGTATGTCGATAATTACCGTCGCCGAAATTATTTAAACAATTCGTGACATATCTCATGCTATTTTTTAATGTTAAGTGGGATATTTTAAATAAGTGCCATAAGGTGAAGCCTAGTCTTTAGGTAGGCTTATCAACATTAAATTTTGGCGGTTGAAGTAAAGAACCCTGCAAAGATAACTTCGCTCAGTTTCAAAACAACGGCTGTTTTTCTGCATGACGTAATGGCAGGCCCGTAACCAGCTTGGGACACCAGGAGGGGCGAAGACTTTCCCGAAGGGGCCCAGATTTTTTGAATTAATTTGCAATATTTTTAAAATATGTCCAACACATTTTTCCAAGGGGGGCGAAAAATTTTCTAGGGGAGATTCTCTCCCCCCTGCGCCCCCTCTGGTCACGGACCTACGTAATGGTGTCGGAAAATGACGTTCTTGAAGCGGGGTGATACATTTGGTGCGTTTTCGTGAGTAACTTTGAGCTCAGATAGTCGGTTGGAACTGCAGTGGAGCGAATGAGAGCCAGCCGATAGGCCATGTGAGTTTCGTAAAAGTCTCCATTGTTCGTCGGTTTACTTAGCATTTGCATTTGCAGTCATAGAAAAATTCATTTCAACAAGAAGAGCTTAGAAAAGGTCTTGCTCTCATTTGATGAATTTGAGGCAAGTGTTTAGATATGATAGTGGTGAAGGCTTTTAGGGGTCGTTGATCAAAACATTTGCACAACTTGGCAATAGCTGTACTGAATAAAGTTGTTCAACACACTGTCGAAGGTAAGAAGTTGTAATCACCGCTGAGCATTAAAATAGGGCCTATGTCCCACTTGGCATGGTTTGGTAATACAGTTTTCGAAATAGACGTCTGTTGCTCACCAGTCCTGTCGCCACTGGGGCTTAGCTCCCCAAACAAACCTCCAATTCTTGAAATATGAAGCACTATAAATCAGACATATGAAGCACTATAATTCCGTGGATTTTTTGTCACATTTTAGGATGTCGATCCTCCCCTGCACAAACGTGAAGTCTCTCAACTGACGACCTTCATGCGATGGTTCTGTTGGTAACGTACAAAGGCAAGGAATAGCACTATGCACGTGTAGTTTGATTAGGTCCAAAACAACAGCTAGACCAAGTGCGCAGGTAACGATGAAGACTGCAAGCCAGGGCTTCTCAACCATAAATTTTNAACCTGTTTAAGATATTTGTTTGAAAATGAGTCCCTGCACCTGCAGAGGGCTCCGTGCAAGTGCCAACAGAGTTAACGTTAGAAGCCTTTTATACATACTAAACAAACTAAAAGGATTAAACCACTACGGAAGCGCAAAGTGAACGGTGAAAAATTGTTTACATCACTGAGATCATATTATCAGATTAGCCTGGTATATGTAGTAGATATACTCCTTTTTAGTTAAAAATAGGGATAATAAACGAAGTTATAACATTCATAAATGTTTACATCTGTAAAGTAGCTGAGCCGCCATCATATCCCTAAATTTGTTCGTGTGGTCTACCCGCTAGAATGAACAAACTATCTAAGAGTCATGCGGTGAGCTTACCGGAGGAGAAAATTTGACGAAACATGTCAGGTTCGTATATGCATATGTAAAGAAAGCACAAAATAGAAATTATTAAGAAAGGTAGTGATAAGTAGAAAAAGCAAGAATTGTATTCGACTATGAAAAACAAGGCCCATTTCAGTTTGTGAGTGTTTGATTGTGATTTTCAAGATGCTTTCTTAATCCTTATATCTTTAAATTTGCGCGAAATATAATCTTCTTTCATTTCAAATTTGTAAGCAAATTTGAGAGGTGGAAAGGGCGGCATTTTATGGTCGGTCCCGAGAGGCAGTTAGCCTTGCTACGCCACTGTTGTTACGCATAACTTCTTAATAACCCACCGAATGAAGATATGCTGCATTGCAATAGGATTGTCCTGAGAAGCCATTTTCTTTTAAATCCCTTATCCAGGAGATGTTGCCTTCAAAATGCTTTTTAAGTAAGTTTGTTCCAATTAAAACCATTTTACCGAAAACGTCTATGCTCACTACACGCAACTGATTTGAGAAAGCTGTGTAGCTTTGTAGTTACACAACACTTTCTTAATATGGAAACACCCTTCAAATATATTTGTTTTGATTGCATTTTGAAAGGGTGAAGTACAATCGCTTCAGGTTGATATTACGTAATTTTTAAATAAACATTGGGCTTTCAGGAAAAAAAATTATCTATCCACAAAAACGGAAAATGCCTTTTCCTCAACGAAATAACAAAACCGAAGATGAAGATTCCGATTATGAAGACGACGTTATATCACGTGAGTAATCAACAATGAAGTTGTGTACTTATTATTTTAGTATTGAGCCAGACGTTGTTCAGGGTTTTGATGCGGATCTGGGACCAAAAACTTTGTTTTGCAATATCACGCATCAAGAAACAAACAAATTTGCTCAAAGCAAATAACTGATCTCAAACTCAAACATCGCAAAAAAAGTTCTGACATGACAAACTTGTGTTGCTAGGACTGCAACATCCACGTTTATTTGCAGTAAAACTCCTGCAAACAGGAACATGAACCAAAAGGAAACTATTAGGAATTTGCTTAGAATAGCATTNCATGTGGGCGTCCCTGGCCAAAGAATATGTAAAAAAAAGGCCTTTGCAGAGAACGCATCGAAGGCGTGTCCAGAGTTCACGAAATGCATCGCGAAGGTGGTTTGCCAGTTGTGTAAATCAGCTGCCGTATCACCTGCTACTTGGGTGTGATGAAGTGACCGACTTGGTGTGGCAATAATTGCAGAAAGGAACCATATGCGTATTCTCCCTTCAAAAGCAGAATTCGTAGGTTGCGCATTGCAGTGGCTGTTGGGGGCCACTTTCAAAGCAGAGCAGACCACTTAGGCTGCGCATTACAGTTGCTGTTAAGTACCCTTTCACAGCAAATTGCCTACACATTGTATTTGCTGTTGGGGGTTCTTTTGGAAGTTGTACTTGCATTACAGTTGTTGTTGGGGCCCCGTTGAAAGCACAGTACTTTTGATCCGATTCGCAGTATATTATATCAGTGGACATTACGTTTTCCACCAAAAGATGAGGAAAATGAGAAATTTACTGAATAAATACCTCGAGGGGTCTCCAAAAATGGGCCAGAGGCAAGTGCCTCGCTTGCCTCCCCTTAAACACACCACTGAGCCTGAAGTTCTAAAAGCTTTGGAGAGTATAGCGAGTGCGCAGTGTTGATGACGGACGCCTGCACCTAGCCGTCAAGTGACTGTATTCCCTGCTCGAAGGTTGGTGTCCCAGTGGGCGAAGTTGAAAGCAACCGCCAAGAACTCTGTCAATGGGTGTGTGCAGATTAGAGTTATCAATTCAATTAAATTGCAATTAACCTGTGCTAAATATCTCAAATAACAAATTGTTTTTGAGAGGGTAATTTATTGCAAATCGGAATTTCAAATATTTTTAATAGGACAAGAACATGAACATTAGCCCACAGGCAAATGGTTTGTGATTACTGAAGTGATGTCAGGACACGTTAGATATTAGTCACCTCGTGACATTTTGAACGTNTTTGCTTTTGCATTAAAGATCAGACAATTGAAAAAGCAGGAGCAAAAATTACAAATAACATTGTTTAGATAATGATGACACAATACAGCCGAAGAGTTGCAAAAGAAGTTAACAAACCGAAAAAACAAAGCAGGTTGAAGTGCCAAGAACAAGAGAAGAGCCAGAGATATCTAAACTCCCAGATACCCTGGACATGTACAATCCTTGACAGAGATATCAACATCTGGACAGGGATAACCAGGCGTTTCTGCATATCCCTTGCCAGAATAGAAGCAGACACACGAAAACCACAATAGTTGTTCAATATTTGCTTTCGGTAGTTCTTCACATCCACAGTATTACGCTTGATGGTGATTAGCCTGCGAAGTGTGTGTACTGTGTGCCCAGTAAATTTGTTTTTGCGCCATAAAATTACCTGTTGGTAACAAACGTTATTCTGATGAGGATTCTTTATTTAAGATCTTAACCGATGGTTCTCAATCTTTTTTGACCCATGGACCATCCTTAAAAAATTCGATGAACTACTATGCTATGCTGACACGTCAAACAACTAGTCGAAGCTGTGTTGCAATTAGGGTAAAATTTTGAAAACGTTTCATCATGATTTAAACTTTCTGTGAAGCACTAGAGATTCCAGGTGGACCACCGTTATCCAGCCTGGACCACGTTGAGAATCATTGGTTGAAACCTAGGGTCAATATGGGATAATGCAAGTCTGTTATATAAGAATTTAATGAATGGCAACAACCTTTTTGAAACAGAATCTTAAATTTTCACTGCCAATCTCTTGCAATAACTGAGATGTGAATTCTTCAGTTGCTCCAATGTTTTCAAAAACAATCACTACAGGACAAATTCAAGAAGATGTTGTAGCCACGAAACTCTGTAACAAGCGCTATCTCGAAGTTTTGTGATTCACCTACATCGCAAGCAGTCTCGCTGACTCATGCTTTAGCTATCGAACCAACCCATCATGTACGAACATAGCACGCTGTTTTCACTGTTAATTGACTGGTTTTGATAACATGTGTGCCATTATGATGTGCACTTAAAGCTCCGTGCAGTATGCATTTACAGTATTTTGCTATAAAATCTGCAGGTCATATTCTGAAGGTAACAGCAGTGATTTTTATGTGCGTTTTCGTGCTCTGTGAAGTTATTGGAAGTAACTGTAATTGTAATTTGATGCCCATTTTTTAATAAATTACAATTATACAAGAACAAATATCGCGATTGAAATATGCAAAATTACATGAAAATACGCAATTACAACCACAATTGCAGTTCATCCAACCCTGTTGCAGACACGAATTATCTGTTCTGTATGAATTGCACACAGTCACAGCCATTCCTAATTGTCCTGTTTGAAATTTCAGGATCATTTGTTTGCGTTTTGCCAACAACTTGTTACTTCTATGATCTTCTAAACAGGGCCTTTCAACATGCACTTGTACGAGTTTTTGCTGCGCTTTTTCTTTGCCGCTTCACGAGTAGTTACTATCTTCTGCTTGTCGCACTAGATCTTGGGTCAGGCATTGAACAACTATTTCATTGTCTCATGCATCATCCAAAACCGTCAGACCGTGCGGTCAATGGGGTGGTCGATGGATAGGACATTAGAGGACGACATGGTCGGCGGTTTGTTCTTCAGCGCCACACTCACAGGCCGCAGGAAGGGGCCATACTTCATTTGCGTAAGCTGCGCCTGAACATGCAGTAATGACATTAACCAAGTATATCTCTCCAGAATCACAAATCAATGTAGGGTGCAAGTAAGCGACAAGCAGGTGAAGAAGTTCAAGCAGCTTGGTGGTATTCATGTGTGGTGGAAAGTGAAGCAAGGAGAATGGTACACAGTGTTAAAGCAAATGCATTTGCGCGTGAGCTTTATCGCTCTGTGGTGACAACGGGATGACTCTATCAACACAAAGCTCAATTATTAATCGACGTTTGTTCCGATCCTCATTTACGGTTATGAATCTTTTGTAATGACTGAAGGAATTGTGCTGTAACCCAAATTGTGGGGTAAGCAGTAGTTTATCTGCATAGAGTTCACGGCGTGACACTTCGCGACAAAGTGCGGAGTAGTGAAATGCGTAAAGCAATGAATTTCGAACCACTTCTTCCAATCGAGAGATACTTATAAGCTACGTTGCTTTGGCCCTGTGTCAAATTCCCAAGGACAGATTGGCAAGACAACGTATGCCATACAGCCACTTTCGGGAAAGCGGTCCAAAAATCGTTCAATGACCAGAACATAATTTCCGTCATTGCTTTGACCCGTGCATGTTGAACTATCTAAAATTGTTGAATAATCCTATAAGACTGCTTTCCCCACGATCATCCAGAGACCAAAAGCGAGTTTAAAAATTAACAGCCTTCCGGAAGCGGGAAATAACGTTATAAAAATTTTCATATTTACATAAAAAATTTATCACTTTCATTTGTGAATTTCCATTTGCAATTTAGATCAGTGAGAACAAGTTATTGTTTTAAAAAATTTTAACTGATTGTCTTTCACTTCGGTATGCCTCGTTTTCAACAAAAATCTGCCAATGAGTCGTAATCAGCAAGAATGCGAGGTCTAAATGACCAAAAACAGAATCTAACCAATATTTCCATTATGTTGGAAAAAACGGGGAACTTTAGCATTGTAATGGTTTTTAAAATACATTTTTGGAATATTTGAAATGGTATTCCTTTCATCGTTTATAAAGAATGTACAGTAGGCTATATTGAGATTGCATAAATATTTCCTCACGTTTGGAGGTTTTTGTGTGGAGTCGGATTCCTTTAAATTTCTTAAACAACCTTTGCTGAAAGTTTGAGCTATATTCAATTTCGTGATATGGTAATGTTGGAATGCAAAAAAACACCAAATCTCTCATTTTTTATGATTTCTCTTTTTGTGGCAGGTGTTCAGTTCAACCTGACTTCCAACCAGCAAATATTCAGCAGTTTAAGTAATTCAGCAACCCAACAAGCCCAACAATTCAATCTCTCGGCATTACCCGAATCAGCTCAGCAGGCGGAGTTACACGAAACAATTCAGCAGGCGGTGTTACACCCACCATCTCAAGAGGCGGTGTTACACCCACCATCTCAGCAAGGGATGTTTCACCCACCATCTCAAGAGGCGGTGTTACACCCACCATCTCAGCAAGGGATGTTTCACCCACCATCTCAGCAAGGGGTGTTTCACCCACCATCTCAGCAGGCGGTGTTTCACCCACCATCTCAGCAGGCGGTGTTTCACCCACCATCTCAGCAGGCGGTGTTTCACCCACCATCTCAGCAGGCGATGTTTCACCCACCATCTCAGCAGGCGATGTTTCACCCACCATCTCAGCAAGGGGTGTTTCACCCACCATCTCAGCAAGGGGTGTTTCACCCACCATCTCAGCAAGGGGTGTTTCACCCACCATC
>JGI24158J21664_10005070_pt1 | contig 17134 bp, 7 predicted proteins | sample Ectturendosymbi3_FD_21664 | JGI IMG/M metagenome (IMG submission 21664)
CATTACATATACACCATATGAAGGTCTAAATTACACTATTTTAGACAAAACTACACCACTATGAAAACGTATCGGTGAACCACCTGAAATTCAAATATGCTGTTACAGGGGCGAGCCAGGTCATCAGCGTCACTCGGGCTCATCATACGATTTATTCTGACTGACTGAATAAAACCGTTAAACGCTTGCGTCACTGAAATTTCCATTTGCTTTCATTCTGGCTGGCTTTATCGTTGCCCTGTGACGTTATGTTATGTAACAATAAATGAGAAATTCTCATGATAACTTCTCCATTGTCGAGTAACGTACGTCGCAGAGCAATGATAGCGTCGCAGTGGCGGTTCTAAAGGGGGCCTGGGTGGGCCATGGCCTTCCCAGATTTTTGGCTGCCCCCCTGCTTGTCCCTCCCAGTTTTTTGCTTCATTTCACTTTCAAGTTCGTTTGATTGACATATACAGCAGATAACTTTCAGCCAGCAAAATTTTAAACGATTTGAAGAGTTGCTGGCCACGGTTCTGACGATATTCACAAGCCTACGTTGGGTTTGATAAGTTTAATCATAGCAAATCAATCTTCATTACAGTGGAAAATCACCATGCAGGAGAGATATTTATGTTGGCCCCCATACTTTTTTCCTTGGCCCCGCAGTTCCCCTACATTTTTCATTCTAGAATCGCCACTCTAACGCCAGTAAGTCATCCACTTACTAGGCTCATTCATATAAGCCCTAGTTGTTGGACAATTCATCGTTCATTTGAAATTATTCTCGAAATGGGAACTGTCCATTGTATTGAACTTCAAATCCAATGTTTTATACAAATCCATGGCTTCTAAAAACATTCAGTCCGATATGAATTATGTTTCAAAAAATACCTTTAAAATGGTGTTTTTTTAATGGTGTGGCAAGAACTTTTTGTACACACAAACATATGGGTGTCGGAAGAGGAGCAGGAATTTGAAAATTTCAGCAAAAAATGCTGATTTCTTAATTTCGAGTGGTAAAAAACAAATTTCACCACTTTTGGCCTCCCGTAGAAACACATTTGGAAAAATCCACTAGTGGCCCCCCCTGGAAAAATTCCTTCCGACGCCCATGCATACAAGCATGTAAAATTACACCATTTTTGTAAGAAATTTTGTTGTATTACACCATCTGGCAATACTGTTCAACAACACCAATGCGGTAAGCAATCCATAGCAGGACGACAGTCTGTGCACGGTGTATTCTGCCAAACTATTACGAAATCCTGCCAAATTCACTGGCAACTTACAAATAATATGTTAGAAATAATATCGACAAAATACTGCCAAAATTCTGCAACGTTTTTTTCATTAAACGATTTACTTTGTCAGTGGATCCAGTACTAATTGTGTTACTTAAACTTAGGATATTTAGGCAAAAAAGTGGGACCAAGCCCCCACAGAAATAAAACTGGGTGGGGCCTAGGCCCATGCGCCCCCCCGGTTCCGCCACCTATGAATGAACCCCCTCACATGAAAATTTTCTGCGTACGCCACTGCTTGTGACCACAAATATTGCCACATTCCAAAAATGCCATTTCCCTAAAAAATCCCTAGATTCCTCAATTCCCCAGATTTTCCCCAAAAGACGTTGAAACTCCCAACCTAGGGACAAATTCCCCAAAAGTGGAAACCCTGTTCGTCAGATCGTTGACAGGATTCTCTCCAAGAGTCAGTGCGACTTCCGCACATCCAGAAGTACAGCTGATATGGTGTTCTCACGTAGATAGTCAGAGGAGAAAAGTATTGAGCAGGGTTGCCAGATCTACTTTTTGCCAAGGGGCCAAATCTAGTCCAGAAACAGCCAAAAAAGAGCCAAATTCTAAGACAAGGGGCCAAAAAATGGCCAACCATTTTGTCCAAAGTTATCAGTAGTTACAAAGTCAAATGAACTTAGCAACCTATTAAATGGCAATGTTCCTAAGTCACAGTTGTAGCACGTCAGCAAAACAAGCAGAAGTACGTGATGAAAGATCGTAAGAGAACAACTTAATTTCCATGTGTAGCCATAAACTGAGATAAATTTACCATCCTTCGATAAGTGCTAATGCAACAACAATCTGAATAAAACCAACAAACACGTGCAACATCTGAAAAACAATAAGTTAGATAACGTAACAGTTCTCACTGCTACTTCTACATCTGGCTGCGACAAACAGGTATTCTGATGAATTTACTTTCACAGATAACTCAGAAACTCTCAAGGATCCTAACAAAATTTTGTGATCAAAAACCTTCAAAATATAGGAATTTCGTGAAAATCTGCAATGAATTAGTCAAAAAAGTAAAAAATATGGTTTCTCAGACAGGACGTAGAGTCAGATTTAATTCTTGAAAGGGACCAGTCTATCCTGGAAAAGGGCCAGAAAAGAGCCAATGGGCTAACGAAAATTTTGGGGCCAACAAGTGCTATTTGGGGCCAAAATCTGAAATTTGGGTCAAAATCTGAAATTTGGCCCCAAAAGGGCCAACCTGGCAACCCTGGTATTGACCGATCCTGTCCCTTGTATGTGGTTTTCATAGACATGACCAAAGCCGTTTATACGGTAAATCGCTCCGGCTACCCTGAAACGCTACTTTCCGTTCTTGTAGCAGTCCACCAGAACATAAAGATGACAATCCAGTTTGCCGGCTCCATGTCTACAACTCACATTTGCAGAAAGTAAAACCGGGCTGTGTCCTAGCCCCGACGCTGTTCGGCATCATTTTTTCAGCTTTTCTCACCCATGCTTTTCCAGAAGAGGACGGAGTCATGATCCACATTTGTAGCAGGGGCAGGTTGTTCAACCTATCCCGGCTGCGTGCTAAAACCAAGACCAGACGCGTACTGATTCGTGAACTGCTATACGCCGATGACGCTGCTCTAGTTGCTTTCCGAGCCGCACTTGCAATACCTACGCGATCACTTCGCCGAGGCCTGCACTGACTTCAGCATGACCATCAGCTTGAAGAAAACTGTCTTATTAATGTCAATCGGTACATTCAATCCACCACGCATTCTCATCAACGGCTCACTGCTTACAGTTTGTCGACAAATTCTCTTGTATGGGATCTGCTGTTGTCAACTCTTCCAATAGTGTGGACGACGAACGAATTGGAAAGGCTTTCACCAACTTCAGGCGACTCAGTTCTCGGGTTTGCAACAATCACTACCTCACAATCAAACTTAAGAAGCTGCGCTGCAAGGACGTCATCAAGCCTGACATGGCTGGCTTCCAAGTCTCTCCACATTCCTGGGAAACACCTGCTGCCAGCCACGACAGATGGCGTGCCTCCCTGAATGACGGATATTCATTCTCTGTTACAAACAGCGTAGAAAAAATGGAGAAGCGCGGAGATCATCGTCGTCAACGACGGAATGGGCCATAGGTAGAACCCAAAACTTCCTGCCTGTGTGCATTTTGTAATTCTGTGTCGTGTGGTGAGTAAATGTTTTCATAAGACATGAACCCAGGGGCGTAACGTGGTTAGATGGCGCCCANGGCAAGAACTTTGGTGCCCCCATGTTCGAACCTGAGGTNTTTCGGAAGCAAATGTNCTGTATTGAAGAAAGTGCTTGTGACATTGTTGGAACTTTTCAGCGCTCTTCGCGGTCATTCGGCGGCCCTCGCAATGATTCGGCGCCCCCGTAGTGATTCAGCGCCCGGAGAATTGTGACCCCCTTGCCCCCCTTTGTTACGCCCCTGCATGGACCTCGATTCTTGGAGAAGACTTATAATTATAAGCAAACAAATAACTGCCTATGCCACGATAACATTGCAACTGCTAAAGTTAGAACTTAATGCGAACTCACCTCTGTGCGTGGCATGACCCATGTGACCCTCTGCAACCAAGCTTGTTGAGAACGGAGTTCTGTTTTTGAAGTTTCTGCGTTTGAGGTTTCAGGGTAAGCCTGGCGAGAATGACACTGTCATAAGTGTCATATGGGTGTGCGTAGGGTTTTGTCAAGGAAAGGGCGGAAGCTGTTTGCCGGAAAAACGTGTCACTTCCCGCATTTAGGGCCTCGGTTATGACTATTATGACTAAGGATTTTCGTGCGAAGACTGAAACATGACGAATGTTCCACGCATTTTTCCGAAAATTACAGCGAAGAGCAAACAAACTGGTCTTCCGTTTCTACGAACCGGAGTATTACTGAAAACTCTCGGCATCACTCCGTTTTTACTTCCACGTGCAATTTCGCAAATGCCGTTACCCTGTCTGCCCTGACTTGTGGCCCTGAAAAACACGTTTCCTTGCCCTGAACATTCACAAGCAGGGCCCTTAATCGTCTAATTCTCACATTTTTCAGGCGCCTGGAGGTGGCACCCTCTCTCCCAAACCCCAGATTGTACGCCCACGAAAGCAGTGACGCTGAGTTTATCGGTAAAGTTGCTGTTTACTTTTTCGCTCATTTATAAGTGAAAAATTTGTTGAAAAAAAGGTAAAAACTACATCAAATTAACGTAAGAGGAAATGTTCGAAAAGATATAAAGTAGCGATTATTTGTTACGATACAGCATAGCAACGAAGAAGCAAACACTGTTACATTGCACTCGCAACTAGTATGCTGAAACAACCTTACAGTTGTCCAGTCGAGGCGCCCAAAATATTTGTTAAAACAAACACAGTATCACAATGCATAAATACATTATAAGCGTCGCTGCTGTAAATCTGAAAANAAATCAGATTGTACTCACGCATCTGTACAGCGTGAGGCAATTTTAACTTCACAATAGCACATAAAAAGTTGAGTTGCGTCAATACCACCCATACTCGCAAGCCACCCATACTCGCAAGCCTATCTGACTTTTTCCAATTGAAAATTTATGCTAAAAAACAAAAAATAGCATACAGCAATGAACACATTTTAGAAAGCATTCGGTGTACTATATCATCCAGGTGTTTCAAACACAGACTTTGCATTGGGGTGCAAAAACTTGAAGAAGTATCCCGGCGTTTGTCAAGCGTGCTTTCTGAGAAGACTTTGTTGTATTTATGATCTTCCTTCTTTACAAATATGTACTGCATTGGCTTACATAAGCAGGTCCGGTTGGTGTTTTGAACATCCATATTAAAAATAATATTCTCAGTTGAGCTGACAGTCCTTCTCGGAACCAGTTCGCAACGTACCTTCTTTCACCTCACAACAGTATCTCCACATCAAGTAATATATAAAAAAAATTTGTTATTCTCCAAGTAGAAGTTTCAACAAACCAATTGTTTGAACTTAAATCCTGCAGTTTTTAACACTGTTGTGAACGTTAGCAGAGTCAAAAAAAGTTTGACAGAAATGTTTCAATCAACAATTTTGGGCCCCGGCAGCTGAAGCCCTACAAACGGCAAAGGCTGAAAAGCAATACAATACGATCTTATTGAGGAAACATAAAAGAAGCAAAGCAGTAGTGTCAAAAACTTTGTTCAAACACTTTCGTTGGCTATAGTTGACTCCAACATTGCAACAAAGCAGAAAAATATAGCCGAAACCAGTTTAATCGTTGCGAACACCGCACTATAGTGCAAGGCTAGCACACTGAGTGTGTTCTACTCCCCTGTTTTAACGCGTTGCCGGATATTTTTGCATTTGTGAACTGCTCTGTCTTAGCGTTGAGTGCTGTGTTTTGCTCCAGTCCAGGGTTGCCATATGGTGCTAAATTTGGCAAAAGTTGCCAAAAATCACTGTTTTCCAAAAAAATTGTCAATTTTGTTGGCAGTGTTATTTATTGCCAAAATTTTGCCATTTTTGAAATATCATTTGCCAGTATTGACAAAACAGTCCATTTTGGATTATTTATCAAACGAATACCTAAACTTTAGAGAGAAAATACAACTTAACATCTTCTACAAGTGCACAAAATAATATGTCTGCATATAAGTAGACCTATTGCCTAAAGAATTGCTGTAGCAATTGCAGTGCTACCTTTCATTCACAACGAATCTTAATTCTGTATTTATTTAAAAATTGACTTGCTGCTATTGTGTTTCAGGTCTTGCAATGCTTTGGTTTGTGGCGTTTTAATGTGTCTGTGAATAATGATTAATAATTAAACTGAAATATTAATTCCTGTTTCTAACTAGGCCTATGAGTCAAAAGAAATTATTTCATAGCTAAGAATCAGAGACTATGAATTAAACAGGCAATATATTTTGTCCTGTCTACTGAGTAGGCGTCGTGATTAAAAAAATTGAACGAAATAAACTGAAAAGTATGGAAAAAATATTGAATGTTAAAAATTTGATTGAAAAGTGTGCTTGAATTATTGAAAAATAAAAAATTGAAAAAAAATATTAATTGGAAAAAACATTGAAAACCAAAAAAACAATATTGCGAAAAAATTGCCGTTGTCAAACATTTTTTGCCAAAACCTTGCTATAAATTTGACCAACACTTGCCATATTCTTTGTCAAGCATATGTCAACTCTATTCCGTTCTCCTAACTTGGAGCGCTGGTGATTTATGTTAATTACAGTGACACATTGTACAATAACCAGTAAGGAGAATGTGTGTTGAATAATATGCATGTTGTGTTAACAATCTTCGCCAAAACGTTGGTTTGCAAACGTGAATATAACTTCATATTGTGACGCCACAAACAGCGTATACCAGTAACAATGACCACCATGTGCTACTGCTTGATACTAGAATTTGGTAGGGGGATAAAATCAAGCAGTCGCGCTGGTTATCACCAGAACTCTGCACGCTACTGCTGACGACACGCAGCTGCACGCCATCTGGAAATTTCAAAGCGAAGAAAGCAAATCTTTCGAGAAAATTAGCAATATTGACAGCGAAACTATATATTGCGTCATTTCATCGCCCTAGGCCCAAGGCAACAATAAGGTGGTTCTCTTTTTGACGACCTACCGTATCTCTTACAGACCAACGAACCCTGGGAAAAATAATGGGGAAGCTAAACTCTGTCAATTGGGACAAAAATTTTGGTACTTTGTTTTGTGAAATATGAAACTACTTTCCCGCAAGTCAGAAGTTAATCTTCACTTTTCTCATTCTTAGTGTAAAATCATGTGCAATTACAAGTTCGCTATACAGTAAAATCGTGATAAAAAGAAACTCGCGATAGAAATAAGGAAAACCACAAATGGGTTGCAGACTTCAGTCAACAAGGGAAGAAACAATCAGTGTTACTTAAGCACAGCCTACCTGGTAGGAATCTCACAAGCGCAGAATTCTCTACCCGTAAAGCTTTGGCCATGGCACCCGTAAAATCTCAAATTCCAACCTAAAAGATTTCGTTGCGTGTTGGTTTCAGAGTGAACATAACAGTTGCACGGTGCTGATAACTGCAATCATCGAACGAGACATACAAACAAGGGGAAACGCTGGTAGGAATGTAATTGACAACCGCTGGGATAATTCACACATCGAGAGAACAGCACGTCAGCTGTAAATCTTAACCATTACAACCAACATAATATTGGAACACTGAGTAGCCTAAGTATACCGCAGGTTGCAGGAACGGTTTCTCATACTCTGTTTCTCGCTGTTACGCAGCCATCCTCTATATTTTTGCAATTCGCAGAATTATTGAACCACTATATGTGATATTTCCAATCGGTTCATAATTGCAATATTGTCTGTTTCTACGTTTTTGTTTTATTACTGGGGTGCAGGCTGTTTATACAACTAATTTTAAGGGCAAAGGCACTTTGAGAAACTCTTGATTGTTTTTTTTTCAGGTTAATTGGCTCATCGTGCCATCACTTGATACCCTCAATCATTTCTACAGTACTCATACTTAGTCGTCGTTACAGAAATCATTTAGAATGCGGTTGGACAGGATGCTATGGCAAAAGATGCTGTGCAATGCCGTCAACATTCAATAGAACAACATGCGCTGGTTTATACAGCATCTGCATACGTAGGACGTGCTTTTCGCAATTTCGCAACCAGATTAGTGCGGCATTATGATCAATACTTTCACAACATGAATCATTGATTTTATGCAAAGCAAGTGACGGTGAACATGGTGAAGTAACACCGTAAGATCGTCTGGCTTGAACGAAGATGCTGAAAAGTTTGGACGGGGAGCTTTAAGGCCTGATATCGCTTTTCTTTAACTATTTATTGCGACCGGTCTTGAAAAGTCAAAGTGTTCAAGGGCCCAATCGATCTTAATTGAATGTAACTGGCATGCGCGCGCAAAGCAGGTTTCAAGCTCGTGTGCCTCAGAGGCCATTAAAAAAGACGAAGAAAAAATTAAGGTTGCCTTGTGGCCAAATTTGCTCGTCTTTGATAGTGTAGTTAAGTCAACTCGAAGCGCAAGATTTTTTTGCTTTAGCCTTACCCAGATCCAGGTGCATTTGTTGGAAATCAGGCAAAAGCTGTGTCTCCGGAGAAACAATCACTTGTAACAAAAATAAATTAGTTTTTTTGGGAGTGCCATATATGATGATAAGCACATTCAAGGTTTATGACAGTGATTACGTTCGGAAAAGGCGAAACAAGAAAACTAACAGAATCTTTTTGAGTTTAATGACAAAATCGAATAAAAGTTTAAAAATTGTTCGAAATAAGTTTTTTTTTGTCTTTTCTGAATTTTGAAGTTTGTCTAATTCATTTTCCTATCTAAAGCAAACTTGTTTTCACGTGGAAGAAACTCTAAATTTTAAGCAGTAGCAAATATTAGGTTGAGCATTCTGTTATAGTTTCGTGAGAAACTTGGAAAGCTTGTGCGAGGCTTATTTAAGCAGAAAAAAGGAAACCATTCCGAAAGGTGTTTGCTAAATCTTTCCTTTCACTGATATTTGACATATTGCTGGCAAGAAAACGAAAGTCAAAAGGACTGGATTGGTGAAAAAAACGCCAACGTGGCAATGGCAAATTCCACCTTAACAAATTCTGTAACCGTGAAAGATTTGCTTACAAGCGACCAGCTTTACTTACTTCTGGAGAATGTTACAAGCATAATCTTCGAGGAAGGAGGAAAGCTTTTAAGTCGAGAAATGACAGGTGAGAAATGCCGTCTTGAAGTGGCAACAGTGAGAAATGGATGCGCTTATTATGTGTGGTATGCAATAGAAATTGTTTGAAGAAGCCGTAGTTAATTCGAAGTCAAATTCTTGTGAAGGACCCAAGAACTTACAAAATGAGCATATTTATATTGCAAAGTTCAAACCCTCCACATTTGTTTAAGTTATTTCACCAGAAGAATTTTCGGGTAGCAATCTGTACGTGATGGCTGCGGGTCAGCAATATTAAAGCTGCCAATCTGTTTCTTTCCTGAAGTAAACTTCTTCGTGGAAGAAACGGGTTAAAATATGACGAGAAGCAATTCTTGTTTTAGTTTTATACGGTTCAAAACTTATAGACTTAAAAATTAATTTCAGTAGGAGCAACACGATTTTTTTTGCACAAAAGAATGTTTTATTCACTTTGTGACAACATTTCGTATGCTGTTTCAGAATAGAAAGATTTTGTATACGTTTCTAGATCAGTCAAATTCGTATAGCTAAGCTTTCTGGCATTCAAATGCATAGTACAAGAGCTCCGGAGATGCTAACAGCGTATGCTTAAAGTAATGTGTTTAACAGCTGTCTGAATGTTAATGTATCATATGCCATATGCGGCATATTCTTTAGTAAACTGTACACGAAACAATGCAACATGTTTTTTTTTTCAGGAAGAGTTCTTACCAGCATCATACTTTACATAGTCTTTTTCGTTCTGGCTCTGGTCGGGAACGTCTTAGTGATTGCAACGTTGACCTGCAATCTAAGGGCCCAGACACCAGCGAATATATTCATGCTTAGTTTGGCCGTCAGCGATTTGCTTGTGGCATTAGTTTGTATGCCTGTGTCAATAACGGGACAAGTTTTGCAACGCTTTGTTTTTGGCCGTGCTATGTGCAAAATAATGTCATATATTATGGGTAAGTTCTTATTTTCTCGATACAAATGATGAAACCCGTGTTTTTGTGTAGTAATTACAGATTACCAGTTATGAAGTGACATGTGCTTAACGGCTGTGTAATATTTTGCTATATAATACCCTGGGGACCAGGGGTCGTTCTCCCCAATTTTTAGCAGAACTAGTGATTTTGTGCTTTGAGAAGCGGCGTCCCAAACAAAAATACTGTTGCTCGCCTCAGTCAAACACTTGGGCCCCCCAAATTTTTTACCTATCCCCAAAAGGTTGGGCTGGCTATGCCACTGTGCAGTGATATTTAATGCCGCTTTGTCAAGTCTGCACTGCTACATGGCAGATTTCCATGTGTCCAATGACACCCCGGTGCAAATCTGATTTGTAGTTTGCTGCTTTCTACACCTGTTGTTCCACCAGCAATAAATGACTTCAATACCCTGGTTGTTTCATTGGCGCTAAGCGTGTCTGTGATATCACAGATAGGGTGCGATAAAAGGTGCCAAGCAATCATGCAGTATCATTTCAGCTAGGATTCGTACGCTCTCAGTAACTATAACTGAAGGTTAGCTTGCTTTTAGAACATAGTAAGCCATCTAATGTGCGACCCTCATTAAGATAGTGACATAATTTTGTTTGACATAACTGGTCGAGATTATCGGGCACATTTCTATGGTGATACAATTCCTATTGCGGGCAAAACCAACTATATGTGAAATGCAGCCTTTTCGATGGGTTGCCGTTATCAATACAGGTTTGAACTCTGCAACGGAAATCTTGATAGTAACCCGCATTTTTAACAAGCGTTTTCACGAAATCAATACGCAAACCTTACTTGCGTATTTTATACGGCGCCATATACAATTTTCAAAGATGTCTTTCTATTTGAAGTTTGGCATGATGGTAACAGGATGCAGTGCGGCGCGCAAAGCATGAGTCCAACTTAACCGCTTGCGCACTGGACACGACCGGTTTAACGCAAACCTGTACAGAATGGGATTGGCTGAATGATAATTAAAACTGTGTGTGCGGAGACTTCCAATCCCATCCTCTGTCATGCTCTGGTCCCTCCATGCAGCATCACCAACACTACCAAAGAAGATCTGATTGAATACGTTCCCAAATGTTCCTTTTAGACCTTACCGCATAGTCCTGTATACCACCTGTCAGATGTATGTAAACAAAAGAAAAAATTGAAGTAAAATAAAACACGTTAAAAAGCACTAACCTTTCCCAAATTTCGTTACCATTCACAAGTTGAATGGCCAAGAAGACATCCGTGTAGGAGAAAAAAGAAACATGCAAACGTATTGTTTCCATCAAGCGGAAGTTATGCTGACAGCTGCTATTTTAATTACAGCGTGTAAAAGTTACTGTACTTCGTATTGTCCAGCACGTAGTGCACTTCAAGATATAAGAAACCTACAAGCCATACGAAGTTATCTTTAACACCTACCGAATATTTTGAAGGACATTCCAATAAAAAATGAAAATAACTATGCCAATTGCGCTGCACATAAAATTATTCAATTTTATTCTGGCAATGCTGAAAATGCTAAACAATGATTCCACTAAGCTGCATCCAGTGATGGCTCGCAGCGGTGAAGGTGAATCCCGACAGAGCTTCAGCTATGGATAGAATAGTTATATTGAAGAGTAGACTGAGGTCTTCACCCATGCAATGTAATCAGACTGGGTTTGGGGAACCGATAGGCTGGTGGATAATATTTCTCCACGCTGCAGTGACAGTCCCTGCAGCTGAGCCCGACTCCAACAATTGGCCAAGCTTTTTTGCTTTCTTTCCATGTGGTTTCCTGGGGGATGCGGAATGCAGTCTAATGATGAGTGGGCAGCTTAGTAACTGTAATCCTTTCCCGAGCTAGCTTTGGAATTTCTGAAAGCGATCATCTTCTCTTCTACAGGTTCTGCCACACACACACAGTGTCCCATTACTCAAAACAACCTATATCAGTGGTTCTTAACCGGGGGACACGCCTTCCCAGGGGGCGTCAATTAATTTCCAGGAGGGCGCAAGCCCTTACACGCTCTACAACATAGAAAGTTGTTGAACGGGCATGTGTTCCGTCCAACTTAATTATTCAAAGTCAGGGGGCTTGAAACAAAGAACAATTACTTGAGGAAGGCGTGGCAGAAAAAAGTTAAGGTTAAGAACCACTAATTTAGACGCTACTTTGCTGCTAAAATTGTAAAGAGTTTCTTTATTGTGCAGCTATCTAAAACAAGACCTGGTACAGAAAAAGATACATTCTGGGTTAAATGCCAAGCCTTCACCTTGCAAAAGAGCCATTGAACATTCCACTACTTTTTTCAAATGAAAGGAGTAGCTTTCGGCAAAAGCGAGAAATCTGATAATGGATTTGACGCCTTCTTCCGCATTGAAAAGAATTTCTTGGTTGCTGAAAAAAAGCTGTTCTCAGTTGATCTCACGTTTTTAGTGCCACCTGCTCTGCAAAAACACTGTAAGCCGTATTACTTCGAAAGAGTTTTCTGCTTCAGGTCATAATAAAGTTGCATTTGATTTGCGTTCCGGCAGTTACTTTTGCAGATTCCACTGGGACAAAGTAATCGCCGCAATCGAAAGAAGGAGCTGTTCTTGTTTGAAAAAGTTGTTTCGCAGTTACGGTTGACTTTTTTCAAAGATTTAGCAAGAATAGCTTTTTAAATGGCTAAACATTCTTCTTTTTGACTTCAATTTTTTGTGCATGGGATAATACTTCAAAACTTTTCAAAATCTCTATGAAATACATTATAATATCATCTCCAAGTAGAAATGGTACTGGTTTGATGACATGATCTCACCCAAAACATTTTATGCCTTAATATTAGAAGACGCTGTATATCCATACAAGCTGAGTTTTTGTCAGGAAGGGCAAGCTATTTGTCAACCACCATAAGTTATAGAATGAAACAAAACTGCTGCAGATACTTTGTGAGTTAAGGTTGTCCTTCGTTAAACCATGTGTGGAATCTTGGTTTTGAATTTTAGGACACTTAAAATGTGCTGAATGCGGCTTCGCTTAATGTTCAATACCCATCTAAAAACGCTGCAGAAAATTGCAGTAAGGCTATATGCCGTGAACTGCCTTTTTATTGCTTACGTTCCGTGCATTGTATATATGTGTAATATTAACTTCGGTAAATATCAAGTGACTTACCTTCCAAGAATATTTTTTAAAACATTGTCGTTTCTAGTTAGTGGGCACAATGGTTGCTGGTCTTGGGGGTTCTCACTTCACATAAAAACTTGAGGGGTTCGAGCCTGCTGCAACATGAATTGTTAGGTTTTGCTGTAATACGCTAGGAATACAATTTTTGCAAGGTTGCATCGAAAGAATTTGAATCATTCTATAGCTTCCACGTCAGAACACCGATGATTACTCTTGAGTTATCGAAACACTTGAGGTGCAATGATCGCTACTTACTCAACAGCTCCTTTTTGCTGTTTGTTTTAACGCAGCAGTGAGTGGCATTTAAGTTGAAGAAAAGCCAGTAAATTAGTATGAGAGAAATTTTTGAGGAATGGCGCAATTTGATTCCGCGCGATGTGACAGAAACTTCTAACATTGACTAAATCAGTATTTTCCTAAAAAGCAGCTGTCTTCTATTTTTTTGCGTTTAAGGAATATCCGTGTCCGTTTCAACTTTTACAATGCTGTGCATTTCCCTCGAGAGATTTTTCGCTGTGTGCCATCCACTAACATCTCGAGGATGGTTGACGAGAGCACGGGCAAGCAAGGCAAGTATTTACATTTTCGCTGAAAAAGAGCAGCCAAGTCTTCTAAGAATACATTGTCAATTTTTTATCTATGCTGACTAGACAGCTGGCACATATACTGATATGCACTGCAAGATTTTTTTCCTGCACTTTGTGATTATCGACGGGATTTTCGAACAACTCAGTTTTTCGCAATCGCCACGTTTACTTTTAGCGGTCCGGTAAATCTCGAAACATATTTTAGTGAAAAGTTTTCCTGGCCTGATGCCGTTTGTTTTTTATTTGCCTGCTACAGAGAATTTCATTCACGCGGTTTATTTTCAACATATTTTTACCAGCAAACGAAAAAAGGCTTTCGTGGCATACCTTGAAAAGATTCTAATTTCACCAGTATTTAAACAGCGGAGAGCTGTTTTGTACATTTGAGCACATACGCACTTTCTTCGCTTAATACTAATTTAGCTTATGATAACAGTTCTGATGTTCGCTATTAGATAATTATAGATCAATTGCTTTATTACTAAATAGAAATGAGACATTAACGTGCCTGAATTAACAAGTTAACAGTGTTTTCGTCGTAAGCTTTCTACAATAGCGTTATTCTTCTCACAGAGGCCTTGTGCTGTAAAATGTGAAGAGTAAGCAAACCGACAGTAACATCTACACCATTTTCAACAATAGCGCCAGCAGCATTGTAAAAAGCTACCAGTTTTCCTTGTTGTGCTTGTGCTGTGCACAAGTAAACGTTAGGCAATATTTTGATTAGCTTCCAGCGTAAATGTTTCTGATTGCACAATTCTGAAGAATTGTTGTCAATTGGAAAAAGCAACGTAACAGAAAGTAGTTACGCATCAAACCCGCTGATTCAGTGACTGGGAAAGTTAGAGTCCTCTTGTCCGTTTGTGCTGTTACTTTTACTTTTCCTTGTATGGTATATCACTTGTTTCTACCTATCAAAAGCCAACTATTACAGATTGCACTACATTACCACAAATTCATCAAATTAAATTGCGCGACATAAAACAAAATCAAAATACGCTTTTTCTTTCAGTTGGCGATTAACTGTTAATGCGGAATATTCAACAATGGTGCACTTTCCTGCCGACAAAGTGTTGTTACCAAAATGTTGACATTTTGCAGTAGGAAGAATTGACTTGAATTGTCCGTGTGGTCTAAAAAAGTTTACACCCTTTACCGATAGCTGTGTAAGCTGTGTAATTTTCCACTTCGAAAAAGTATTTTTATAATTGAGGAAACATTACTGAAGTTAATATTGCTGTTAACTGATAACTTTTTGCGCAAAAGCTAAAGCTTGATTTCTGTTTAAATTAAATTTATTGTTTTTCTTTTATACCAATGCTATTTTTAGGTAGTGGGAGGCTTATGGATTTTTTGCTGTGTGATCATGACCCCTGCAGCAATCTTTAACGATGTTCAACGTCTCGACAAAGAAGATACTTTCACATACGCTTGTCGCATCAATTTTCCTAGCACTGGCGTCAAGAAAGCATGGTAATTTCCTTATATAGTGAATATACGAAAGATGTGCCTAAAACTTGTAAAGAACGTATAGGATGGTTCCACAAACAATGACAGCAACAGTTTTATTGACATCGTACACTGCATGTTTGAAGACGCTGAGTAAAATAACCTTCACCATATCTTCGTAGTCATGTCAGGTCCGCTTTCAGAGGTTCTAACTTATTTGCGTCAGTCAACCGCGTTTGTATTTGTCTTGTTCGTGCTTTTTAAACAAAAATACTAAATATAACAGCAGAGTCACCTAACAGGAAAGCTAAAATATAAAACAAAGTTTTACTCAGCTGTTGATTTAAAACAACGCCGACGTTAAGAAACGCAAATATACATAAGTTATATTTAAAACTGCCACCCAGAAAAAATTTGCAAAACATGCAACTGAAGTGAACAATTGAACCAGGACCAATTCATAAACTGGTCTAAGACATAAATATTTGTGTTTGAGGACTATTTTCAAAAAATCATTTCACGGAATCGTTTTTTTATAAACAGCTTACCTATTGTTAGTATTAACCCTGCTCAGGTAACCTCTAAACACAAACACTTTTGTTGTCCTTGCCCAAAATGGGCAGATTTTGTTTATTCGTTCATACTGGACTAACTGACAGGTTTAGACCAGAGGTGTACGGAGTCTGAGATTTTTGACTCCGATCCTGCTTCGGCTGAATATACTCCGACACATTTTAAAGTTTTGGACTCCGACTCCTGCTCAAACTCCAAAGTGAATTATCTAAACTTTTGGCAGAGTTTAAACGACCGTATCCGGTTTTCGCATTAAAAAGACTAAAAAANCGTGTCAAACGAATTTGCTGATTACTGCAATACATGTCAGTTGTTTCTCAGATAAAGGATTAAGGTGGCCATAATTTTTTTTACCCTGTGTACCCTAACCATTTACCTTAACTGCAAACCCTAACTGTCTGCACTAAACGCTAATCCTAAACCCTATCCTTAGACACTAACACTGAACCCTAACCCTAAACGCTAACTATATAAACCCTAATTTTAAACACTAGTAACACACAAAACCCTAATCCTAAATGCTAAACCTAACCCTACTCTAGTCCAAAAGCTTAATTTAATTATAAACACTTGTCTGCTTTTCGAAGTGTAGGCTACGGTTTACAATTTTTTCTTGTGTAAGTACATCAAAAGAAAAACTAAATACAACAAAGGAGTCACCCGAACTGAGGATTGTCTGGTCACTTCCCACTCGACCATGTTGATAGTAGTGAGATTTTATCCAACTCAGTTTTATTTCTGGCAGAAAACTGGTTGCGGGATAGGGTACTTTTGTCTTTCGAAAAACAGAAAACTGGAAATGCTGGTTGATGAGACACTACCTAAACTTTTTATGTGAGTTAAATTTTAATGGCCAACAGATTTTTAACGTACAACATGAACAAGAAATTGTCCAAATCTTTACACACACGAAACTCACCATCACCAACCTAACCTCACTTACATCCAAGTTGTATTGTTATAACATGTTTTGTAAAAAGCAATCTGTAATAATAATCATAAAAAATAAACAAACTAACCTCTTATTAAAAAACTGACTCCGGCTCCACTCCGGCTCCGGTCCTTCCCTAAAAAATCAACTCCAACTCCACTCCTGTTTTCGAAAATTGTTAAGACTTCGGCCGGAGTCTACTCCGACACTCCGACTCCTGTACTCCTCTGGTTTAGACGCGCACGCGTTTTTTTTTACAACTTAGCAAGTCTTCTCAAGCTCATCTTTTCAGAAAAAAACAACGTGTTGATTTTGGAAAATTTTTTATATGGTGAAGAACAAAAGCAATTTTCGAAACAAAAATGTGGGAAGTGCTCTTAACAAATGAACGAAAAAGTAAAGAAAAATTCAACAATTCCGCCAGAAGACGTCATTGGTGGTCGGTTTAAGGTTTAAACAGAACCTCATTTCAAGCTTGTGGTTCTATCTGCAATAAAAGTAAATTAGGTTGAGACATGAAATTCTT
>JGI24158J21664_10005072_pt1 | contig 17129 bp, 13 predicted proteins | sample Ectturendosymbi3_FD_21664 | JGI IMG/M metagenome (IMG submission 21664)
AGATATGTGCAAGTTTGAATCATCGCAAAAAGACGAAAGCAGATGGCAGTCGACTGATTCCTCGAAAGCATACAGAAGCACTAGTGCTTTTAAGTGTAGATTCACAAACAATTCACTAACTCTGAAAAAAATTATATTTAGAATTTCTGCGTTGAAGTTAACAGTTGTGCTTAAAATCATATATTTGTGTATATCATCGCCTTGAAACCTTAAGACAATTTGCAAGTTTGTTAAAATAGATCATGCTGAAGCGTGGAAAATCTTATCTCGGAAACCTTCAGGTTTTCTTCAAAAGCTTAAAGCGACAACACTAACCAAGTGTTAGAGATCAATTAACCTAACATTTAAATCAATATATTTCTGCTGCATTGATTCTGCAAATAGATGAAGATAACGTCATGCCTAACATTGCAGCAATTAACAGCACAGAAGTGAAAACAATAATAAACTGGGATTAGAAAATTTTGTTTGTTGTGCAGGTGAAACTCTTCACACAACGATTCATGTAATCAACTGTTTTCCTGAAAAACTGGCTAAAAAGGTGGAAGAAACATCCGATCTTCCAGCATATGCCTTGCAAAAAATCGCTAGATTACAGTGAAAAATCACAAGATCAGCCCAAACATCACAGCGAAAAATCACTAGGCGTGGCACTAGTGGTATATGCGTTCAATGGCCACATGCGACAAAACGTTTAATATTGTAAATTGAAGCGAACGTGGCCAGAAAAGGGCCAAATACATTTTTTAGGTCAACCAACTCGAAACGAAGCCAGATTTCTGAAATTTGGCTTAAGAAAGTCCGATGTGGTAACTCTGACCTGTCCCTGCAGGCAAAGAAGCGGACATGGGTGAACTGCAAGCTCATCGCTGCATGATACCAGAAAAGTAAACCTGGCTCGTGTGCAGTGTGAGTGTCATAGCGGCTAATAAACCTTCATTGGAAAAAAAAGCAATTAATCGGAATTGAGCTGCTGATTTCAAGTTTCCTAGAAAATTCTGGTTTAGCGTCAAATACCCGTTTTCGTTCCCTTTGCGGACGCCTATGGTCACCATCAGAAGCGTTCTTTACTCATTAATGCAACTTTGAACAAGCAAGTTTAAGAGGTCTCGGTCAGGCTTTTCTGGAAAATTTTCGTTCTTAATCGCAATTTCAAGGAGGGGTAAATGCCCTCGGTTTTGACCACCAACGAGTTCAATACTGTTTGCTTACGTTCAGTGCAAAAGCACATCCACAGTAGTCATTCTCTTCGCATTTACATGTTCAGAAACGATGTTGACCTCAAAACTAATAACAGAAATTATAGAAAACCATTCTGAACTTTATGTGGGCGCGATCAATTGCAATAAACTTGTTTCAAGTCGATCTTGATAAATCATGAAATTACTTATGATACTGGTATGTAAGGGCACCTGTGCCCCCGTTGCCCCCACCCCCTTTCAGAGGGCAGGGGGGCATTGCCCCCGTAAAGCATCCTCGTTCTGGCCTCCCTGAGTATAATTACTTGCTTGAACCAAGCCCTATATGCAGGCTTCTTTTCACATAGTATGAAACTACGGGACATGTTAGAATAAGTCTATGCAGGCCTGTATGGGAATACGTCTTAATCGTTAAGATTAAGTTCTGGTTTCTGAGTTCCTAGACGCTTGCAGCTCTTGTTTCGAAGCTACCCTGACAATTCTTGCTAAAATAAGGTCATATGATGTGGTTTCGTTAAAGACCATGGCAATGTCTCTTTCAAAAGAAGTGCTCTGCTCTGAAAATCTGCAGATAGGCTATTGTGAAAATCATCGTAATATACCTGGCTGTGCTGGCGATAAAACGCATGTTTATAAATGTGTCGTAACAAGGGGCATTTTGATTGTCATGTAGAAAGGGTAAAGCGTTATGTGGATGTCCATTTGTACTGCATCATCAGCTAACCGAAAAGGATAAGCAACGTGTCGACGTTGCCCCCCCTGGAAAAATTTCTGCGGACGCCCATGAAATGATAAATGTCTGGGTGGAAGTTGCCCGGTGAATGTTGTCCCGATGGCATTTGTCCAGGTGGCTGTAGTCCTAGAACCAGCAGCGGCCTTTGGCCGATTGGACCGATTGCTTCCAATCGGACCCCGCGCCGAAGGGGTCCCGCGCTACACTTACGCAAATTTACACTTTGTATCGAAGCTGTTTGTGTAGTGCCGGTGTGGGACCCACAGTATTTTTGAAGTGTGGGGCCAATTGCCAATGAAAACCAAAGTAAACTGCGTCGTTTTTAACGCCCTTATCATATTTCGTTCCGTAATTACAACAGAAGTCATTGTTATCCGGCAATGCGTAGACCAATTTTTTCAATAGCACCTGGTGAAGGCCGAGAGGGTTTAGGTTTTGAAGTTGTTTTCCTGTTTCAGTTGTAAGCGTATTTTGGCAGGTCACGTTTCAACACTTGCTGCAAGATACATTTCGACAGTTGTTGCTCTTTCAGTAGTTACAGGTAATAACACTTGTCTTCTGAAAGTTAAGTTTAGTTTGCAATTGCAAATGTGTGCTGCTTAGAGTTATTCATTTTTCCTCTCGTACAAGTCTGACGACGCAACGTAGATTGGAGAAAGCCTTTGAAATACACCTAGTTTTAATTATGCCAAGTGAATGGCTATTACAGGTGTGCAAAAACAACGGTTCCTTAAAAAGTAAAGCACGTTTATAAAGCCATCACAGTGACCGTGGCATCCGGAGAAAGGAGTTTTTCTCAGCTGAAACTAATTAAAGCTTATTTGAGATCTACAATCCAACAAGAGCCCTCAAACAATTTGACGAGTATGTCCATTGAATCCAAAGTTATCAGAGGTTTAAACTTGGGCAAAATTCTGAAAGACTTTGCTGATGTTAAAGCACGAAAAATAAGTTTCTCTTTGTAAAAGCAACATTTGTATCGCAGTCTACAACAGCCTGAAGTGCGCCGATTTGGTTTGTGTGTTCTCCCGTTATTGTTTTGCCTGGAGCCGACTTGTCTGTTTTGCTCGGTGTTGTCATTATTGTACAGCATTATAGTACAGGGTTGCACTGTATTTTTATATGATGTCCTATTGTCACTCTTTTTCCTTTGTTGATGTTTTGTAGCTAAGCTGTTATATCTTTGCCGGCTGATCATAACAAGTAGTGTTGTTAATTGTATTTTAGTACATGACCATTTGGCCTGCCGTACACCGCAGTAGGTACCTGACCAGAGAGGAGGTATTGAATGTAGTAACTCCTGGATTTATTGGGTATTACGGAGATGTTCGTTGATGTCTCTGCTAGATATGTGAAACTGGGGGGCATACCCCCAGATACTCCCAGTTTGGTATCGCCCCATAAGGACTCTCTCTTTAACATCACCGATTTATATCATTGTGACTTGATGCACCCCTCAAAAATATCTGTACACTCCTCTGAGTGGGGTCCCGCAAAAGTGCTTCCATTTGGCCCCGCACTTGCTAAGGCCGGCCCTGCCTGAAACCAGCTNGTTGATCTCACACCAAAACCCCGAAATATCACTTCAGAAACCCTGTTACCTCTCATGTTAGCAGCTGTGGCCCGGGATGACAGACAACGACAAAATGTGGCCCGTCACAAGTAAAAGGTTGGGCGGGCGTGTAATTTAAATCAGCGTGGTCCAACTGGTTTTGACCTACGTGCCATTTTACACAAACGTGACAACTTGCAGACCACTTCCAACAAATAGATGTATGAAACAACTGATTTACAAGATTAAAACTAATAAGGGGAAAATAAGTGAGTGCGTCATTGGAATTATGACGCATTAGCAAATACTGTAGCAATGTATTACAAAACCCTATCAGTGCGATGCCCGTGGTCGACGCATTTCTGAAACTGTCCTTTCTTTATCAGTACCAGTATTAGTGGTAGCAAGTAGGAGAATATTGCCCAGTGTGTCGTCTGCCATTCGATTTCTGTTTTTGTATCCGACGTGCTTCATCGTAGAAAATGTATTCCCATTCACGTATGCGTTTCCAAACATCGATTGCATTTTTGCGCAAAATCTTTCACTTTTGGAAATCTATCTTTGTTGAAAAATTTCCAGAAGCTCTCTGCAGTGTAGTCTAACGTTGTAAATACTGTACATTTTTATTAAATGATGCTATGCTTGTTCTAATTAAAATTGTGTAGTGTGACATACACACAACATTAAATCAAAACTGAGAAAGCTCGCAGGCCTAGTAAATTCGGTCCGCGGGTCACATGCGGCTCGCATGACTATATTTGGACCACACTGATCTAAATAACGTGCCAATTATTTGTCTCGAGAAGGCTTTTATTTAAACAAGCTGCTGTTTCAGAATAATCGCAATTGTTTCACAGCAATCGTTTCACATGAAACATCATTTACTCATAAGCAAATTAATACTCACTGCATTTCATCCAGTTCATTTGCTTTCACTCTGACTATTCGCTTAAACTCACTCTGTAAAGAGTCTTAAAATTTTTAACCTGCAGGTATTTTCTGTTCTGATAAGGATGTTTGTAGTTCCCACCAAGACAGTAGACTTTAAAGGCAGGTAGATAAAGTTAAACATTATCCAGCAGCTTTGCAACTTTGTTGTTCGGTTCGTCAAGAAACTGCAAGCGTTCCTGTTTTCATGCATTTCCGTATACTCGAGGCAGAATACATAATTTACTGTAAAAAATGTCAGGATGTCTAGCTTAAGTGCAATAAATGAGAAGGAAAAACTGGAGAGTTCACGCGTTGAAGAGAAGGTGGGAGGGAACAGCGTAGAACTTCCAGACAATGTTGAAAATATTTTCACCAACCCCATGCTGAAAAGGTAAGCATTAATTCAAAGGCTTAAAAGTATAATTTTTTTCAAAGTTTAATTGTCTTTTGCTGTGGATGCGGCAAACAAATACATACCAATTGCAGCTTGCATTCTCAAATTCACTTGCTCACAACAATGAGCTAAAAAAGTAAGTAAATGACGAACCAAAGAAATAAGGAAAGAGTTTGTGGAAAACGTTGATACTGTGAAACAGCTGCAAAGATAACATGGCAGTGAATTAAATGAGCAATACATTTATTTTAAACTACGCTGTTTTTCGATTTCATTTGTTTACCGCTGCATAATGGCTCTTGAATTCACTGCTTTTAAAAATGCCTTTTTCAGAAAAGAAACAATGCGAATATGGAGAAACCTGATCTTTATTTGCCTGGCTTTCACAGCGAACTTCACAACGTTCAATGGCGCTTCTGTCCTGCAGTCAAGTCTCAACGCCGATGAAGGCCTTGGTACTGGAACTCTTTCAATAATCTACGCATCGCAAATCCTTTCAGCCATGTTCCTTCCATCATATGGTGAGCAGCTAGGATGTGCTGTTAGTGTGAAACTTCATAGAGTTTTAAACTTTCTTTTGAGTTGAACTCGAAAAAGCTTAAATCTGAATATTACGAAAAGGAAGACTTTTTGGAGTGCATCACCTGTCCCGAATTTTTCCCATAAACTTTGATCCATTTTGGCATTTACAGAATACATTGTGATAAAAATGACCTGGTTTATACTGGCCTCATATTGCCGTGAACAGGATTTAGAAGCAGCGACGCCAGAGAACGGGGGCTTGATAGGGCATTTCCCCCCTTCCCTTTCAGTAGGTGCAACGAGGACCGAGGTGCCTTTTCTTAAGAGCATCATGGTTAATTTAATGGTTTATCATTATCGACTTGAAACAAATTCATTGCAGCTCTTTGCGCACCCAGAAACTTCAGAATGGTATTCTATGATTTCTGTTTTCATTTTTGAGGTCGACGTTATTGCTGAGCAGAAACAAGCATGATTGGTTAACGATTTTTTAGTTTTTGCAGGTTTCTATTGCACTCATCTCCTTTACCCCCCACTGCCCTGCTACTGCTCCGGCGTTCCTGTCCAGAAGTCAACATTGATTTGATCGATACGTTTTGCACGATTCACTTTTTGTTGCGGCTTTAGTAGCAGCATCACAGGCAGACTAAGTCTGTCAAAGTGGCGTATGATTCAGTTAGGGTAGGCTGCAACAAAACAGGCATGTCCGGATGTTTGACAGGCGTTAAAACCGACGTGACAGAACTATTTCCAATGCAATTAGCAAAATAGGTGGAGCGGGATGCAATAAGGTACGAAACGGTTCTATTTGTTGTTAAGAGCAGGTGCATTGTTCACATTGACCACACCCTGCCATGCCACAAATCATCACGGGACATTTCTTTTCGGGGAAGAGACCCCAGAAAACGTCTGTTGATTTCGAATGCGCACCAGAAACAAAATGATTTAGATGAAATATTTTGCGTGTTTTTTTGAGCAGTGATGGCATATTTTAAAGATGGGCGTAAGCAGAAAAAGTAGTTTCTGCCATATGGCCGATTAGGATACCAGAATAAGGATACGTGGGTAGTTTAGTCATCTGCATTTGGCAGCTGCCACCATATTTTCCGTATGTTTTTGTCAGATGTTGCCTTATTCTGAGCAATTGCTTACTGTGCGTTGGGCTATAAATTTTAATAGTGCGGTTTAAGCACGCAAATGTTGAAAGTACAAGTTATGTTACAAATCAAGTTTCAATAACTTTGAACGTCGATTAAGCAATGCAAACTGAAAACATCCTGGAATAAAATCCATTGCTTGAGCATAATCGCATTCCATGATGCCTTCTCTTAAACGAGTGGTTCCCAACCTTTTCAGTGTCATGGACTCTTTTTACGATTTGGATAAAAGCTGTGGATCCTCTTAATAAAACTAGTTAATACTATTAGGTACAAGTGGTCTCTGCTAGGAAAGGCTGTCATCCGCTTTGCGCGCCAAAAATCAAGAATGTTTCACGGAATTTACCACGTAACAATTGATATTGTTGCATAACCACCGAAATGTTTGAGAAGTGGAATCAGGCCCGTCGCCGGAATTTAGCAGCAGGGGGGGCCAAAAACCAGAAAGGGGGGTCACATTTCTAAAATACAGTATTGGATGTATGTATTAACCGGTGGGCTAAACGTGAAATGGAGGGGCACCGATTTCAAGTGGGGGGACCGGGCACCACTGGCTCCCCTGCGGGCGACGATCCTGAGTGGAATTATGTGTGAAAACGCTGTTAAGAGTGGGGTAATTCAACTCGCATATCCTTGTTAAAGTGAGAGAACATGTTCGTTTACATTGGCGTCGGAAGTGGGACATGGAGCCTTTTCTGCTGGATTTAAAAATTTGATAATATGCTATCAATCTTTTTGTGGAACAACATTTTTCTCTTATTCGGAGTTGGGCAAATGAAATTTCTCTACAGTTGCTCCCCCTGGAAAGAACCTTCCAACGTCCATGCCGTCAGGAGATTGCTCTTGATAATGTCATAATAATGGTGAATTTCATCCGCTCACATCAAAACACGCATCGAATGTTTTCAGAAATGTGCAAAGACATGCAAGCAGTCGTAATGGGGTTGCTTGTATAATGCTGCGGTACGCTGGGAAAATATTTTAAAGCGGATGTTTCATTTCAAACCGAATGTTCACTAAGTTTCATGACAACTTTTGGCTTGAAAAATTGTCCTTGATGTTAGAACACAAGTCGTTTGAATCTATCGTTGTAAGCAAAGAGACATGACGTTTTTGCAATTGCCAGTTTGACGTTCAGGCGTTCAAAAAATGTTGAAGTTGTGACGTAGCAAAAAAATCAGAAAGCGATTTTTCAGATTTTAAAGGAGATTGAAGACACGAACTTGGAATCAAAAATAAAATCAATTGTTCCCGAGCATCTCAAGTTTCTACTACAAAATTTTGAAGTTCATTTTTTCATGGGACGTATAGTATATGCGAATCCAAAGTCTGTGTTGTCGAATGCGCAGTCCTTTACAGATGAGGATTTCGACTTCTGTTTCTCAAGAAGTGAACCCATTTAGCTGCGGTATGATTTTGTCAAAAAAACAGATTTTAGAAAATTTATAAACTACGCTGATTTTTGGTAGCACTTCTCTGGATTCCTGAGGACCGGCATCTCAGTCTCTCAGTCAAAAAGCTATTTCAGTTGTTGTTTTCATGCCAACAACCTACTTTTGCGAGCAGGGATCCTCTGCTATAGTTGAAGATGAATAAAAAATAAATTAAATCAAATGAGTTTATTTCTTGTTAGAGGGGCCCTTGAAAAAGCCTTAGCTTTATTCTTCACAACTGACGGATGAAATTCAGCAGCAGCCATCACATTTAAACGAGACGTAGTTTCATTTTTAATCACACTGTCATGCTGCAGCTGCCCTTGATGTTGCTGTCTGCACTGCCGCTTTGGGCATTGGGCGTCGGAACGGACCCTGGACTTTGAAATTTGCTACCTTGAGTAAAAAAATGTTTTTCGCTCAGTTTTGGAGTTGGTGAAAGGAAAATTGCACTAGTGTTGCCCTCTGGAAAAATCTTTTTGGCCATCTTATGGAACAATCCACTATTGGCCCCCACTTCGAAAACCCTTACGACAGCCATGTATGTTCATATAAGCGAGATCTTATGTTGCCGTTAGCCAGGATTTTAGACTTACCTTCGATTTATTGTCTTTTGCAATTATAGGCACTGCACCAAGGCTAGTAGTTTGGAATTTTGCTATTTTGCTTTCATCTTATACATGCAAAGGCCATGGACCCCGAAAAACCTGTCTGTGAACCCCTGGAGGTCCATGGACCCACGGTTGGGAACCACTGTCTTGAGGCTTGTATCTTTATCTGTCTTGACCGATATCAGGCTGGTCTAATTCAAAGTATTCATAGGACATCAAAACAATGAAACGTAGTAAGCTACTGTATAGTTCTTAATAGGATATTTGTTAAACTTTTCTTAGCCTTTTCTTCTCTGGGAGTAAAACTTCAAAAAATCAAATAGTTATATTTCTTATTGAAACAGAAAAGAAATACTGGCAAATGTTACAGTGCTTCTAATGAATTAAATAACAATAATCCTATATATTAATGATATCTTATATCTTTCGCATTGTTTTCACTGCAGTAATAAACTTCTTTGGTTGCAAATGGACAATCGTCCTGTCAATATGCGGCTACATCACCTATCCTCTTGCCAACTTCTACCCTCACTGGGGTACCCTTGTACCCAGTTGTATTTGCGTAGGTCTATGTGCTGCCCCACTGTGGGCTGCGAAGTGCACCTATCTCACCACTGCGGCTGAAAGGTACTAAAAATTGGTCTTTGGCGTTCGTGTTGTTTCAAATACTTGGTTTTGAGTAAAATCGATATGATTCATGAGACCTCTACGTTTTTCCAACGTTATTTTCTAGTTAGTTTAAGTAATAGCTTACCATTGAAATGGAGTACCAACTACGTTTGTCAATTTCGCAAATGGGTAAACACTTATCTTCTGTATTAATGCACGCGTGAAATTGATGCAAATGAAAACTAATTGCAAATAGATAAATGTATGTGCAAGGCATCAATAAATGCAGCAGAGAGAAGGGCTAATGGAAATCACTTGCTTCCTTGACGTGAACATATAGGTATATGGTAGCTGGTCATATAACACAAATTGCATGATTTTCATCAGTTACATTCCGCGGCCGGTTAATGCAAAAAGACCTTCAAATGTAAGAGCAACACAAACTGAAGGTTGCTTTGTTTCCAGTGTTTGAGGTGTTGCGGTGACCGATCGGATTAAAGCATGAATCCCTCTAGTCTTCCCCATTCGATTTTTAGCTAACTAACCAACGAGTGAACGAAAACTTGTTTGTCATTCAATTCTTGGCAAAATTTTCTGCTATTTTCTTCAATTCATCACGTTTGGTTGTCATCAATTTCTTAGAATCTCTGTTTATTGTGTTCAAAGTTTTAAAAAATCATCAATGTACTATTTCACCGATTAACTTTTGAAACAGTGGGATAGCTGTTCACAAAACTACTTTGACCACTAATAAGAGACCAGATATAACTTGTCTGCTCTAAACAAGATACTCTTGATTCAGTAGATGCCATCTTTTTTGCAGATACGCCCGTTTAACAAATGACACGAGAGATGCAGTGGTGAATCGTTTCTTTGGCGTGTTCTTTTTCTTCTTTCAATCGACATTTATCATCGGCAATCTCATATCGTCCTTCGTATTGTCCTCTGGGGACGAACAGAACTTAAGTAAGGGCCAAATATTTGGACACGGCGACACGTCGCGAGTACCGAGACTGTTGGCAAACATGTCATGTAAGGTCAACTCGGTAAATCTTTTATACACGCTCTCGACCTTTTCGCGTTGTGCTTCAGATCGTGGAATGACAAACCAAAACTAAATTTATCTTTTTTTTGCGCATGACCATGGCATGGCTGCAGAACACGCAGAAAAAGGAGGTATGTCCGCTCGCAGCCTGAACACAGCGCAATTGAGCAGAAATCGGTTGATGATCGGCAACACATATTTGAAACTTTGCAAATTGTTCACAAATGTGTTAAAGATTTGTGAATTTTGCAATATATTGAACATTTGTGGGAAAACAGTGATTCTGCCCCTTTTTGCACAGATTCTGCAATACTTTGGACAAAATATTTTTATGCTCACCCGAAAGTTTGGCTATGGCTTTGATATTGGTTATCACAAATTCCATAACAAAAACACCATGAAAAATTTTCATAGTTTCTGGAAATTGCAACATTTCATGTTACCGAGTAATCGATTTCTTTGTTCAGTAAAACTACGAAACATGTCGCATAGGGCTCTGAATGGTGTACCACAACGAGTGTTGGCAAATATGTTTCACTGCAATTCAAGAATTTGTAAGGACTGCGACTTGGCTAAAAGAATTAATCAGCTAGAAACGTTTTGTGTTGCTCTTGCTGCAAATGTTTTGGATTTATGAGTTTATAATTTAATAAACCTGAAATTTAGTGTATAGCAAGAGCTAATTACTCAAATACGTGTAATAGTCTGTTTGCTTTGTTGGGCAACTTTGATTACTTCAGGAAGTGCCCAAACTTTACGGGGCAATCCAGGTCTGACGCTGGGGGATACAAGTTTTGCATATCTCTTTCATTTCTCAAGAGTTAGTCAGTGAATGTTGGAATGTTTCTGATTCAATGGTGATTGCAAATGCATGGTAGGATTGTGGTGTGATCAGCTGTCACATATGCAGGGCTTTGGTGACTTGGTGGTTTGAACGTTTTGACTTGGTGACATTTTGAAGAACCGCAATTATTTTATCTGCATACCGATGTGGTCATAAAGCGAGGTTTGAGAGTATTTTGGCGGTGGTTATGCAGAAAGGTTCTACTGTANTTTGTGAGAATGCTGAAAAATTTGAAAGACCGTTTCGTCTCCTGACAGTGGCTCAAATAATGCACATATGTGTTGTACNTTTGGCCAGAATCGTTGCAAAGTTTTCTTTTCTCGTAAAAAACGCATCAAGTTTTTCAAAGTTGTTCCAAAAAGAATTAGATTTTGTGCAGCGATTCTAACAAATCTACTACATGCCTAGGCAATTTACGTTCTGTTGGAGACAACCGTTAAAACTCTATACCTTGAATGTTAGATGCAATTTACACAAAATTCAAATATTTATGAAAAATATAAGTAAATATTTTTAGTTAAACGGGACCGTCAAACGTTTACTGTACTACTGAAATGAATACACACAAAAGTAAGCATTTTATTTGAACTAAGATATGATTTATTTGTCTTTCAAGAGGATTTCGGGTTTTGGTGGGAAATTTTAAATGAATGCGTGTTTTAACTGGAATACTTAATTGACTCCACTTTCTTGCAGAATTTCCAAGCTGCTACAACAAGACTTTCGTGGAACAATATTGCGGAGCGAGCGACTGTCAGAAGAATTTATCACGCTCTCGCATGGAATACAACAGTTCGAAATGTCCTCTTACTTCCTTGGAAAGTGGTAAAGTTCCAGACAAGACTATCTACATTTTGATGGGAATATACACTGGAATTGGAATAAGCGGGGCTTTGCTGGTTGCGTTTCTTGTTGATAATGTCAAAGTCAGGTATTTAGCAAACACGTTTTGTAAATGGAGAACTCTGTTTGCTGCCGAAAGGAAAACGTAAAAGCAGAACCAGTCACCCAACTGCTGTTGGACGTTTTCAGTTACAGCATGCGTACAGCAACATTTTGTTTCAAAATCACTTTTTCATTGCGGCAATTTTAGTTTATCCACATTTTGTTGATAGTATAAGACACTAGAGAATAGAAAAACTGAAGCTACTGCCAAAAAGCATTCACATTTTTAAACTTTGTTCAAATCAAATTGAAGTTGAAAAAATCAGCTAAACGCTATTGTAAGAGGTTATTACGAAAAGGTTTTGATACATCTTTGACACCAAAATACATGTTCATAGTTTTAAAAAATTTTCAAACAAAGTATATGAGTTTTCAAAAATAAGTTTACAGCAGATGTGTTTGCGTTTTTTGTTCTGAATAAAGAAGTCTAGTAAATTGCAGTATGGCGCAACAGGACACACATTTTTGCAACCTAGACTTCAGTTGTTTGTTCAAAAAAGGAGGCCAAAAACAAACGTGCAAATATTAGGAAATTTCCTGTGTAGAAGTTCGAAAAAAAGCGAAAATATAAGACGTCTTTTCACCAGTATCAGCTTTCAATGTCGTCTGTCCCTTTAAAATGGAACATTAATGTTTTCTGAGGAACGAAGGATCTATTGCCGATCCAATTGGTGAAGTCATAATTTCAAAAACAAGGTGGCCAATCGTTTCGTGTAAACAGCTTGCAACGTTCATAATCTTATATTTATTAAACCATCGTTTTTGCAAATGTGACATGTCTCAGCTATTCTTATGCTTAATCGAAAAATAGTCCTGTTTGTTTTGCAGAGAAACTGAAACTCGCGGTCCGTTTGATCTGTTGATTGCGACCTTCAAACATATGAAAGATAAACGACAATTGATGTTAATACCCATCACAGTGTACAGTGGATTTGAGCAAGCTTTTCTTACTGCGGATTACACGAGAGTGAGAGTGAAACTGAAAATGCTTCTGAGCTGAAAACTTCTGAACTTTTGGAAAAAGATCAAATAAAAATCAAATTGCAGCAGGAAAGAATGGTGCAACGCAGGGGTCGGAAAACATTTGGCCGCGGCCCGGTGTCGGTTCGTGAAGAAATTGCTACCGAGCCGTGCGGAACCAAGGCCAAATTGATCTAGAATTGACCGAAACCACTGACATAAAGACCACACTGCTGTTTCCACTGACAAACATAATCCCTACAGGTCGGAGCATCTCATTGCGGCAAAGCAAGCGCAGATCTCTCACTGACTCAGTGCCATGATGACTTACACAAGTTGTAATAAATTAGCATGTGCCAAACATCCATTATTTTTACTGAGAGCCGATCCGCAAAATAATGCCATGCTGAAACCGAGCAGCAGTGCGAAAACGTTTGCCGACCCCTGGTGTAACAAAAGTAGGCCTTGCTCCAAACCTCCGGAAAGTAGCTTCACACTTCAACAGTAAGAAAGATGCAACCATTTTTGTGGCTTGACATGCATTTTCCTGCTGTTTTTTGCAACGTCACCTATTGTCTCGTTTCATGTCTTTCGATTGGTAGAAAATGGTCATAATTATTGGATCTTGTAGTGTAGCTCTTCATTTTATTTAACAGCGTGGCTGCCTAGTAATGCTTACATGACAAGATGCAAAAATCAGAAACATGCATCTGTTTTGTAGATTTAATAAAAGTCTGCAACAGCTTAAGTTTGAAGATATTTTGATAAATTGCAATAGCATTGGGCTTCAAAGCGATTGAGTTTTACCCACTCCCGTTCAATGACAATGCAATAAAAATCCAAATCATTGTATCAATAACTTGCATTATTTTTTGAGCATCAAATTGTTGTGATGTATCTTTGTAAATACTGTAGATGCTTGTAACACTACATTTTGCAACTTCTTTCAAAATTTCTTGCCTGATTTTTTGGACCTTGACCTCGGACCTCGTCACTGTAGGCCAATATCGCCGCATATACAACGTAACATAAAAAACAATATTTAAATATAGTAAAAATTTTTCATATCTGCTTTTGCTTGTTGGGTCAACCGTTCAGTTACAGTAAGAAAATTTCATTAAGTTGCTTAGGTATAGAGTAACACTGTTGTCGTTTTTTACAGTCGTTCATCACATGCCCTCTAGCGGTCAACTGGGTCGGATTCGTACTGATTTGTTACGGAGCTTGTGACTCAGTCTTTTCCTTCAGCTTCGGTCGCGTAGAGAAATTCACGGGAAGATGGCCGCTTTTCACTTTGGCGTTTCTAATTCAAGCTGCACTTATTGTCACTTTTCAAGTAATCTTTAAACAAAATTGATTTGTCTGCAGTTTTGAATTTTTCAATCGGAAACATTGTTGTGTTTAGTTGCGGCTTGTATTTATTATTACAAAAAACAGGTTTGACAAACGATGCAATTATTTGTTTCTGTCAATTTTTCATTGTCAAAGTTTAGCCTCCAGTATGCCTACGATGACTTTTGCACCGTCGTTCTGTATTTGAGTTGTTTTCCTTGCAAGTCAGAATAAACAAAAGGAATCCCTGACCTTTGTTTCTTTTTCCAGACGTGGGTACCTTATCCGAATGACGCAACCTTGTTCTTCGTCATTCCTGCGTTGTGGGGATTGGCTGACGCTGTTTGGCAGACCCAGCTGAATTGTAAGAACAGTGGCTTTGTTGTTTTCGTACATGGCATTATTACAAAACAACCGCATTGCTGTCTTGTCGCAATTGCAGGTCCGTGCAACACCTACGCTATACCTACCCGTAGTGCAGGACCACTGGTCTCTGCGGATGTGAACTGCATAAGATTCATCTTGCGAAGTTTATGCTGGTCGTAATAGCGATACTCCATGCTGTAGGTGCAATTTCTGTCCATTATATGTGTGTTCTTCTTTTCGGCTCACCACTCACTCATCGCAACGTTGCCACTTTGCGAATAAAGCGCAAAAAACATTACTTGCCTAGCGTTGTTTTTAAAGTAAAGGAGACGTTGGATCTTACTCCTCCGCAGTTAATACCACATACCCTCTCCCAGTCAGAAGTCCCCAGCGATCCTTATATTTTCAAATAGGTTTCGCATTGCACGATGAGCTTGCAGTTCTGACAAAACAATCAACATTTTGGACAGAAGAAATAAATTGATAAAACAATTGATAAAAGCTACTTATGCAAAACATGGACGCGATATGTAAGTCCATGCCACCCTGAAATTTAACCTCCACTCAAGGCATTTGCCACGTGGAATTCCAGTGTCAAAATATGCAAATCAATGAGCAGTGCAAGGTTCCGTTTGACGGACGACAAACCTCGGAAATGCTTAATACTCTGGCGTAAACCAGGGCTCATTTGCACCCTACACATTGAACTACATCGTGCAAAAATTTGCAGTGCTTTGTGTATAGCGGAGTAAAAGTAACACAGATGCCACGACCGAATCTCAAATTGTGACCAGGCGCATTGAAAAAGAACTGCAAAGTTTTGAAGGCATGCGAAGCGTCGCGGCCCTTTTTTGAGACAAGCTTTGCCTCACGTTGAGAAAATAGTAGAATAACATTAATTGGCAAGTTTGTAGAACGTCTTTGACTTATGGGAGAAGTGCCTCCAAGCTAAAATGGCCAATCAGCTGAATAGGAGCTATTTCAGCGAAGTGAGGCAGAGAAGCATCCGTTTTTGTGAATGGATGCATTTCACAGACATGCGGTGGGGGCATACGCGGGTTTATTTTGCAGACCTTCCTGCATTTCAAGCTTTCACAGGCTTTTTGGTTCTACTCTAAAGTTAAAACCTAGTTTTACCGCCATGCATTTTTAAGACGAAGATAATCTAGACAGTTTGGCAAAACTGTGTTTTGGTTCAAGCTTTGACTGACGTGGGTTCCAACTTCAATAAACAAGAGCTCACTCGTCCTGCCTCTGAGAAGATATTCAGATAAAGCGAATTTTTAACTGAGCCGCTGAGTTGGTTACTGATCTTTCAAGCTATCGTCTGTCTACGTCTTCAATTCGATTTTCTTCGTTTCGTTACGTCTTTTTAAATCTGATATTTTTTTATGATAAAAGCTGAAACAAAAAACTTGCCCAGCGTCAATATTTGCTCTGAAGTTCCAGGATTCAGGAACATCTTTTGCGGATAAGACATCAAACAGGGTTAGGCGTGCTGCTTGAAATATTCTGAAATTGCACTAAAACAACCTTTCCAAGAAAGCAACACCATTGTGAGCAAGTCTTTTACATAATACCTCAGACTGCAGTAGTCTGTTTGGTGAATGTTTTCTTTGCCATTGGTTCGTCATTCTTTGAATGATATTGAAAATTTGCTTGAAAAAACAACAATATCGTTGCTGTAAAAATATTTGGTTTTTACTCAAAGGTTCAATGGGAAACGATGCAACAAAAGTTGCAAAAGAGCTGTTATGAATATATAGCGAAGTGTTAATGAAGTTGGAACATGTGCGTTGTGGACGTTTTTAGGCCGTCGCAATTTTCTCACGAGTGCAAAAGTATTTTTTGAGAAACCGTGATAGAAAAATTGAGCTAACCTAGTATATCGTAGATACTTTGAAGGCTTCTGTTTGAAGTTTCCTTTGTTAAAATGTTTTTCAGCATTTTATGGATTTTTGTTCGTTTTGAATCAAGAAGCGAGTTTTGCAAACTACAGATTGTGGGAATCACTAGGATTTGTTATTGCATTTGCTTATCAAAACTTTATCTGCGTTTCAATCAAACTATGGATTCTTCTGTCTGTCTTATTGGTGGGATTTCCTTGTTACTGCACGGTGGAAGTAAGTTTTCCTACTGATTTTCAAACTACAGTTTCAGAGGAAGACGTGCTGCTCTTGTGATGAATTTACGCGAATAATCAGCGTGTGACACGAGTTTAAATGATAGTAAACAAACTTTGGCCTTGCGGCGAGTTTCTGAGGAATCTGCCTGCTTTCTGATTTAATTCTTCTGCGACGATTAAAACTTGCAAGCGTATCTATCTTTCATAGTTAAAGGCCACAAAGATGGCGGCAAGTAAATCAGTCACAGTTTTTTGACGGGGAAATTAGTTCCGCGTTTTCCAATGCATCATCAGTCCTGTAAATGTAAGACAAATCTTACAGGGGAAATGTTGGCACTTGAAAACAAGTAAAGAAAAACACACGAACTGTGG
>JGI24158J21664_10005073_pt1 | contig 17126 bp, 15 predicted proteins | sample Ectturendosymbi3_FD_21664 | JGI IMG/M metagenome (IMG submission 21664)
TATTTACCGTCCTGTGTTGCATTTGCACGCCATAGCCTACGTGTTTTCTGTGCGGTATTGTGAAATCGTTCTTGCAGATAGGCTACACTGCAACAAGTTCCTATGATTTATTTTTGCTTCAATATTGCAAAGCGACCACTCCGGTAAATCCATGCGCAGGACTATAACCGCAATCAGTCATTGCCAGCATTCGCACAACGTAATTCATTCGTTTCGGTCTCCAACAAAGTAGAAAACGTTTTCCTACTTAATTTTTGCTTAGCAGTGTGTGCAGTATTTTCGACGTTTAACGAATAGAATGTTGGTCTTGCCACAACGTGCACAAATCAAATCTATGAAACAGGTGAAAACTTTTGTCTGGGCAGACACAAAATAGATGGAAATTTGTAATTGCAAATGTAAGGGGAGGAGGTTTGCAAATTGTGACGTTATATTTGAAGGGGGGGGTAAATACTTGTGACGAAATGTGACAAGGGGGGAGGAGACAAGAGGGGGTAGATTTTTGCCCAAAAAAGAGTGTGACGTCATTTATGGACGGCCCCTAAGTTGGAGTAGGCCTCAGTGAGCACGAAAAAAATGTACATGTGGGTCTACAGCTGTTTCCTTCCTGTCTGAAAAATGTCTGGCATAATACGTTTGTGGAAATGCTGCACAGATGTGAGATTGTGCATTTAGATTTTGCTGTCTTCCTTCCACGCATAGGGCAGTCTTCCCCAATTTGTAATGCGAACCTGTTTTTGCGGCTAAGTGGTACAGTTGGCTTAGCACGCGCCACCAAAGCTGGTAGGCTGGGTTCGAATCCCTGCCGGGTCATACCGAAGGCTAGACAACGGCAATTGCCGCCTGTCAAGCCTCGTGCTCGGCGTTTATGGGTTCGTGCAAGGCAAAGCTCCACGCGCGGTGCTGCCATTGACTCGCCACCAGTGCAGCACTGTTTGTTCGCCTTTTACCCCTTTGAAATTTTCCTGCACAGAATGAGTAGATTTTGTGTCATAAAGACTGATAACGTAGGATCGGAGAAAGAAAATCTTTTTAACCAGCAACATGTAAAATGTCTTGCAACCGTAGTAGCGCGTCCCCGATGAGTGAGTCTGACGGCTCGTTGCTGACTCATATACTGGACAATTGTTTGTTTGAAAGTGTCTTGAAAATGTTAAAGTATGGTCTTGAATTCAGTGCTGCTTCAAAACTTACAAAAGCAGGAGAATGTTGTTTACATGGTACACGGCTGACAATAATCTCCACTTTCACCAACGACCATAGCAGAGTTACTGCGCCAAGCAGATATTACTTCAACTTGAAGGTGGTTCGTTATCGCATCTTGACGCGGAAGATATGCGTCGTTTGTTGCGTTTAATGATGTGCAAAAAAGCATGACGCGTAGAAGTTGAAATGCGGCCAGCTGTGTGCCGCCGCTCTCGAAAATTTCATGTCTCTGTTTGGTTTTCGCCTTCTTGCAGTGGTTGTAATAATTTGTAAATGTGCACAAGCAGTGCTTGCAGCACGCGCAAATGACGTGGTATGAATTGAGGCCGAGCGCTTGCGACTAGCTGTGAAATTCGAAATACCACAACCTTGAGAAACGACTCGGTTTGGAAAATGTTCAATCCGCCCTGGGCTTGACTTCGGATCGGCGCTCATCTCTTCACACCGTGCAAGAACACATATTGCACGTTCTAACGCGTTATTTTGTGTCGTTGGTCATGGAGACGTGCTAGTTATGGGGAAAGTCAACGCTGGTGGCGCCGTTCCTCGTATATTTGGCCGGCTGCTGTTCGGGAAGTACGAAGATGAAAAACCGTTAATTTACTGTTACTTTAACAAACAGTTCTTGAACTGATGCGTAGCAGTTGCTGCAGAATCGGAACAACGCAATGGTAAACCTTGTATTATTTTCTTTACACGTTACACATGAAAAGTTACAAAAATATTATGAAAACAAGTGCACAAGACCAATTGAAAGATTTTATTTTAGATGTAGTTACTTGTTTCGTGATACGTATACCGGTACTAAACTTTACTTGATGCTCTGGAAACATTTAAAATTGGTTAATGACGTGATTTTGTCGCTGTTCATTTGCTTCAACTTACAAATAGTAAGTTGGGACGTTTATTTTCGTCTGTGATGGGCGATCTGCTTTATCCTCTTGTCCAGTGACGGTCGAATCGGAGTCTGCTAGTCCAAACGGGATGGGCCTCTTGAAAGATTTACTGTGGGTGGCCCGCAAAGCAAAAAACAATGGCCCTCCTGGCCGAAAAAAATTCGTGGTGAGGGAGATCCGCACAAGGCGACAAGTGGTAAAAGTCGGACAAAACGTTTGTTGCTGCAAGGAAATTATTACCTGAAAAGCTTGGCCCTGAGACTCGTTTAATGGCTCCTTCCCGAAAAAACGTAGAAGGTTCGAGAAAGAGCGAAGGAAAAAACGACAGCGCTTCGCTGGTTGCGCTAAAGCAGGGATGTGGAACCTGTTTGCCAATACGGCCCACATGAATTGTGGAATGTCGCTGGCGGGCCGCAATTTAATTGATTTTGTCTTAAAATTATACCTTTATCTTCCAAAGGAAAGAAAGGAGAAAAAAACTTTGTCAAGGAACGAGAGGGACCGCTCTTGACTTACTGTCTACATGTTTGCTTGTCATGGAGTTTCGTTTTGACACGATGTTGTGTTCCAACTTGGGTAAGGAAAATTCTGATGCGGGCCATATCAAATGTTCGCGCGGGCCGAAGGTTCCCCACCCCTGCGCTAAAACGAACGAAATATGTAGCAAGACAAGCCTGAGGATATAATGCAGTAAGCTTACCCATACCCAACCCGTCTGGCAGAGTAGAGACTCTCTACTCAACGATTTAAGCTAAATCGATAGCAGAGACAGACCACAAGAAGGTTGGCCATCAGGCTTCAATTCACTACAAGTTTTCACGAGGTTGAAAGTTAGAGCATCTGAAGGAAGAAGAAGAATCACGGTAACAGAGCAACACCGCTAGAGAACTACACAACAACACTGATGAGCGAACAGCGCAGATATTCTGAACACCTAACACGTAATCCTGATCTACACCAGCGGCACGGGTAGGCCCAAGGCAAGAGGCGTGCACTGATTGAATAATTGACAATTACAACGAAAGGGTCCCACGCACGTTGCACTTCATTGCAACACTTAAGATATAAAAGAAAAAGTTCCAGGCGGCAAGCGTGGTGTGTCCGAGAACCTTCATGCAATGTTAGACATCATTTTGGTACACGAAAAGCGGAAGTGTTAAATAGCCTTATAATGAAAACCACGGCTAATGAAAACAATACAAACGACATATTGCAAACGTTTATAAACACCTGTTATCATCGTCAGTGCATGTTAGACATCATCTCCCAAACAACGTCAACGACGTTTGAAAGCGTGAAGGTCGCGCCAGGAAATTAGAGAGTGAATGAGGTGGGCTTCGCCAACTTGACCGTATTATCAAACGTTTTCAATGCCAAGCAGTCGGCACGGATTTTTAATAGCTGCGATGGAAGAATCGTGGAAGAGTCTATAAGCAGTGTTCACATTTTCTAAGACAAATTAGTTCATCAGCGTTTGGCACAACACTTGACAGTTAGTGCCAAAGCAACACGAGACCGCACTGCAGAGCTCGCGTTTGCCGGAGCCAGGGCGCAACCTGCTGAGATTTTCGGGGGGNGGGGGAAATTATTATAACTTGTTGTTGTACTNTTTGCGGAGGGAGCAAAATGATTGTAGCTTGCTGTTGCACGTAACAACTAACATGTTTTCAAAATTTCGGGGAGAGGGCAATTGCCCGGTTTCCTCGCTGGTTGCGGGCCTAGCCATGGCAATTTGCATTTCGGGGTCATTGGAACGGGTTAGGTTTTTGGTGTTTGAGTGCTGCACAGCAAATGAGGAACGTTCGCAAGTGCGATGCAAACATTTGCTTTGAAATTAAATATGTTGGAGAAACAAAGAGGGGGAAACATTGTCAAAGCTCACTTCAATCTTCGCCTATTGGCTCAAAAAGTCATCCCTAGTTTCCGTTAAAAAAATACCTCAAAGTTTAGCACACCCCGAAAGTTCCAATACTTTCACAAGATCTTAAAATTTTAAACGAAGTTGATTTGCCGAAGAACATTTGATAATTGTTATGAGCACGGGTTGTGCTGACAGATTAAGCAAATTCATTCGCAGCACTGCAAGGCCGTTGTTGGAGCGGAGCTGCCGGCAGCGTTTTGATACGACGTTGTTGCAACGTTAGTCATGATTTTCAATGATAGGTTGCGTCAGAAGTGACAACCAGTGTATCGGTTTGAAGGCGCGAGATGGCTTGGCATCATTGCATTTGTTTAGGTTGCTTGGCGATGTTGCAATGAAGTGAACAAAACGTTGCACGAAAGCTGCTGTGAGACCGCTCTTTAATCACGCGACGCTTCGTGATCTGGAGCGTTGTTGATATTCGCTCGTTCATCTGTAGGTTCCCGCAAGTGACTTACACGAGGTCGTTTCCGTCTATTTGCAAAACGCCATTCGCGAAATATCGCATAGTTCGAAATCATGTCACAATTGAACTTCTGGTTCGTTTCCTGGTTATTCTGAATTAATGTGATATTAAACTGGTTAGCATGAATCGGAACTGGTTCATTTCCTAGTTATTATGAATTAATGTGATACTAAATTGGTGAGCATGAATCTGAACTGGTTCGTATCCTGTTATTATGAATTAATGTGATATTAAACTGGTTAGCATGAATTTGAACTGGTTGGTTTCCTGGTTAAGCATTTGAAGCGTGTTTGGACAAGACGTTGATTTGGCAGTAACCTAATACTGGTAGAAAAGTTGTTTATGTTGTCGTGATGACATGATCTTGGGCAGTGCATGACAGCAGGCAACCTGCCGAGCATCACGATATGTGTGTTGCGCAAAAATAAACACCTTTTTCGATTTGTTTACAAATCTGCTGTGCATCGTTGCATTTATCAAGAATTAAAATTACTAAAAACATTAGTTTGTAAATATATTCAGCTAATACAACGATGTAAGGTCGAACATCTTTTTGTTTCAAAGTGTAGAAACACTGGTACGTTTCAGGCTGCCTTCTATTTTCTTAAAATATTACAATACGGTGGGTTAAAAGTTGTGTTTGCTAGCTGAAAGTTACTTGGAAAGCATTACAGTTTGGTGTCGTGTTTCTTGTCAGCTCGGAGCGCACCATTTTGTCATATCCTGAAATCGCGAGCTTACAAAAATGCAGAATGCTGCAATACAAAAATTTTTGATTTTGTTAGGAAATGTGTCCACATGTATACGGCATGGTAGAAGTAGCATTAAACAGTGACTTAAGCTTTCAAAGTATATTGGAGGTTGCCATTGTTCTGCTGTCAGAAAAATATCCACCAGCAAACCTGACATTTTTCAGTTTTCTTAGTTGTCGCAGCAGTGCCACAGTGATGTAGCTCAAGTTGTTTGTGCAAATAAATTCAATATGGGAAACTTGTGTTGTGGCTGCTGTCCATGCTTTCAAGAAAAGTCTGAGGTACTGGATAAGAAAGTTTTGATGTTGCTTTGATTGCTTACTGTTGCTTGCGTTGGGATCAGAAGCTTGTTTGTTTGAGCTGTTTTCATAGTCCTTCTTTTCTCTGCCGCGTCCAAAATAACCTAAAGATCATCATGCTGGGTAGCAAATATTGACGTGGCCTATGGAACTTGGTAGAAATATTCAGGGTAAAGTTGGAATGAGTGACTTTCCCACCTGAAGTTAGCATTTATCTGCTTTTAAGCAAAAATTCGTTGATTGTAGCGAAGCAGCATTTCCATTCCTCAATGTTTTGTTAGGAAGAGGAGCCACTTCTGCGAGCCACTGAGGAAGCACCACTACCAACTCCACAAATTTCGCGTCCTGCAAATGTCGTAAACATAGCGAATGCTCCCAATAAACCTGAAAGTGCTGAGTATGTTCCTGAAATAGTTTCGCATATTTTTGTTTTAGTTGCGGCACTTGTGCATGTTCCGATCATATTTTGTTTTTCTATCTTTCGAACATCCGTCCTTTCTTCCAAACATTTCGTAGAAAAAAAAACAATAAAAATGTTTCTGATTTGCTCACAGTTCTTCTCATCTGCTGCTTGTAAGTGGCACGTTTGGGTTGATTCCATTCAGCATGTTATTTTTTTTCTAGTTTTTTTTACAGGTTTGTATGAAAGTAGACTTACCAACCGTTCAAAAACATCCTGTGATATATCCCGAGGCTTTTTTCATCTTTTGCTAAAAGCACCTGTCCACACAGGAACAACAATTATGACACAACCGCCATACAGATTGTGCCTGGCGGCCGTGTTCCAAGTGCGGTGTACATAAATTGAGAAATTGCTGTGCTGCCAAGTGATACATCTAGTTGTGTTTCTGCTGTTGCAGATCACTGAAGTAGGTGCAACTGTGACGAGGTCTTCCTCCATGGTGAAATTCTAGACTCTCGTTTTGTGCTTATCATCTGACGAAAATCACTTTGATCTGATGGCAAAACTAACCGCGTAACTATTAAGTTTCAGTTTTCACCAGGGCTTGGAGTTGCCTTGTTCCGATCGCACTGTCACGAAATAGGGATTGCATTGAAACCACATAGCGATGTTACGACTTTCGTTAAATTCACGCCGTAAAAGAGTTCAACATATTTGTTGTGGGTGAGCTCATATACGCTTGCATTTTTGAAAAAAAAGAGACAAGTGTCTCTTAGTTTTTTTGAGTTAGTTTTTTGAAGCTGGCATTCAAACCGTAACTGGGCAACTATATTCGGTAAAGTTAGCTAGGGGCAGTGAGCTGTTTGTCGCTTTTTGTGGCGATAAAGAGCAGTTACAGGAACCAGATCTTGCCAGCAGAGCGCGTTTCTCCGTGAACAAACTACCTTAAAAGCTGATACCGGTCCTGCATTATTTATGATTTGCATGAATGACGTCTGTTCGCTATCAACATTCATGCTGTGCCTGTTGTGTTGCATGCTTGGAGTTAATCGCAATAGGCGTAGTTTTTAAGGTAGCAACCTCAGTTCTTTCTGTAGTTTGGCAAATCTCACGCGTTAACTGGACGCTACATTTTTTTCGGCGTCATGTATTGTTTTGCACTTGTCCACCAGTTTTACGGGGCTTTAGTTAATCTGGTCTGCAGCAGCGGTTTTGCTTGAAATATTCCATGTGCTGAACAGATCATCTTTCAAAGGATTTCGCTTACTGTTTACAGCTCAACAACAGAAGGTTACATCCCATCAAAGCGACACCGCACTGCTATGGAACTGCTCCAGACTGAAACCAGTTACCTAAGAAATCTTAACACAATCATTCAGGTGTGTAAAAATGTTCTACTTAAATGTAACATTTATGTCCTTCATTTTTTGATCGCCGGTGAATCTATGAAATTTGAAATTTTTATCGACTTAAGTAAGCTAATTGAGCTCTTTCCTGCATGGAGATCTTATTTTGGTTTGTTTCTCATTTGATCAAGTGCTATGGATGCCTGTTTTGTAGACTAAATACACAATATTGTTCGACATCACAATTTTTTGGTGAAGTAGTACACATTTTGCTTAATACTGCCTATTTTGTATTCACGTCACCAAATGTTGGTTCGTGTCTAATTTGACGGATCGTTAATTAATCTTGTGTCAGCATCTGCTTTTGTACTGAAGGGTGTTGTGCTTTGTAAACAGTTTCAAAGCCCGTTTTTTTTTAACAATACAAGGTGTTACGTCAAAACTGAAGGCTTCATTGCATTCGTAGTGTCATGAGTCAATCGCTTACATCACAAGTTTGTTCATTGGATGGTATGTGGCACTTTGAAAAACTAACACGAAGATTTGTTTTCAACACGAAGATTGATGATTTGCTCTTTGAAATTTGCGCAAAGCGAGAAGCGACGAGAAACAGACAGGGAGCGATCAGACCTGACGCTTCACACCCGTGATTTTCCTAACGGGGCCCGCGAAACACTTGTCCATAGCACGAAAGTTACTTCTTGTTTCTGAATCAAGTTACTCATCTCGTAAAGAACGCTTGGTCAAATTACCCACAAACGGGACTTTCCCGCGCTATAGTGGTGCCGCGAGCAAGTGCTCATCCACTGCTGCTCGTGCTTCCTGTCTGATGACAGCGACAAAACAGATTATTCGGTCACAGCCATGCTTGGTTTGAATCCGCGGAACTGTGCAGTTGACGGCGCTACTGCTGCATCTCGTTCAGGTCTATAAAGAACCTCTGGAGCAGAAGGCGAGCGAAGGGCAGCCACTGCTCGCGCAAGAGGACATCCGCAGCGTGTTTGGCGGCATTCCCGACATCGCCCGACTGCACGCCTCAATACACAAAGACCTGAGCGACTTGATCGACGACTGGGACGAGGGCTGCTGCATTGCCGACGTCATAAACAAGTACCAAGAACAGCTCATCAAGGTATAGTTACGTGAGCATGGGCGTCGCAAAGACTTTTTCAGGTTGTGGCCAATAGTGTGTACTCCCTCGGGGGCGGCCAAGGATTTATCTAAGGGGTGCTAACGGTGTTGAAATTTCATTTTACCAATGACGAAACTACGAGAAAAGCATTTCTTTACCGAAGAGTAAATAGTAAATTATCAAGTTTGAAAATCCAGGAGAGCCAAAGGCCCTCCCCTTCCCCTCCGGCGCCCATGTATTTGTGCGTTACCTCAGTCCCGTTATAGCAATCCACTATAACCCGTCGACCCCATCTAAAACACGAATTAAGCCAATGTTATACAGCTGTGTGCATTAAATATCTACTCGCGACCCCTCCAAAAATGGTGCGCGACCCCTCAATTCGAGAACCACTGATCTAGACCGACCACAAAGTAACGCCCTTTCCGATGATTATCGCCGACACTTAGCTGGTGCTGGCCGTATCGCACTTTCTTTGGCGTGTCCCATGATCGTACTGCTTCCTCCTTGCCTTGACTAACGCTTGTCCGGACTGCGGCTTGCGTATCTTGCCAGTTACTGGTTCGGCGAAAGATAAGCAGCTGTTGTGTGTGCTGCTGATTTGGCCGCAAACCCGGTTTGCTGCGCAGGCGCCATTGAGAACGATTTGTTGTGCTGCAGACATTGCTACTCGAACGTCAATTAATTAAAACCCTAGTTTTGCTGCAAGCTTTCGAGGCGTCAGCCGACTGGGCTCTGCTTTCTCCTTTTTGCGATGAGTCGAACTTGCGCATAGTCGTATTCCAAGTAACGCCTATCCGCATGTGCTGAGGCAAGCAAGAAATCATCAGCAAATATTTAATAGGAATTCGATTTCACGGAACATTACGCATCGTCAGTCCTAAAACCTTGNTCAAATAGAACGAGCCGCTTTCCGCGAGTGGTGGGCGTCANCAGTGGAAAAAATGAGACCGATNTTCTTTCTTGTCTGACGANGCTTGTGTTGTCAGTCTGACGTCATGTGCTGATTTGTGTGCCTTGATCGTCGCGTGGTGGCGCACTGTGTGACTGGGGCAGGATTTTTAAAATCCTGTTTTCTCTGCTGCACCCCACATGTTGCAAGACGCCACTTGTAGGCTTTGAATGCTCGCAATATATTTTGAAATGGAGTAGAACTTGATACTCTTGCCAAGTCGCATAAAATAAAAAAACAGCGCACTTTGCCAATGATATATTATCAGCGAAGCTTTGGTTCCAGACGTCTGGAATGGAATCTTGGCAAAATCATTGACAATAAGATTATTGGTGGTGGTTTATTTAGGAGGCAGTTTGGGAACTAAGCAGTTTATTCTTCACTGAAACAATCGTTTGTTTCCGTTTTAATTCAGAGGCGTATCTGCGCTGGACGCTTGTCATCGGGCAAAGTCGCGCGCGGCGACTTCCAAAATGCGTATTGCTCTTTGCTGCCCAAGAGTTACTGTTACGTCTAAACGAACGTCTCTGCGGGGTCTTTCTGCTGAACTTTCCAGGGTTTTCAAACCCCCTTTTTTACGTTCCGCACATGGTTTTTAACAAAAATGGCATGGCCGTCTGTCATAACAACACAGGCTATACATCATCTTAAGGTTTAACTTGTACACTACCTGCAAAGCAAACACACATTATTTCAAAGTACGATGTCATTAAGCTGATAGCTAACTTTAATTGGTTTCCAAACACAATTTCTTTTGTAAATCTTTTCTGATAGCTTTACGACATTACCAGCAAACGCCTCGTATCCCTCTGTTAGGAAATCCTGGCCTCTGTCAGCCACCCTTAAAAAGTTGTACAATATATAGTCGTACGATAAAAATGATAGTTCACCATTTGAAGTGAGCTATAAACAAAGTCAAACCTAGATAATGTATCATCAACTCGCTGCTTGAGCGAGAGTTATTCGTAGTATATCGCTTCTGTCGCAATTTACACTCAAACTTCCGAGCTATCGCAATAACAATGCCTCTCGTGCCGGTTTCCAGGTCTATCCCCCCTACGTGAACTACTTCGACCTGGGCATGGAGACCCTGCTCAAGCGACAGAAGAGCAGCCCGGAGTTGAAAAACTTCTTCCAGGAATGCTTTCACGAACCGCAGAGTCTGAAGCAACCGCTTGACGCACTGCTCATCCGACCCGTTCAGCGACTGCCCAGTATCAGCCTACTCATTGGTGGTACGTTTCTCCTTACGCGTTAAGTTGGGCGTATAGTTCGCTTTTCAGTCTTTACTTTAAGACGTTCGATCCCGATCGGCCGAATCCAGCCTCCAGTTCCAGCCAAGCTTGGGGTAAATGGGATAAGATCACGGGAGACGGAAAGCCACCGTGAAGTTCCGATGAAAATAACTTGAAATTTTCATGTTGTTTTGTAGTAGTTTGCCTAGCTTTATTGCAAAATTGTTCTTCAGTCGCACCATGTTATCAGAAGTGCTGTTCGCCGTCGACTCTGTGCTACGTTGTTTGTCGATTGCCGTGGCGCATGTCAGCCCGCCCAAGCTCATCGGTAAACACTCTCACGCAAAATCACGGCGGTAATCTCACGCACTCTCACGAAAGCGGTAAACACTCACGAAATCGGTAAACACTCTCACGAAAGCCTCGGGTGCGTTCTGGGGGCCTTGGGTGCGTTCTGGGGACAGAAAATCTATCGAAATGTTGGATGATTTTTATGCGTCTTAACCTGCTGGGAAACCCACAATTGCCGTTGGGCGCTGTTTCCGTCATCAGCGAGAGCCGAGAACGCGAGGTGAGGCGTCACTTGACGGCGTCGCGGCGACCAGATGCTCTTGTATCTTTTGACGCGCAGATCTTCGTCGTCGGACTTCTCCTAATCTCGAGGATCACCGGAGACTGGGTGAGACGGAGGAGATCTTGAAGTCCGTGCTTTCCCACATCAACGAGGACAAGCGGAAGATGGAAGGGAAGATGAAGATGGTCGACATTATTTATCACGTATGCCGTCTCTTTGTTTCACCATCGCTGTTGTACGGTTTTTGTTGAACCTTGTGTCTCTGCTGTCTGCCTTGACTGCGTGTGTGGCGTAGGGTTCTTACCGAGTCTGGAAAAGTAAGGAAAAGTTTTCGTCATTTTCCAGCCTGGAAAAGTCTGAAAATCATTTTTTTTGGTCTGTTTGTACGGAAAAAGGAAATATTTTTCCAGACTTGATCTTTCGACATGCATTTTCATTACAGTTTATTCATGATTGATAATTTTGCTTTCGCCGTGATAACTATTACAGTACTTGTGTTTGACTTGGGTGGGTATGTTATTCGGAAAAGTTAAGTTTGGAAAACGTCTGGAAATTTTTATTCAAAAATACGTAGGAACCCTGGTGACGCAATAAAAGGATATTGGGATGATATGTGCGCTTTACTACCACTGTGCTTGCAGTAACGCATTTAATAGTATATAGTCGTTATATCAATACTTTATTCAAAGAAGGCGAGGGGTTGCGCGATGCCCCGAGACAGTAGCTTTTCATCTGTTGTCATGACAATTTGAGATCGCAACTTCTTCGATTGATGCGAAACCCCAAACGATCGTATCGCCCCCGCACGAAACAGAACGGAACCCTGGTCCCAAGCACTTGCTGGTCCCAAGCACTTTGTAAAAGGTTTCCAGTGTCACACAGCGTGACTGTAAAATCGTCCAGTGCAAGCAAATCGCCTTGAAGCACGAAGTTACGGTTTACACGATCCCGCCAACTTTATAGTTAAGTTTCTGGTGAAACTACGTGGTTTTCGTGTGAAGTCTTTTGACAGTCATCAGCTGCGGACAAGAGGCCAGACGTTGTTATTTTGTCACAGTATGACTAGCGTCGTTGTGGTTCCGTTTTGAATAGTGGTGACGTTATATTCGCGCAAAAACGGATCCGTGTCTGTCAAACTTTGTTGCATCATTGAAGGTTGTAACTGTGAGGCGTTGTGCTGTGCTAGGCGCTGGGCTTTTTTAGGTCACGTACCGAAATTGTTTCCGAAACGATTGACCGAAAAAAATCGAGTCAATTCGGTCCGAATGTCCGAAAGCAGTGAACCTGCTGCGGCGAGTTTGAGACAAACGACAGAAAATTTTCGGCGAACAAAACCCAGACGCTTTGCCGCAGGTTGACAACTGCCCTGTAGAACTGGTCTCATCCAATCGTTCGTTTGTTGCTCGGGTGGATGTGAGCGCCTTGACCGACGGCTTCTACAGATGCGGTTCGCGCCTGGCCCTCTACCTCCTCACCGACATCTTGGAAATTGCCAAGTGGAGGGACAGATCACACGGGAGGACAGCTCCGTTGCTGAAGGTGCTCGATGCTCGAGTTGTCCGCATTCGTAGCCTCCTTGTCGTGTAAGCGAATTGAACGTCGTTGAAAGGCAGTTTGTCGATGTAGCTTTGTGTTTTCAAATGCCAAAATGAATTATTTTGCCTTGCAGTAACAAGCTCCAAATGAGCAGTAACAAGAATTAGGCGCTTTTGGGGAATTGGAACTCGTAAACTCTCTCAAGTTGTGTTTCAGTTTGTGAGAAACGCCATATTTTTTGTTCCGGCCGCCGGTAAACTTTTCAGGCATCAACAAAGGTTTTTCTTCCATGAACAAAACCTACCTTTAGTTTTATCGAAAAACTGGGATATTTCTTCGTTATTCTATGTTTTCGCAACAAGTGAATTGGTGTTAATCTAGGATTGTGTTTAAAAATATCTGATTTGTTAGTGGCTTCAAATAGGATTTTGTGTCGAGCCTTCAAATTGATTGTAATTCTTATCGTTGGAAAACTTCTCGGCACAAGGATGTTTTTTTCGTAACAATCAAAATTAAATCAAAAATATTTTCGTGAAGGTCTAACCAAAGTATGTTTCGTCAAGCGTGCATCTGCCCAACTATTTTTTTTTGCAAGAATCAAATTATTTTTGTCAAGGACTTTGCATGCATTTGCTCAACTCGCGCACTGCATTGTCGTCGCCCTGGTGCGAACATCCAAGCGCACGTCGCGCGTCACCATTGTCTCCGTGAAATAGAATCGCATTTGTTTCCCCGACGTCACAGCCACGTACTTCCGCTGACCAAAGCAACACCAGGATCATCCTTTTTTCATTTCCAGCACATCGAGATGCTCCCGCTGAAGAACATCATCGAGGTCATGGACATTAGTGAGACTGACGAGTGCAAGAACATGTTCGCTGTCCGATACGAGGCCACCGGCAACTCCATCATCGACAACAACCGTAAGCGACCGATCTGCTCTTGCATTTGTCTTGAAATAATAATAATAATCAATGATAAAGCATGAATCAGTCAATACGGTTATGCGCCTTGCATCAGTTGCCTGAAACGACCTGATATCGTTGAACAGCGGTTGTAACTCTATTCATTGCTACGCCGTTGCAGAAAAGAATATTGATGAACTGTGTTGTGTTCAAACTGCGAACTTTTGCCTGGGTGTGTTGTTCACCTTTTCTGTGGCTGTCTCTCTGCATGAAGCATATTCGCAAATGCAGACTCTGTGGGCGGTCATTTGTTTTGATTTGAAATGCGTACTTGTGATCTGCGGCACCTCGACCTGCAAGTGCAGGAAACATATCCACGTATCCATAAATAAACCAGTGATAGTTCTTGCACAGTAGAACATCTTACGTAACATCGATGACGTGCAGATGGTCCTGGCCCAGATTTTTTGATCCGCCAGAAGAAATGTCCGATTTTCAATTGTGGGGAAAATCAGCAAAAACGGATTGCTTGATAACGTCTGCAGATGATACTACTGTTGTTCGGCAAAATTTCACTTCCGTTTTTTCCTTGCGATTTTTTCAGACAGTATTCAAGGTTTTGTTCTTATGAAAGCCGGTAAGGAATTCAAGCATGAGCAAATTCGTCGTGATCTCAGCAGACGCCGAACGCGTCCATAATTTCGTACAATTTTAAGTCTCGAGACGCGACGTTGGAAAATACTGAACGTTGCAACAAAGTCGCGGTCCGAGGTCGATGATGCAACCTTTCGGTCAATAATAAGATTGGTTTCTTGCCAGAAACCTGTAATTACAACAAGATCGAGACTGGTTTCCGCCCACGGGCGAGGCTGGAATGGTTTGTTTTTAGTTTATTTTCGGTTGCGTTTCTTCAAAATTTAGTAGTTTTTATTCTCATCTAAGGAACTGAAGGTAATTATCGAAATCTTTCGACTGTTGCCGAAATGCCACAAAACTGAAACGAAGGTCTGGGTCGTTTAGCAAATGTAAACATGACCACCTGCCCCTCGACCTGTCATTTGAGGCCAAGAGCCAAGGCATGGGGTACCCTCTTCGCTGTGTTGCTGGAAAGATCTTGTAAAAGTGTGGAACGGATGCGCCGAGACCCGGGATTTCGCACCAGACTGCTATGCGTCAAGTGCTTGTCTAACAGAAATTTTCGGTTGGATTTTTTTTTATCAGACGCGTTGTTTGATATTCCGCTTGACTTCTGGATGCGGGGGGTGGGGTGGAATCGTCGCCAGAAAGCATTCAATAGGGGGCCTCACATTCCATAAATTTGACAAAAAAAACACTGATTCATAGTGCTTCATATTTCAATTCGGAGGCGGCTTGGAGCCTCGTTTGGGGGGGCTAAGCCCACCAAAGCCCTCTTGACGGGGGCGGGATCGCTGAGTCGGCCACAAAACTTTCCAAGTCTTCAGGTGTGACGCGCGTGCCTGAGGGCGGTTGCGCAGCTTGAGATTTGAGCCAGGGGGGAAACTTAGCTGAATGAGGCCGACTGGAGACTGCAGGGAGCCCACTAGCCAATAGTCAGTAAACGCTTGAGAAATGGTAACGAATCCGGATATGGATGTCCATCCTAAAACCCTAAATCACCGGAAAATACTCCGAGAAACGAAGTGGCGGTCCACTTTTCACATTTATCTTGCCAGGGGGCGATTCACCCCTTTTAAGCTACGCCACTGGTAGCCGGCCGTTACACGCCAAATATCTTTTTCACGGTAGGGCTCTACGTTCATCCTAGTGTTTACCGTCGCAACCTGGTTGTGCAGGTTTTCCATTGTGCGCAAAGAACAACCTGCATTCGTTCAAAAACATAATACACATTTATGTCGTCACATATACGTCACATCGCGTAAATCCATGCGGTAGTGAAGTTGACCATTTTTCAATCGAAACGCGCCGTTAACCTTAAGCAAAACTTTCCTGTCCTTCAAAAAAACTGTTCACTTTTCGTTATTATCACGTCCGCCATTGCCGTTAAACAAAAACGTTTCTTGGACCCGTAAAACATTTTAAGTGTCTCCCATGACTTCGGTGAAGCCCAAATCACGAATCCCTGGCAAAAACGCAGCAAACCGCGGCGCAGTAGCTAAAAAACAAAACCTCATTTCCACTCGGTGCATGTCGCGTTAACAGTACAGTAAAGAACTTGATTTTCACTTCGCAGAAGCCAATCCTGGCAGTGAGAAGTTCACGATCTTGCAGCTGCTCGACGACCGAACTTTCAAGTCCGGCTGGATCACGTCTTTGTGCGAACGCGTGGCCATTGTGAGGAAACTGTACAGCGCTGAAAAAGTGCTGAAGAAGGTTGAACCGAGCGATTTGCAAGTAAGCGTTCGACCGGTTTCAGATTCGAATGGGCGAAAGAAAAGGAGCTGTTAATTGTTTTTTGTTTCAGGATTAGAGTAAGTTAGCAAACCTCGAGCGTACTGTCTGACAGTTGCTGGTCTCGTTTTTCTCACTGAGACATTTCGGTCATTTGTCTCAAAGTTGTCTTATTAAAAGTCACTGTAACAGTGTTCATCTAGCCTATATTTTCAGATATTCAGACTGGATTGACTTAATTTTATTGATTCGGTCATTTCAAAAACATTTCTGTCTATGACCGAATAAACAAGACCAGTTACTGGTGAAACAATGCTCCGTTGTGCAGATGTGCTTTACCTTTGAGTATGATGTTCATCATCGATTGTAGTCTTCGCAATCCTTTGAAATTTGTGTACTGCATAAAGAATCGAAAAAGAGAGTTTTTGTCATTTGCAAACTTCCCAAACGTCTATGCAGAACCTGGTAAAGAAAAACTCCAAGCTCTATAAGAAGCTCAGAGCAAAACCGAAGGCTGACTGAACGGAGATGCAACCACGGATGTCGTTTCGTGCAATCTGTGGGAGTGAGAAGATTCTGTGACGCTGGGACTTCGGCGACGCTTCAGGGGAAGCTGACACGAGCTGCTACTTCGAAGTATTAGAGATTATTTCAGTCAATCGCGTCTAGTTCAATTATCTTTATGAACGGTTGTCATTACAATGTGAAAACGTTTGTCTCTATATTGTTTATCTGTTACAGATTCGACCAGAAGTTCGAACGTTTTTGACTGTAGCATGCAATAGTGTTTGTAAATTTTGCTCCTTCGCTCGGCACACGAGTGTCAAGGTGCATGCAACATTTATCGTGTTGAGCAAGCGTTGCCATGTGCTTAATCCCGTTGCCATCAAAAGAACAGGGAAGCAACAGTCTCCCAACTGCGAAGCTTCCTTTCTTTTCCTGAATCGCGTACCTTCTTCACCATATTTAAAATTTATCTTGATCGGAAGATTTTGCTGAATATTCTGAACGTTTTTTCGACCTAAGTCCAGGCACGTGACTTTCCAGCTTCTGCCGACGCGCAGTGTGTTGTGTGTTCTGTGTGTTGGTATCAGCGCAACCGTGCGTTTGGCGAACAAACAACTGCTATTCTT
>JGI24158J21664_10005074_pt1 | contig 17125 bp, 14 predicted proteins | sample Ectturendosymbi3_FD_21664 | JGI IMG/M metagenome (IMG submission 21664)
GTTGCAAAGGTGGTTTCAAATCTGGTTGTTTCGTTCCGTCCGTCTCTGATCATGTTTGTGATGAACATCACCGTCGTACAACAAGCTTGTGAGCCTTTCAGTCGCCAAATGTTGATACTCCTGTCACTTGCTAAACTAACAAACATGCTCGGTAGTTCCCAAGGCTATGACAAACATGTTCGGTAGTTCTTAACTAGGCCTACTCGGTTAGAGCGAAAAAATCCCCAATGGAAGTTTCAGCCTGACAGTGTTTTCATTTTATTTGTTTGTGAGCAGACACGAAGTCCATAGTACGAACACACACACTGCAGATGAGCACAGCTCAGCCTCAACCTACAGCAGCTTTTACGCACAACTCGGTTGTTTTTATACAGTAGTTCCTGATTACATGTTGGTTTATGGCCGAGCGTGTGTCCGTAATCCGAGCATTATGCATATATATTGTGAAACAAAGCTACTTTTTCCACGAGGATCCGAAGGGGATAATTTCCTATTAGCGCACTACACTGTATCTTCCTCATTAAATCCGGTTGCGTCTGTTGAGGTGGAATTGATGCCGTGCCGTACACAGTACTGGAAATATTACTATGGATTTTTTGTTTTTCCGTGAAAAAAAACGTTTTTTTTATTCAACGTGTTTTTATTTTTTATTAAGTCCATAAAACTAGCAAAACAACTTGAAAACTGTCATGACACTAACAAAGCAACTTGAGAAACGTTTTCATCACACGCTGAAGTAGTTAAGAATTCATTCTGCCCTCTCTTGCAAGCTTTCAAAGCTTTGATCCTGTCAGGCATGCTTTCAATACGAGTATTACAAAACGTAGTTATCTTTTCGCTGTAAATCAACACCTTGATCAGCCGTTCCATCAGCACTCTTTTTGTGATTAGTGGCTTGTTGAATGACTCTCATGTTTGAGTATGTCTCAGAAAGTTTCTAAGGGATTCATTACTAGAGAGTTTCCAGGCCATTTTACGATCTTAATTTTGTTGTCCCTGAAGCATTGCATCGAGATCTTTCCAGTATGACATGGAGTGCCATCCTGTTGAAAAATGACATCGCTGCCAGGAAACCACTCCTTAACTTATTGTAGCTTACTGTATCACTAGCAGAGTAGCAGGCGTCGTTCTAGCACTCCTACGTATTTTATTTGGTTCAATTATGTGGAATCGACTGGTCCATAAACTGATATTACCCCCCAAAGATGATCTTGACAAGAAGTTTGCCTGTCTTGTTCAAATATGCTGGCAGAAATTACTCATCAGAACTTCTGTGTCTTTGTACTCATCAGAACTTCTATTGGCTATGTCTTTCTGTTTGAGGTCACTGTGCTTGACTAAAACGGTGATTTGTCCTCTTTTTCTAGAACTAAAATATTTTCTCTTTTCCATCTCTCTAACTTTGTTCAAATACCTATAATTTTGCCTGTGTCCATTTATATCCCAATAAATAGTCAGGAAAACTTTTAAATTGCTTCAAAAATCTTGGCTAAATATAAAGCTTTACAAACTATTGTAGGCTAAAATGGTCCATCAGGCAGAGGAGACCACTCAGTTTTAATTGAACTATTTTTAATCTAATATTCTCTTGTGTAGTTGTGACGTCATAATAAGCAGTTTCGAACAACGTGAATCTACATTATGTGGAATCGCAGCCTGTTTTCTTTGAACCATCTTCACATTCATTCATGCGCTGTCAATAACAGAAAAAAAAACAGTTTAAACCAGCAATTTCTAAAAAACTCTTGGAAAATAAAAAATTCATAATAATTTTTCCAGTACTGTAGGTCTGAAAACCTTGTGACTTTTACGCGTAGGTAAATGTTTCGCCAATCAGATGCAGTTGGCGCAGTGTTTTTCCACTAGATCGAGTGTTTTTTTATTTCATCTAGTGTTCTAGTGATTTTTCATAGCTATCGTCTTTGATATTCTTAATTTTCGCCAAGTAACCTCAACTCAACTCTGGTGCTTTTTTATGAGTGATCTGAATGCAATTAATTACACAATTTTTTGTAATTGTAACTGTAATTGAGACTGTTTGATTTTGTGCAATGGCAATTTGCTGAAAATTCTACATAATTAGATCTTAACCTACACAAGAACATATAATCTGTTTTGAGTTAAACCGCTACGATGTCACTTTGGTCATCTGTTAAAAGTTTCAGTGACCCATACAAACTAACACAAGCGTTGCTGGTATCTCCGTTTTCTTTGTATCTGGTTTGCAATGAGTTGCGCGGTGTCTTTGTTTGCATTGCTACGCATTTTCTCGCCATTTTCATTGTGTGTAAGTTTGCCTTTATGGCTTTACAGCTATAACATGCATTGAATTACGTTAGAGACTAAAGAATAATCGTTTGCTTGCGTGTGTGTTCTATGGACGATCTGGTCTGAGACAAATAAATAAATACATTATGTATTGTTCATCAAAGGTGCCCTGCAAAAGACGGATATTCATCAGTAGCGGACCGTGGTTGCGGATATGAATGACGTAAGCGGAGTCGCAAAAACCGATAATTTACCCTAAGCAATGACACGAACACAGTAGTAAAAATAATATTTGTTGCCAACTTAGGGCTACTTTCAGCCACCATCGCTCTTACACAAAGATTATTCCATTCTTAATAAAATTTTCTAGTTTAGTGGCTCTCAAAGATTCATGAGCCGTGGCTCCCTTCTAAGTTTAACTGGCGAATATGTTGACACGTAGGTTATGCAACATCACGGTATAGCTACCTAGTGAAGGCCTTTGCCCGTGTCCCCCAAAGAATCGCTCCGTGGCCCCCAAGGGGGGGGGGCAAGAACCTCGTTTGAGAAACCCTGCTCTCGTTGGACTCAAATTTAGGTTTGAACAGTTGTGAAAATATATGCAACTAAAACATCGCGAATTTGTAGCATTACGTGTTTGCGGGAAGGTTATATTAAATTCCAGTGACAAATTCTTTTTCTACTGTATCTGTGCCTTTACTTATTGTGTAACGAGTTTTCTTCTCACTCCAGTTACGTCATCACACATACGTTAGCGCTATCCGCTTTGACGGACATCCATTCTTTACACTGTACCTATACCTTCATCAAACACGCTCCTGTTCTCAAGTACAACACCAATTTTCATGTAATCTTACCAGTCTGTCACATATTTGTAATCTAGTGTTTTTTTGTGAATCTAGTGTTTTTTATCGTGAAATCTGGTACTTTTTTGTAACAACAGAGTGACAACTCTGAGTTGGCATGTGCATTCCTTGTTGCTGCTGAAACATGGCAGCATAACGTTTTAAACACAAACTGAACGCTTCCAGTTGCAGTGCTGTAACTTGTATTGCATCACTCGGTACGCAGTTCGTTTTATTTATATGAAACATCTATTTGCTTGCCCCTCTCAACTTGGATGCACACCTGTAAGTTCTAGAAATGATTCTTGATGCCTGTTTCGTTTGTACCGTGCGCTTTTATTTTCCACCACTTTGATAACTGTCATTATTGTATCGTCAAATATTTTGAATGTTGTGATTTTGATTTGTCGTACATGGCGTTCTTACTTTAGGTTCGATGCCCTGAACGACAACCTATTACCAAACTTGGATTACCTCTTGTGTTGCGAGGGAAGAGCACGGTACACAGTACAATGAGTTTGCTGGAATTTGTCATGCATTTATTCATTGAATAATGGAGGTCTGCAAACCAATCCGTGCTTTCGCTATATTGTTTCGAAGCCTCATAACTTGGGCGAACTGTAACAGCGGCTGTGTGACATAAACTGCACTTGACTAATGCTCTGTGTTGCCAATGTTGGCCGTGAATCTCCTTGCGCCCCCAAGTACACAGAACCAGGTTCGTCGCCACAGCCCTAATTTTTTGTGCCCCGCGAATTGTGTTGTTCCCATAAAAATATTTTTCCACATATAATGAAAAAAATCTTTCTCCGTAAATGTGCATTTTTCCCCCAAGCCTTAAAACCTGATGAGGGGCCTGCGGAAGACAGACAAAAAGCACTGGCGATGTAGTCCATCCGCTCTTCTCTGAGGTCATTCTGCGCATCTTTGGTTAGGCAGCCTTCGCATCGTGTTTCGTCTACCTGTAATTCTGGTATCTATTCTTCTTCATCGTATGAGGGAGTTCTTCTAATGTACTGCTAGGCCGCACGGCGCTAGATATCGGGACCTATGTTGAGTAGCCATTCGATTATCTCATCATACAGAACCGTCAGGCCGTGCAGTTCATGGGGAGGTCGATGAATTGGACCGTGGAACAGGCCCGTAGCCACAGGGGGCATTCGGGGGCAGTGCCCCACCAAATTCTTTTTGTGCCCCCCTCCGAATTTTGTTGCGCCCAGAAAAATTTGTTTTAAACATATACTAAAAGCAAAAATCTTGCCCCCTTAAAAATGTATTGTGCCCCAGCAAATCTTGAAACCTGGCTATGGACCTGCCGTGGAGGACAACATGGTCGACGGTTTGTTCTGCGCCTCACTCACAAGCCGCAGAAGGGGCCATAACCCATTTGTGTAAGCAGGAGCGGAAACGTCCGACACCGGTGCGAAAGCGGTTAAGCCGGACCCAGGCTGGTCTTGGCAGGGCCATTTCAGGAGGATGGGTGCCGATGTCGGAGATCAATGTACGGATCTATTGAGTTTATTCTACTCTACAGGTCGAAAAAGTGAAAGTTCTGATCAGCGGTAACATTTCGCAAGGTCACTTGAGCTTATGCTAATCGCCACATGAAGTTCATTGGCTTGTTTGGCGCAACATAAAGTAAATTTTCAGCCTCATACGCAAGGATAGTAAAGCGTAATAGAAGTGATTTTCGTAGTGGGCAAGTGGAGGAATATCTGTAAATGGACATTATTTCTTAGACCTCTACCGAAGTCAAAACAACAAAATCAATGAAGTCCATCATTAAGCAGTTTTTTCTGTATATGTTCAGCCCCTAACTTAAGGTGTCTACACCATTCATCATTTAAAACATGGATGGTGAGCCTATTTACTATCACATGAGTTGTGGAATATCGCTGCGAACTGCAAAAATTAATTAATTTTATTTTGAAATTCTACCTTTATCTTCCTAAAGAAAATAAGTAGAGAAAACTATGCCAAGGAGCGAGAGATATTTCTCTTGACTTACTGTCTGCGTGTCGGCTTAACATGGGGTTTCGTTTTGACGCGATGTTGTGTTCTAACTTGGATAACGAAAATTCTGGTACGGGCCATATCAACTGTTCACGCGGTTCGCATTGGCCAGCAGGCCGTAGGTTTCCCCCCCCGATCTAGAACCTGATTGCATGCTTCGCTATCTACTGCAACTAAAATACCATCTCGCGTCAGAATGATGTCCTTGAAAAGGTTCTTGCGACACAGTTACCAATAAACGTATCTGCTCTTGATCGATCTCCAGGCAGTTACGCTTCCGCAATGTTTGTTCATTCAACCAGAAAACAACTTCCTTCTGGTGAACAAATGAAGTATAAGATAGAGAATTGCCCAATACCGCCATGTAGTGATTGCATCCACCACCCTGTGATTGTGGCTACCTATCAAAACTACACAGCTGCTTGTTCAAAGTGTCCACCTGAAGGACTGTCCGCCGCATAGCGTCTGCAAAGGTTTGTGGAAGGCAATCTCTCATCGATAATATGGAAAGTGAAGCTTGCTTCTAACAAAAGGGAACTGCAGCCCATTACTGGCGCATATCTTTATACGTCGTTCCCAAAACTCATCCAAACTCAGCCTTGCGCAACGTTCCGAGCCAATGATTCTCAACGTTTTCCGCAACACAGTTTTTTCACGCAGCACCAGGGTTGTAGTGGGGCGGAAACCAGAACCGTGGCCAGAAAGTTTTCAATAGGGGGCCTTGCGTTTTTGCGGGGATGCTTGACTCTCTAAAAATTGAAAAAATCTCAACTGATTTATAGTGCTTCATGTTTCAAGGTGGAGGTCTAAGCACCCCGTGGCGCCGGGACTGGCGGGAACGCGTGGGAACGGCGTTTCGACAGCTTTTTCACGTTTTGCGTTAAAATGAGTTTGAAGCTGTTTTAAAACGGCTGTTTGTTTGGATGCGTTCCCACACCTCTTTTGTTAGCGCTACATCCCTGCGCAGCACGCCGCAGCTAATGCCTGAGACGTGCGAAACGTTCTCTGTTCCTATCTACACTCTAGAGTAGACCAAGAATAGACTTGCCGATCAAAGTTCAAAGGTGCATTGTCAGTCGCATAAAATAATTTTTAAAACTCATCAGATTTGAAAATTTCGAGGCACACTTGGTGCTCTCTCGCGGCACATCGGTTGGGAAGCACTGGTCTAAGCCAGTTATTTCAAAGACCCATCTGTTTTCGCTGTGGGGTGACGGTAGAAGCCGAAAGTTTTAATTTGTAGTTATTACCAACTGAACAAACTGAAATGGTGTCAACCTGAATAAATTGAAGTCTTATGCCTGGTTTTAAATTTCTGGAATATTTTTCTTGTGAGGTAATGAAACCAGTGCATGCATTAGCTGGACGTAAATTTCCAAGCTTTAATTTAACAAGCAACCAGTGTCGTTAACAAGTATGCAGATTCAGGATTACACACAATTTTGGTATTTCGAGTTGGTCATCTGAAATAGGTTGCCCACTTCGTTACAATCCACACGCGGGAAATAAAACGTTCTGCAGCGAATCGGTTCTAGAACAAACCTAGAAATGCTGTTTACAGACAAACTGTAGGGCCCAGCTAAGTGTTTTCGAGAGATGAAATGCTTCATCCAACCGATAACACTTGCTGGTGGACCAACGAGTACTTACAATTTATATGATTGTGACGCAATTTATAGGACTGTGATGTTTGCCAGCATAGTCAGTGGCACCGATCATTATTTGATATATCATTGAAGCGGCTCTTCAGTCGCGTTTGGAGTGGCCAAATCCTTCTTCACGCAGAAAAACGCAAATAGGCCCTTTGAGGCTGCGCGGGCATAATAAACTCAGCTGGACCACTTGTGACAAAATCATTGAAAGAATTTGCTGTGGCTTAACGAAGTTAAATACTGAAAAAGTTATCAAGATAAAGCTGTAACAAATTTTAGACTGAGATGTGAGAAACCAACAGTGCGCTGGCTTTTCTTCATTTTGTTTGATTAGATCTGAGGTATAATTCAGTTTCGCCGTCCCTTTGATGGAGTGCCAGTGCAATGTTTGCCTGGAATTTGCAGCATACACTTTATTTGCTTCATTTGCTTGTTTTGACGAAGAAATTAGGTAAAGCTATGAAAGTTGGTCATTGAACGTGTTTACCGTATTTTTAGAACACTACTGATAAAAAACAGATAAAGTAAAAGTGTAAAATTATCAAACGTTTGTGAGTACAAGTTGACCCTTAGGATCTTTTCTGATTTTATTTCTGTCAAAATATTTGAATCTCAAGTGGCTACTGATCACTTGATGCATAGTTTTGTTAATTAAGAAAATGTTGTCGACAAACTAAAATCAACTTTCTAAAAATGAAAAACAAGAAGTCTGAATTGTTGGTTCTCTTTATCCGCACAGTATACAATACTATAACGGTGTTTTCGTACAAAAACTCATTGCACGAGGTGAGCAAAGTTTTGTAAGAACCGTCGCCAGAAAGTCTTCAACAAGTCGGCTTTACGTTTGTGCGGGGTGACTTGACAATTTGAAAGTTTGATGAAAACTACAAACTCCACTGATTTATGGTGTTTCGTCTTTCAATTTGGAGGGGGTTTGGAGCTTTGTTTGGGGGGAAATCCGCTACCCACCCCCCGGGCGGGAATGAGTTTTGTCATGGTTATGTACAACTGTACAAATATCTATTTGCAATGAAGTTGAACAAGCAATCTCAAATTTATTGACCTACGTGATATGAAGTGAGCGAAGCTAGTGGGTTGCACAAAGTATGAATCAACACACGCCACCCCAAGAAAAACCGCTTGTTGATTTTGTGCATATAACCGACAATGGCGTGTCGGCCAGCCTAAAATTTGAGGGGGCAAAGTTTTTGATTTTAAGCTAGAACATTATTTTGTTTGGGATACCGCCTCTCAAAGCACAAAATGACTTGATATTCTAAAATTTTAGAGAGGCATGGCCCCCTGGCTATGCCCGTGATAGACAATGCAGAAAAAAGCAATTTAATTAGATAAGCTGCAGCTCTGCAAGAATCATTTTAACAAAGTGAAAAGATACAATTGACGAACAAGACCGGGCTGAATATTTTTTCCACAGTATCTGATGCTCAACATCAGTTGGTAAGCTTAGGCAGTTAAGATTCTCATTAGATGGTGAAATGCGCGAACGAAGACGTTTGGTAGTGAAACTGTTCCGTTTGCTTTTCAAAACCAAACCTAAATGATGCAAAATTGGATCTTTTTCAAAAACGAAATACATTTCTGGTGCAAAGCAAAACAAGCAAAAGTTGCTTTCGCAGCCGTTTGCTTGACCACGGACGTTTTGGAATCAGTTTGTATGCATTTCATGCTGTTTTCTGTAAGATGTTCGAGCGCAGACTGTGACACTAACTAATATGAGGTATGGTCTGTAGCCAATAAAATAACTACTGTATGTTTTTTATGCAAACTAAATATTAACTGCAAAAATACCCTTTAAATGCAAGACTAACCTTACAGGATAGCGAACTAGCAACCTGATCTATCGCTTTGGGTGTTTAACGCATATATTAAATTTCGAAAATGCAACTGTTCCATCTGTTTTTTCCACAAAACCAAAATTCGTTGTTGCTGCCGCTTCAGCACAAAAAGGTGAAAGCGAAACTTGTAGAATACTACGCCGTAGTTTTCAATAACCACGGCATTAGCGAAAAAATAGCGAGAAACCAATACAGAACAACAACGAATTTTTTGTAATTCCTATATATTCAACGGAAAAACCGCCTTGGTATGGCGTATCAATGGTCTTCTTTCGCCCTATATACGCTGAAATTAGAGTTATGCTTTGTTCTCCATTCATTTCGTACGTTTACAGCAATGATTCTCAACCTTTTTTGGCCATGGACCATCTTTTTAAAAAATATCCGATGGACCACTTTGCTATGCTGACACCTCATCGACAACTAATCGAAACTGTTGCACAAAGGTCAGTGAACTCAAGCGCATGTTCAATCCCAGTCCATAATAAAATAATCAAGGCTTTGTGGAACGCTCTGTGGACCACTAGAAATTCCAGGTTGAGAATCATTGGTACAGGCACAATGTTCTATTGACAAAAGTGGAATTGGGGTGTTCCACCTCTTACACCGCCCAATCTATGAAATAAATCTATGCAGAAACTAATTTACATACTTTTGTCTCTTGGCTTTTCTTCCAGGGTTATTTTAGACTGGTGCACTTTCTGCCGCTTGATGGGCAAGAGCGCTAAATTATGCATTCTTAAACTGAAGTTACCTCTTATTTGGGGAAAAAATCAGCAAAAAAACGTAATAAAGCTAAGATTTGATTTCGGATCACAGTACTTCAAGAAGTATGGTTGCCTCTGTATTGAAACTTCATAACTTTCCCCACGACTAACTTTAAGGCATTTTACTCTTTCAGCAGACGGAGTTGTCGACGTAACCCTTGTGGTGCCCACTCCTATTGTTGCTTATGAAGGAGAGGTGTTTCTCAAATGCGTGGCTAACGACTCGTTTTTCAAAGCCGCTCACTTTCCTTTCGGTGTTGACGTCGACGTGGGAACCGGAACATCGATGACGCACGACAGGAGATACGGAAGGTTTGGTTGTTTTAAGTTAGATTAAATGTCATTCAGACAGCTGAGAGCAAAGGCAATGAGGAGTGAAAAAAACTCTGTAACGAAAAACAAAGTCCATGAGATAAAACATTATGTCAATAACAAAAATAATAAATTTCTAAACCTTTTCAGTTGACGAGTTAACCTTGACGTTACACTTCGAAGCTGTTCAGGATCAACTTACTCATATGCATGCATCGATATCCTCGACAGCTAGATAGGCTACCAGCGTATGACTAACTCTCCTCATAGTGCTAGCTCTTTCCATGGCTTATCACCTTGAATCATTCAACATGCATACCATAAATACGGCAATTTATCTGACACCTGCTTTAGAGACAGCAACTTCCAAACATCATGTATAAATCCGGTGCTGTAAGGCAATAGCCTATATTACCAATTGTGAGTTGTCCGATTTTAACCAAGCCCAGTTGACTAACTTCGCTGACACAATTCTTTGCCTGCCGCATTACAATCCTGCAAGGTGAGCACTGCAAAAGGTAGGCTGGTAACCGATGGCTGGTAGTTCTGAAAAGTAATTTGTTTGCAATAAACTCTTTTTGCTGCGAAATTGTTTTAATTAAAATTTCTATTGTTGCAAAATAGTTTTTCATATATTTGCTGATGCATATAATTTTGCACGTGTTTTTGCAGTAATTTATTTGGAAAGAAACGACTGTGGTTTAATGAATTTGTTGCTTTTGGCTTTTGATATTCTAAGATAAATATGGTGATGGTGATGGTGTATTGGTTCATATGACTCAGCCAACAAGCAGAAGCACTACAAAAAGCCATCTCTCTAAGCAAACCAACCATTATTGAATATTAGAGCAAATGAAAATGCAATAGCGTAATAGCTGATCAATGTAAACAAAGAAGGGTGCTGTGTCATATAGGATTGGTGAGGGACCACAGCAGTCATCTAGTCAACCAACCCTGTTTACCACTTTTTGAAAAATGTTGAAAAAGAGCAGTTGGGAATCAAATAAGCGCAATTAGAAAAACAAACAAACAAAGAACATGGTGAAGAAAATGTACAAATGAAAGCGCGTGCCTATGTACACAGATGAGTAGATCAAATTTAATTGAAGGACTAAATATATCACATAATATTTTAAACAAAATTGCTGCACTAAATATATCACATGATATGATAAACAAAAAGAAAACTTTATTTCTCACTGATTTCTGTATGTTTTTTGCTGACTTGTTCCGTTCTGTGTTGGACCTTCGCATAAAAAGGGGTGCAGAACTATCGACAGATCACCACCGAGTGGTCTGTAAGTTACGTCTTAAAAGACCAACTGGGTCCATACAAACGTGCAGGACTAGGAAGTCAGTCCCACCGAACTAAGTGGGAGGTAGGGGCGTGCAGAGGGGGGCGAACGGGACGACGGCCCCAGTAATCTAAGGTAAGGGGCATGCAAAGAGGTAAATTTCAAAAATTAAACTTTTTTAAAATGCTGTAACTGGATGCTTCTTATTGTAAGGCTACTAACACAGGCTGCATTGATCTGATGGAAATTTACCTGAGAGGGTCATGGTGATCTAAGTCAAGCAACCTGAGAGGGAGATTAAGCACTTCCATCGTTGTCTTAGGGCCCTAAACCGTATCTCTCTTCCCCCTTTGTAGGCTGGCCAATTCCTGCTAGCCTGGTGTTAACATCAGACTTGTGTTCTTCAAAACATTTTTCAATTATCTCTAAAGTAGTGGTTCTTATCCTCTTGAGAATTACTCACTAATGGGGAATGATATGGGTTGCAGGTGGGTAATTAGTCTATTTGTTGAAATTAATTTCTTTCGAATACGCCAGAGCTAGTGAAAATGGTTCAGTTGAATTTAGGTTGTGGGAAATGTAGATTCCGGGTCAATCTGAAATGGGTAATGAGGAAAAAATGTTAAGAACAACCACTGTAGAACCTAGGTTCTTAAAGTGGGGTAGCGTGAAAGATTCGCAAGGGGAGCGCGATATGGCAACGACATGTTGAAAAGTAATAAATGGATTGTTTTTCATCATTTCACTATAAACGCCGTAATCACAACAATGCGGATAGTACAGTGAACAAAAACCGATACCTTTTGAACTTGTTTGTTCAAAGTTGAATTTATGAATGAAGAGCGCTCATATTACGATGGTGTCCTTTCTGTTTAGTTTCATTTTTAGAGGCAATGCGAATTGTGTCATAGGGCCATACAATTCATGACGATTTGGGGTAGATTCTTCGCTCTCAACTGTTGTAAATAAGATCTTGGATTCAATGAGCATTGAAAGAGAAGTCCTTTCAGTCCACGTAAAAAAGGAGGGCAAATATTTTCCGTTAGGAAAGCTCATTTGGGAAAGATAAATAATATGTGAAAGTGGGTAACTGAATTTTCATATGTTCCAGTTGAAACGAAGAGTACATTCTTCATCTGTTTTTACTGAACAATGATCTTTGTAATTTGTTTATAGTTCAGAAAAACACAAATGGCGGCACTGCGTCAAAGAGCATGGTTGTAAAATTTCAGCAACTTTTGTTATAGAAAAAATAGACAACACTTGATCTTATCATGCTTAGAAAGTGCTATCGTTTTGGTGGGCCTATTTGATGCTTATTTGCAAGCATAAATACCACATCTAGTTCCTCAATATATACACATTAGTAGAACTATTTTCCTTACAAACATGTCTCAGGTCCACAGAATCAAACAAATCAGATTAACACACTGAAAACAAAAGGTTCTCTTTGAAATATTTTTAAAAACTTGTTTTTGTGCAAAACTAGATTTTACGTCTTTCAAATGACTGCATTTCTCACATTCATCAAAACAAAATTATAATCGTGTAGGGGGCATACTTTTAAGCAGTTGCCCCGGGCAGCACTAGAGCTCTGCACGCCCCTGCGAGAGACCCTGGAAGACAAAGATGAAAGAAAAACCTTTGTTGACAGCTTATCTTTCCGAGAGCTCCCGGAATGCACAACGGACGCGGAGCTGGAGTGACAGCTGTTCGAAGCAGCTGTAGATTCATCTGCAGCTCGGGTATGTGGACGGAAAAAACTCGGTGTGGCGAGTAACGGCAACAAGTAATCCAGTGGTAGAACCAAGAGGTTAAAGATGCTATTCAAGGAAGGAAAGGAGCCTACAAGGCATGGCTTCAGAATAAAGGTGCATCTACTATGCATTCGCGGTATGCTAAAGCTCGAAAGTCCGCAGCCCTCTCGGTGAAAAAATCCAAAAGGCAATCTTGGGAGAATTTCAGAAATAAGTTGGACTTCGTTTCTCCTGACTGACCACAAGAACTTGCACAAGATCACTGCAGTTCAGTTGCAAATGCACTGATGATGGTAGCAGGAGTTACCAAAACACTGGCAAAATGTCGTTTATATCGCTTTCTTTGACAGTGATTTTCATTATAATCTGGATTTCAATTGCTAGAAAGCCAAGAAAGTGTTCTGGCAAGCCAACCGGATTCTCCGAGGCAAAAAATCTCATACTGCTAGATCCATCTAAGACAAAAGTGGTTTCTTACTCAGTAATGAAGAGGACATCCTGGGTAAATGGAGAGGGTATTTTAAAGATATCTTAAGTCCAGCCACCATCACACCACCGGACACACAGGAGGTACATTTGGAGAAAGCAAATACCATCACTGCAGCCAGAGCCGTATTTGCCGCACTCCATACTCCCCAATTGGGGGGGCCCTCAAGGGGCCCTCACAGGGGGCCCAAAATTCCCGTCCTGTCACCACTTAACACCCAGAGAAAGCTTCGATCCCTCAAATTGAAATATGAAAAACTAGAAATCAGTGAAGTTAGGGTCCCTTTGAAAGTAAAGTGCATTACAGTTACTTCGGGCCCCTTTGAAAGCAAGGTATTTGCACATTGCAACCGCTGTTGGGGGCCCCTTTGAAAGCAAAGTAGCTCAATTATACATTGCAGTTGCTGTTGGGCCCCTTTGAAAGCAAGGTAGGCTACTTTACACATTACAGCTGCAAAAGGGGGGGCCGACGCAAGTGCCTCGCTTGCTTTCCCTTAAACACACCGCTGCATATAACCCTGACAAAGATCTTATATGAGAATATGAAACCGCTTGAACACGTTCTGCTTCATCCAACATGCGTACTTTCTCACCTGATGTGCCCATGTAAACACATAAAATTATCTTTATATTATTGAACATATTGAAGTTGCTGATGAGTTTATCACTTCAAAAAACACAGATATCATGCGATTTTTCATAATAACTTAGACACACAGGTCGACTGATAAGAAGATCTGGGCAGAAAAAACCCTCAGTGGGAGCCCTGGTTACATGCGGCAAAAACGCCTACTACTCCCATAACTTGAAGTGACCATTTGAAAATTTATTGCCGAGTTATTGTTACGCAATGAATAAAAACGAAGAGTACAACAATCCGTTAGTAAGTTTCGCAACCTGCCTCTGTGCCTCTGCTGGCAAAGGAGCGAACTGCGCACTTGCGCTAAGCGTGCCGGAGGCCTCGCGGTCACGACTTTGCCCTGACGGGTCTCGCATTCATTTATCCTACATGCTTAGCTGTATACATCCAGAAGTCAGATTTCCACTTGATCAGCGTATTTTGTGTAGTGATTGTTGTAAAAAAATGTAGGCTACTATGTCTAGCCCAGATAATCTCTTATTTTGTACTGCATAGCAGCAAGACACCTTTTGTGCTTACGACCAAAGTTACACATTTGCGCAGCCTGCTGTCCAGACAGCCAGATGGACTTAATTGTATAGTTAGAAGAGTCTATTCTGGGGGGTGTCCCAAAACAGAGTAGTGCAGTTAGTGGGTTATGGATGTTAACCGTTGCGTCCACGCAGGCTTTAGTCTCTATTTGTTAAGATATATAGGTGATTTGAGATACAAAATATTATTAATCTAAACATGCGTCATGCACCAGGAGATCAACAGTCCAGACACCAGCAAGTTTCATGCATGCGTATTTCGGCCAGTAAAAAGCCCAATGCGCACGCTTTATAAGCAGATTTCGCTTAAGCTCATGGTAAAGTTCATCAGTTTGCGCTAATGAAAGAAAACGATCATCGCGGCGCACATGCTTTGACTGGTCTCATGTTTGCTCCTTCGGTAATAATGTTTTGATAACTGAATGATAGGATTGATTCTGCTTTCCCGCAAATTTTTTTGATTTGCATGTCATTACGACATCTTTAAATAATAGCCGTCAATTAAATGACAATGATTTACGACCAAATTCCATTTGTTAAGCTGGTTCAAAAATTTTTAGTTGGAAACTATGAGCCTATTATGCGTATTTGCGGGAAAATATTTACAATTAATTTGGACAATCTAATTTGCACAATCTGCAAATGCTGTTCATGTTGTGAATTAAAAATAAATTTTCAGAATGTCTAGCTCCCCTGCACAAACATGAAGGCCCCCAATGGAAGACTTTTTGGCGACAGTTCTATCCAGGTCCGCAGACACGGTGGGGCATTTGGGAGCAGTTACCTTCAAATCTTTTTTGTGCCCCCCAAATTTTGTTTTGCTCAGAAAATTTGTTTCAAACATATGACAAAAATTAAAATCTTTTTCCCATAAAAATCTATTTCCCCCGCAAACCTTAAAACCTGGCTACGGGCCTGGTTCTGCCAAAATTGTGTCTGCAATTAGTATATTTTGTTTTGATGTCCATTCGGTTTCGAGATGTAGCATAACATAACATTTTTATAAACCACCATTTGGGGGTCCCTTGCAAACATTTTTGGGGGTGGCAGAGTTGGGCTGATACGGCACTGACTGCAGCCAAAGTCCTACTACCTGTCAAAATACTGAAGGCTGTGAAGGCTGCAGGCTGCGATGAAATCCGACTTGAAATGCTCAAAGCCTCGAATTGAGAAGGCGTTCCGTGAATGACTCGTGTGTGTGAAGTGGCCTGGTGTTCCGGGAGGGCACTGAAATTTTGGCAAACTGGGTGATCTTCCCCATGCACAAGAAAGGAGACAGAAGCGAATGACCGAGCCATCTTTCTTCTTAACCTCCCTGGAAAGTGTATGCCAATTGTCTTGAAAAAAGATGCCGCGAAACCATTCAAGTAGGCCTACCTTGTGGTGGTATTCACGAGTGACGGAAAAGGGAACAAGGAGAATAATGCACGGATTGGTAAAGCAAATGCAGTTCTGCGTGAGCTTTATCTTTACCTGGTCAAAAAATGGGGCTTTCAAACACCGCAAAGCTTCAAATAAGTCTTTGTTCCGTATCCTCATTTATGGTCATGAATCTTGGAGTAATGACTGAAAGAACACTATCTCAAGTCAAGCAGCAAAGATGGGATTTTTACAAAGAGTTCACAGCGTGATATGTCGCTACAAAGAGGGCAGCTGTGAATTTCGTAAACGATTGAATGCAACATCAAGAAATCCCACATCGCCACAGCCACATCGAGAAATCCCACGTAGGTTGTTTCCGCCATGTATTTTTTGTATTGTATTGCGTAACGTCTTCCAGAATGCTCCAGGAAAGATTGGCGTGGCAAGTCTTGCTGGCTAACAACCACGCGAAAGATTTCCAGAGGTGTCTAAGGACCAGGTGGAGTGATTACATCTCCGACCGNGCTTGGTCCNATCTTGTTTTGGCGCCAGTCAAACAGTCAAAGATTGCTGCTGACCGTGAGATATTGCAAGTCCTCCTAGGGCTGCTGCTCCCGCGACTCTCCACAGAGGAAAAACGGGTGTGAAATTGAATGAACGAATGAACAGAAAAACTGGAAAACCCAGTTTAGGAAGGTTGGGTAAGAATTTTTAAATCCCTTTCCGGGACAAAGAATAATACCTCCTTTGAACATTATATCACGATCTAGTTGACGATTGAAAAGAAGTAAGTTTCTCATTAGAAAGCTACCAACACATTTTTACACTGCCCGGCTGCGTTTGAACCCCTGCACAAAAAATAAGCAGATATACGCACAGAAATATCGCTTGCCACTTCGTGTTTCATGCCAATTAAGCAACATCCATCGTCCAGAACCGTCAGACCATGCAGTCCATGGGGAGGTCGATGGATTGGACATGGGAGGACAACACGGTCGACGGTTTGTTTTTCTGCGCCACACTCACAGGCCGCAGAGGAGGCCATACCCATTTATACAAGCAGGAGAATAAACACTCGACACCAATTGGCAGCAATTGCAGCAGCTTGCAGGTGAGGGCCCGGTCAGTGGCGATTCTGCCAAGGAAAAATCAGGGCGATTTTTCATTGTTTTGAAGATTAAGTTGCTATGATTAACCCTATCAAACCCAACATAGGCTTGTGAATATCATTAAAAAGATGAACTAGACCCGCAGAAGCATTCAGGAAAATCTTCAAATCTGAAAGTTCCTCCAACTTCTAATAGTAAATATTAGTGCTGAGGCTATAAACCGAGACTTGCTT
>JGI24158J21664_10005075_pt1 | contig 17124 bp, 11 predicted proteins | sample Ectturendosymbi3_FD_21664 | JGI IMG/M metagenome (IMG submission 21664)
CCGAATTGACATTATAAGCGAATTGAAATGCATATAAAATATGCCATCGCGACCAAACAAAATGTAACGTTATGGGCGAATTAACGTTACAGAGGAAGCCGTTATACACGAATTCAACTGTACAGAACAGATTTACATAAGGTTTCAGGCCCCATTCGGATTAAACTAAAAAGTTGGTTTCAGGGCAAATTGTTCATTTTTAGGGCAAATTGTTATTTTCAGGGCAATTTTTTCCGCCCCCCCCAGTAAAATGCCTTCCCGTACGCCTGTGGTTATTATGTTACAATTATTTGCTTGTACCAGCTTCTTTGCATCATAATAAAAATTCCATATAACAGCAGGCAGCTGGTTGTGCTTTGGCCTGGTGTTACCCAATTAAAAACATCATAAAGAAGAGAAGTACTGTATATTTTTTGATGAAGAAGATGTGAAAGTTTTCATCTTGAAAAACTGTTGAAACAGGATTTTGGTCAGGAATTTGTTACCTACCAACCTGCCAAACATTTGGTAAAATCCTGTTAGAAAATCAGCTAACTGTTACTGTAGACTGAAAATTTTACAGCTAAAAGTGAGAAAAAATCCTGCTAGATTCAGCAGCAAAGCAGCTAAAATGGCAACACTGCTGACCGCAATCTTATGCTTTTTGTTACGTAACTCTACAAAAAGAATCAAACAAGAAATTCTGGACACAGACACCGTTCAATTGAAACCTTCGCTTGCTACTCATAGCAACTTTAGCAAAATACTGACTTCTCAGACTGAAAAAATCTTATATATGATGTAATAAATAAGATTTAATACAGAAGACCGCGGAGCCGGCTAAAGCGCGGGGCCCGTAGCAATCGCTACATTTGCTACTATTGTTAATCCCGCACTGTTACCATTCTGGCAGGCATCCAACCTGCTGCCCTTTGCCGCAATGGAGCCACACTGTATCTAGCACGCCGTGCCATGGAGCCTACACACCTGCTCCACTCAGTAGCGCTCACTTGTCCATGGAGTGCAAACGCACGGCGCCTCAAGTCGAGACACCCATTTGTACCCGCCGCACAACAACTCATCAGTTTATCTCACAACAATGCACGTGCGACACATTGGGCGGATCACCAATGGAATGCGGAGTGGACGGACAACCATAGATGGCGGAACCGGGGGGGGGCGAGTGGGCCTAGGACCCCACGTCCACATTTCGAATTTTGCCTGAATGAGCTTGAGTAACACAATTAGTACTGGGTCCATTGTTAAAATAAATCGTTCAATGAAAATAAATTTGCAGATAATTGGCAGTGTTTTGGCAATATTATTTGCAATACATGTTTTGTAATTTGGCAGGATTTTGTAAATGTTTGGCAGAATACACGGTGCACAATCTGGTGACTCTGCTCGGGATTGCTTGACACAATGATGTTGTCGAACAGTGTTGCCAGATAGTGTAATTTTGCATGCTTGTGTGTAGGAAAAATTTCGTGCCACGCCATCGAAAACTCGGTGTCATTTGGTGTAATTTCAAGCGTTTTTACACCATTCTAAATAGTGAAAATTTGCTGAATCTTATACGCAAAATTAAATATTTGACAGATCAATTTCCACTATGTTTTAGTTTTTGCTTTGGCAACACTAAATAGCAGTGATGTAGTCGAGACCACAACGTTCGAGACCGAGACTTCATCAGAAATTCTGAGACCGAGACTTGTTTCCAAATTTTTCAAAAATTGTCGCCACCACTTCCTAAATTGAACTTCTTTGAATTTCTGGCATTTTTCCCACCTGTTTTCACTGTTTTTTACCTGCAAATACAACAAAGAAAAAAACTCGTTGAATTACAGAAGTTTTACTAAGCCATATCTTTGCAATATTCAAAGTCCCAAGACAATAGCCTTGTGACCGAGACCTGTAGCCTTGTGACCGAGACCTGTAGCCTTCGAGACCAAGACCGAGACGAGACGTGAAACCTTCGAGACCGAGACTCGTAAAAATGGGTCTCGAGAAGATTTTCGAAACCGAGACCAAGTCTCGAGACTCCACCACTGCTAAATAGTTATACAGTATTTCATTTTTGCATTGGCAATACAATTGGCATCCCTAGAGACAACTTGCTACATATGCAGGGGCGTAACGAGGTTAAATGGTGTCCGGGGCAAGAAGCAAGTTTTGCGCCCGCATATTCGAACCTGAGCTCTTTCGCAAGCAAATTTACTGTACTGCAGAAAGTATTTGTGACATTGCTGGGATTTTCGGCGCCTTCCACAGTGATTCAGCGCCCCCGCGGTGATTCAGCGCCCCCGCGGTGATTTGGCGCGCGGGGAATTGTGCCCCCTTTGTTATTGTCCTGTACATATGCTTTGTCTTGTCTTTGCATTCCGTTATGTGGGGCAGTTGTAGAATGAGTTTTCAGTCTTATTACTGCTGTGTTCTAGATGAGGAAAAGTTTAAATGTGTTTAAGACAGATATCAATAGTGTCTCTTTTTCGCCTGTTTGTTAAACTGTTTTCTTGGTATTTTCAACAGCCCAGTGCCGACTCCGGCACACGGGCTCCTCGGGAATAGTCCGCGTTTTCGTTTACAATTTATACTTGAGAACGCAAGCTTGCTTGCTATGTATATTTGTGCCACCATCCACGGTCCCACTTCATTAAGTTTTTAACTCGGGCTCTTTTCATTGGGCCTTGTCACTCTTTATATTTTTGTTACCCCATCATCATTCTCAAAGCCCCTCTCACCGATGGACGCTCTCTTAGCCTTAGCTTTGTGCATGTTGTAATTGTGTACCTACTTGTGAATGAATTTGTGTAAGACTAAGAAAAACTAGTTACATTGATGTGCTCAAGTCGTCGTTGAGTGCTTATAAAAAATTGCATAAAACTGCTTAAAGATGCTGACAAAAGCTAATGACGTCGTATGTCAATACTTGTGATGCTACAGTTGCCAATTCAACCGCAAAACTTTTCTATAGATTTTAACGATCACTTGTGCCCCCCACTTTGAAAAAGGTTCCGCCACCCATGCGGACAACCCTACAAGACTCTGCATTTTCATCCCCGTCGCCGCCAACCACCCTCCTGGAATGACCCTCCAAGAACAGCGTATGCGACACTGACAGCGTGGGTCTGGGTAAACCGCCTCCGGAGTCCGCACCGGTGACGGGCGTATCCGCTCCTGCTTGTACAAATGGGGTATGGCCTCCTCTGCGGCTTGTAAGTGTGGCGCAGAAGAACAAACCGTCGACCATGTTGTCCTCCAATGTCAAATCCATCGACCTCCTCATGGACTGCACGGTCTGACTGTTCTGGACAATGGGACAATCGGATGACTGCTCAACACCTGCCCCGAGATCTAGTGCGGCCAAGCCGTGGTTGCAAAGAACTGTCTCAAAAAGAGAAGCTTAAGTTTCAACAAGCGGCAGAAGACATCATGAAAAAGTATCAAACGTTTGTTTTTCCCTTATTGCGGTAAAAACTACCGACGTTCTTGATTCCTGTTTTTTCAGTTTCGTATAACTCAAATGAACACGCGAGGGAGCAGATTTCCCAGATGCAAAATATATCACAGGGTGGATGTCAAATGTTTTTCAAATTTTGTAACAACTGAGAAAAAAACTGCTATCACCAAAAGGACAGCTAACAGACGCATACACCTTATTTTGTTGTCGTTTCATAAAATTTAATAAACGATATCTGCGGTTGCATGCGATTTGATGAACTGCCCAGTTTAAACGTAATCAGTGAACTTTTTAAGTTATTATTATCATTATTTATGTAGTGGATGTAGAAACCTCTCAATTCAACATCAATAGCGCTTTCTTTCTTACATTATCATCCATTCATCAGTGTGAATGTATAGTATGAAGTTGATGCAGTTTCATATTTGACAACAACTGCCGCAATGTACGTGCACCTAACTCATGAATATTTGAAACTACACTACTTGGACTTTGTTACATTGCATATAACATATCTTTTATGCCGCTTTGAATTGAGAATAAACGCTCAAAAAAGGCACACTTTTTCTGAACGGGTAAATTTTAAAGCCAACTGCAACAGCAAAACAGAGACCAACACAAAAATCCCTACTCATAGCTGGAGTTAACTTGTTTTAAAAAGAGCTGAAGCGTTTTGAGCAAACAAGTCCGGAGATTACGAAATGATTGAAAAACAACGCTCACAAACCATCGAAGAGCAGTGGATTTTCACAAATTTATCAAAATAGAAATTTTAAAATATCTCAATTCTTAAAAATGCTATACGCACCCTATGAGCATCAACTCGCGTTTCCACATTGCCAATGCATTTTTTACTGTTAAGCATATAAGCATGATTTTCGTCTGTAGCTTTGGATAAACTCATCACTGTGGGTAACTTACATTAATAATATTGTTTTCAATATTTTTAACCTGCCAATAAACTGCACACTACTATTAGAACTAATTTTAATCCCGTCACGTTGCACGTTCATCCTGCTGAAACAAAAATCTCTGCTCGGAACGCGTTTTGCAGTTGTTTCCTCCGAGTACAGTGCGTACCACAGTCATTTACAATACATCGCAAGCTGCGTCAGGAGCGGTTCAGTCGCGGCGGTTGGTCGGCTGGTTGCCACCTTCCATCAATCAAACCTGGCGTATCTGACAGCAAACTAAGAACAATACCGGTAATGCGCGTCACATACCTCTTATCAGCGATTATCTGAATCAAATCGTGCCTGTCAGTGTCACATACAGGAACCTTTATTGCATGGCATGAATGAGAGAATTAAGAACTAATAGGTTTTCTTGCATAGCTGCACTGATGGCGAAGGGAAACAATGCGAATAATCGATCAGTCAAAGGGCGATTGTTAAAAATTCAACGTATCCTTTCTAGGAAAGTTCAAAATCGCAAAAGTTCTGTGTTGACGATTTCTGATAATGATTTGTTAGAAAATATTGCAAAAATCATTTATGGGAAATGATAACAAAATAAAAACATTGCATTTTGATTGCTGTCGGTACCCGAATCCGCTGGCCTGTTTGCACTGACGAAAATAGGAAGCACCACAACAATCTTGACACACGACGGTTCAAACAGAACACCTGTCAATGAAGCTTAAGGCCCTCCAGCAAAATGCGTATCTGCAATTACGTTATACCTTCCGCTAATTCTCGCCTGGCAACTGCTCGTCATTTAATGATCAAGCTTCTGGCCGTGAGAAAAATCGCGTAAAAACGCAATTGTTTTTTAATCTAACTGCTTGTTCCATTCCAAAGTTTGGATATGGAGAAGCTTTTTCCATCTATCTTTGCAAAGATTTAGTAAAGTATACTACCTGTATACTTTCTTCACGCGTCACGCTGCACCAACACAAGGAAAACATTGCATAAGATCAGTGGCTGACAAAAGAAAATTTCCTCATTTTATTTGGTATGAGAAAGTTTAATCGCAGAATGTCTTCGAACGCCGATGAAAAAATCACCAACTTGTTTTGCGATCAGCCTTTCCAAGCTTTTCAGTTGACTTCCTCGTTGAAATGATCCACCATTTTTGCACAAACACAGTCCATTCAATTTCACAGCATTGCTGCCGATGCTAATCGAACCTCACACATACTTTTTCAATGTTACCCGTACATTGCTCATATCAGGAGCTCTTTGTTGTGAACATATTGTCTTCCTAACATATTTGCGTCCGAACATATATTATATGCATTGGAATGGTCCAAATGAACAAACAATTCCACATAAGTAAATTTATAGGGACTGCGTGGGAGCAAAATATAACGTTCATATTCAGCAAAATCTATGGCGTGTGTTCATACGGATCCAAGCCAATTATTTGCTTTTGTTCTGGTGGCAGTTGTCCGGTGGCAGTATTGCAGATCGTAGAAGACAGTGTTCCGGGTAACGTTTGTCAGGTGGCATTTGTCGAAGGTGACAACTGTGCGGGTGGTGGTTTTTCTTTTGTGGCCGTTGTCCTAGGTTTCAAATGGCAATTATCCGGGCGGCAATTGTCCGATAATTGTTTAGGCAAATGTGAGACAAAGCTGATTTTAGTGTTGGTGAAACGATGCAGTTCGACCACCTTAATAAACAACTACCCACTGGCATATAAGACTAAAGAATAACAGAAAAGATGAGGATTGTGCAGTTGAAGTTGAATGAAGAGGTTCATACCGCCCGATTTTCTCCTCTCCAACAAAGTGTTTGAAAAATTTTTTGAGACAAAGACGAGCAATAGTTTGAGTTTTGCTGTGAAGTTGAATAAACTGTCAGGTACGGTATTCAATAGCATTGAAATTATGACTGGTATAAAAAGTAAAGTACAAGTGTATAGTCAACACAAACTAAAATTTAAGTTCAATAATTTTTTTAAAGAAAAAAGAGCACTGTTATTGAAAAAATATTAGACTCACTGACGCAAGCACAATACTAACATGAATGTTTGAAAAGAGCATAGACCTCTAAGATACATTGAAATCGTTCACAGTTCTTATGCTTACAGATTTTACATATTAGTGGAATTCTTTATTTTGCTACAGTTTTGTAGTTGTTGACTCGGCTTTACTAATACGTTCTGCAACAAAAATGTCACAAGGCCACCGGGCGTTTGCTCCCCGAAATTTTCTAAAACATGTCTAGTTGTTAGATACAACCAGGCCCGTAACCAGCTTGGGACACCAGGAGGGGCGAAGAGTTGTTTGAGAGGGGTCCAAAATATTTTAGCTATGTCCAATAGTTTTAAACGATGTCCAACACGTTTTTCCAGTGGTAGCGAAAAATGTTGCAGTGGGGGCTTCCCCCTGCGCCCCGCCTGGTTACGGGCCTGGCATACAACGACAAGTTACAATCACATCTCCCCCTCCCGAAAATATCAGCTAGTGGAGGCCCTGAATACCATTTAACCTCATCACACATATTTCAATTTGACGGTTTCTCGCGTTAAGCGGGTTTAGTTCCTGCACTGTATCTCATAAAAAAGGTAATAATTAAACCTCGTGTTTATGAAGAATTTCCCCGTGGAAAAGCGAGTAACTAGCAAGCTGATGACTTAAAAAGCCAGCTGGACGTTTCGTGTAAAGAATAATTACCAAGGCACTGAGTAATCTATGCTCATGCAAAAATGTATTCAAAAACAGTCAACGCATGTGTCTTTCACGCCTGTTTTCATGTTTCAATGGCGTTTGTGGCTATTTCTCCACGTTTTTAGCGCTGATTTGGTGAAAAAGTGCAGCCAAGCGGCAACGTTTCAGAAATGGAATTTGACGGTGGAAGCGCATGAAACTTCGTCGGCAATACTGCTTTATTTTTTTATTAGGTTGCAATAAAAACATTATGGTAAAAATTTGTATCTTCATAATAAACAATTGTAACAAAAACACACAATCCATTCGACATCATGGATGAAACTGTTATCATAAAACTTCAATTTTACAATTCATGCGCTAAAATTTGCCATAAAACAGCGTAACTCATTTTTGGAGAATCATTCAAAATATGCGTATTGCTGATTAGGATGTTTCGCTTTACAGTTTCTTGTTTGAGAAATCTGCGAATATTTAATGTAAAAATGTTGTTTCGCCACTGACGGAACAACATACAGTGTCTGGTATCATTAACTTGAACTCATTTATACTTCCATTCCTAAAATGTTTTTTTTATACGCACATGCTGCTCGATTCGTTTAATTTCTGGTCTATTCAAAATAAAACCTTCTTAATACTGTAGTAAAGAACTGTTATGAGTCATCAGTAAACAATGAAAATTGCATACGGTGCTGTGATTTTAGCAGCCAAGATTTTGACTATTAACATTTCAGTACGCACAGTGCATTTGAGGCGTCGTATCATGCACTGCTAATTTACTCCTGATAAAACCAATCGTTTCAAACGCCTGTTGGCCGCTCCCCGAACATAAGTATTGGCTTCGCAACGTCACCCATTATCCGCCATGACGTTGCATGCGAGCATGTTTCGGCAGGTTATATTTATTTATTTTCATACTCGTAATAAAGAGCAGGTTCCTTCCAGTTGCACGCAGTGCAGGCTACGTGATCGTTTGCACGTAGTATAAGCATTAGGTCAAGCCGAACGAGTATCATTTGACATTTCTTTGAACCCTAAACTGTCGTGAAATACGAAATAATCTATATTTGCCATCCTGTAAGCATCAGCCAGCAAAGTTTATGTTTTTGAGATGTGGCGCCCAAGCTTCCAACAAAACGATGTGCGGCATAAAGTGTTTCGCAGTTAAGTCATAATGAATCGTCTAAAGTGAAAATTCTTTTTAATTTGCTCCAAAAAACGTAAATGCTTATTAGGATTTTAGTGTACCCGTTCCGAGAGACCAGTCAAGCTAGAATTTAGTTACTGCTCAAACTCCTCTGTTTCACGTAGATGATCTCTGCACACAGATCACGTTTTCACTCATGAGTTCAATGGTTGAATGTACGGGTGACAAACCAAACGACTTTGTTTGCCGAGTAGAGCGAACACATTCCATCATTCCTAACAACATTAAAAGAGTTTATAGAATAACTCGTTATTGAATGTACCTCCGATCCTCGTTTTCGATTTTTCGTCAAAAATGTTCCTTCAGCTCTTCATCACAATACAAAAGAGTAACCGAACACATGCATTATGCAAAAACTATGCACAATAAGAAGCATGCAATTTAACGCACTGCAAAAAAACGTTTTGCACGAGAAAGCTTTCACAGGTTGGGTGCCACTAAAAGCCTGATCTTAGATCACGTGATAAGGTCGTGAAGGCAAACTGCTTCAAACGTGGTCACAATCCCGCAGACCACTCAATAATCTTTTCAGTCCATTGCGATTTCAGCCGAAAAATCTGTCGGTAATTACGCTTCATGCTTGGTTGGAGTGCTCCTTTATTGATCCATCGTAAACAGATCGCCTCATGAAATGCTCTTGCGAATTGCGATACATCGCAGAAATGTTGACCCGTTATATTTTATAAATTAGGAGCGCATGCGACGAAAATAAAATATTTTGTATAATGCCATGCGGTTTTTAAAAAAATGACGTTGAGAATTAGTGACAGGCAGCCAGGATGCAGCAAACTCCTTGTTCCAAACTGCACTATAATACTGTAGCATAAAACATCTGGCCACTCCGTGAAGAGCGAAAGGCTTGCGTTCATTACTTGCTGTTCGTTATTCACAAGATATCGATTTCGCAGGGAGTAAGTCATACAGCCAAACTGCACTCCTTGCGGAAAGCATCATTGCCTAAAAAAGCATATGTTTTCTGACAACGCTTGCAAAATTAAACAACATATAACGCAACACTGAGAATAAGAGCTGCAGTTTAGGTCAGAACCCTCTTTGCTCACATCCTCCGTTTTTTTCTCTACAGCTCCACTGCGCGGTGTGAAATAATGATAAAAGTTTCTCTCACCTCTGATCAGCAGGCGATTGCAATGAAGCTTCACCGTTTGAGGACACATGGCCATGATTATCTTCGTCGTGGTCTTCCTCTTCAAAACTGTCCGAGTATTCTTCTCCATTTTTGACAGCGTCTAGAACTTCGTTTTCTAGCACGTCGTTTTCGCCTCTCTGCATTTCCAAGAATTGCTGCGCTTTTGCAAAGTCTAATTTTTTTTCTCGGCATGACGATGAATTTGAAGCATCTGATGCCACTTCGAGCATCTCTTCTACGCTAGAAGCTTCAGGGGATGTGTTCTCATCCGTAACTTCAGATGACGCTGAGCTTGCAAAATCATCATTCATGTCGTCACCAGTTCCGTCAAAGGTTGAAGAGTTACTCATGATGAAGGGAAGCCAAATATTGTATAGCGTCAATCTCCTAAGAATTGCTGCTTAGCTCGAACTGCAGAAAACAAGAAAAATGCTCACATTCCAAAACACGCATCTATTTATCACTAAGCTTCTAAAACTAACCCTTTAAATTTCTTTTGAAATTAAGTTTAGTGTTCTTTTGCAAAGTAGTCATTACCCCAAGCACAACTTTGTTTGAGGAATCTGTGTTTCTGCACCTGGGAGCAGGCGTGTAGCCGGGTTTAAGGTTTGGTGGGGCAAAATAATTTTTAGGGCGGCAAGATTTTTGTTATGTTTAAAATAAATTTTCCTGGGCACAAAATATTTGGAAGGGCGCTGCCCCCGAATGCCTCCCGTGGCTACGAGCCTACCTGGCAGTGCTTTTATACAAAGAATGTCTCGCTATAAACGAAACGCTACTGCAAATGGATGGGCAAGGAACGTTCTTTGCTGATAAATTTTCAGGTGATGGTATGGACTTTCTAGGTGCATATACCTTCAACAACGTTAACTTCATGTATCGTTTTTTAATTCACAAACCCAGTGTATGATTTCTACCATTTTCAATCTCGACCTGCTTAAATAGCTGTTCCGGGGACACAAGTTAACTGACTTATGTCTAGAAAATGTACATTTATGTGGTTCGCCGGTGGATCTAAAATTCGCTGCTGAGGACCTGGAAAGCAAAGAACTACATGTGCTTTCTGAAACAGCTTGCTTACAAATTAAACTGCATACCAACGCATTAGTCCATAAAACTTGTAAACTTGTCAAAAGCACCTTTGATATTATCGTGAATGTATGAGGAATCATCTACTGTCTAGAAGCTCCACTGAATAGTCAATAATTTTTTTCAAGCACGTAAGCGCTAGGTTAATAAAACTCAGGTGTGTTTGGCTCAACGGTGATGTGCTTTATAATTCTTTACTTTGGATTTTTACAGAAAGAACCAAGCAAACCACTTGCGCTTGCGGTATTGTTTAACTGCAGATACATTTATTTAAGCAAAGATCCAAACGGATGCAAGCATATTTTTCGGGAACACAAGCATGGATTACAATCAAGTCAAGCTCTTCACGTTATGTTGTAAGAAACGAGATAAAGATTACACCATTCCATGCGAAGAAAGTAGAGTTTCAACCAACAGCTATCTTTGCTGGGCAGCCAAAACTTGGCCTCGCTTTTACTCTATGACCGCGCTAGTCGCTGCTCTGTCAAGTTGCCATCATTGACCTATAGAGTATCTGGGCAGTATTTTCTCCCAACCCGATCCATTTTCACTGAGCCGCAGCGACGTTTACTAACTTTACGCCAATTTTGTACAGCGCCGCATAACGTGAGCAGTAATTTAGTAGAAACGCAGCATTNTTTAAGAGTATCATGACACACTGCACGTGTGACATTCAACCACGCGCATGTCGTTACATCCGTGCTATCAACGGCACCTTTGATTGCAAAAGTTTTATGCAGTTTGTGAGTATGAAGTAGGGCGCTTTTGGAGTTTTTTTAGTTTTTACCGATGAAATGAGTAGAGAAACAGGAGAGAAGTTTGAGTTGCATGTAATTTGCATTGCTCACAAATTTCACAACGGGTACACTTTCTGCCTAGGTGTGACTCGAACCATACGATTTTTTTACTGTGACGTTAACAGCTTTCCCAAAAGTTTTCTCCAACCAGCTTGTGATGTGCATCGAGCAGATACTCCTCTGTTGCATCGCTGGTACAGCATGCAAAGTTTGAATGATTTCAAGCTGTATAAGGTCAGGGCCACCTTATATACTCAAGAAGCCATTCGTAACCGTTACCTTCAGAAAAGGAAGCACCAGGTGCCTCGATACCTTTTTACTACATCTAAATTGAAGGCAGAAGGCACATGTATAAAAACTATAGCACCATGAAAAAAAGGGAGACAAATTTTAAAAATTATATTCAACACTTTCATTACCCCATAAGTATTTTCCAAAGCACAGGGAGCAGCAGCAGAGAGGTGAAAAATCCACATGCGACTCTGGAAGCAGGGGTTGCCGAGGCGGATCCTAGACCGCTTACGTTAAAAGCAGTGGGCTTCGAAGCCTGAAGTATTTCCAACACCACCCACAATCACCAAAAATTTGTGCCGCTAAAAGAGTTTTTACAGCAGAAATATTTTGCAAAATGAAAAGAGAAATGCCACAACAGCAATATGCAATCACCCGGCGTATGCCTGCTACAGGCACGTGAATCAATTGGTATAGCAAGAAAGGAAAAGAAAACACCATGACTTTCGGTCAGTTAACACGCTGGTCATGGACCAGCAGGTTCTGGTAGGTGTTTTTATTCCAGCCGAGCAGCCATGTCGGGCAGGGCTTAGTACTTGAGCCTGTCGTGTTAAAAACACAGGCGGCTGACTCCAGGTTTTTAACATCTCCTCACGTAGTGTCTGGGTAATGCAACATTTCTTTACAAAAAACTAGTCCGCAACGCCAAAACGTTTGCTGTTCGCTCTTCTGCAGCCGGTAGAAGTTAACCGGAACACATCGAAGTGCAAACCTTACAAGGAAGCATTGGCATCGAATTTATCACAATTAGCGATGAAGCAAAGGTACTTCTGTTAAGGCTTTATTTCCAATGATCTGCATCTACTATATGTTTCTATCAGGATAAACGTTATTAATTCCGCGTGTTCGTGCTGGTCCTGCGGTTTCCCAAAGTATTTCCAAAATCTAGATTTTGCTTATGGGCTTTCGGCTTAAAAATTGCTCCCATTTGACCACGTGAGTTATTCGAATGGGAGGCTGTTTTTTAGTTCCTATGATTTACAAGATCATACAGCCTGATAGTGATAGTATTGTTTTGGGTGATTAGCAGTTTACAATGTCAGCGGTTTTTTTGCTACGTGGTCAAGCTGTTTCGTTCCAATTTTCAGAACATAACGTACTATTGATTTCTTAGCCAAGACTGCCTTGATCCGCCCACACAGCGTGCGTTGGAGTACTTAATAACGTCTTTCATAATGTTCTGTGTTCATCTGATTCACCCTCATGTTTCCAAAGCTTTGCTCGATTTCCAAGCACTCTTGGTCATTTTTCACTTTGAATATAGTACATTGCGTTGGTGGAAGCAAAGATATGTTCAGTTTCCACCATTGAGTCTCAACAAATGTTGATATCTCAGAAAGGGTATCAAATAAAATGCCAAAAAGGGGATTTTCATGTGCCACTGAAAGATTACTTCACAAGCTTACATTGCTGATGTCCATAGGTTGATACCAGTATTAGCAGACAGACCAGCAAGCGCCCACATCGTCATAGGCGTAGCCAGGGAGGGACCAAAGGGGCCATGGCCCCAAAAAATTTTTAGAAAACATAATCATTTTGTGCTTTGAGGGGCATTTTTCCAAACAAAATAGTGTTATTCGCCTAAAATCAAACATCTTGCCCCCCTCCAAAGTTGCTTGGCTCCCTCCAAATTTTTGGGCTGGCTACGCCACTGCACATCGTGCGTAAGCCGTCATGAGCAACTGCACATCGAGAGAAGAAATCTGCGAATATAACAGTAGAACAAAATTTTTACCGTGACAGGGTGATTGCAATCACCCTTTCTGAGATACCAACGTTTCTGAGATACCTTCTTATTGACAATTGTCAATAAGAAAAAACATTTCAGTAAAAAACCATAGATTTTAAACTCTCCTTTTTGCTTGAGTGGCCGTCACATATGTTTAGCGAGATAGAACACGCTACATACCAAGACAAAAGCTGAATGCAGCCCAGTGCAAATAGATTTAACAGTTCAAGTACAATTCTTGTCTGATGCTTCGACATCAAGACTAGGTATCGTCACGCCTCACGAGTTTTACCAAAAATATTTGATCAACGTTGTCTCTCTGACGCTGTTCTCAGTACCGCTGAATATTGCGCTGCTACCTGGTGGCCTCAATCCTTGATTCTACAGTTATTAAACCAAGGTCCAGGTAAACTGTTTTTACTATATACTTGCAGGTTTGATTTGAATTGAAGGTTAGACACCATTTACAACTTACATCAAAGCTCACAACAGTCCACTAGCTCGTATACTCGCAAAGGATGCAACAGTACTAGCACCGTGAACAACTTTGTTAACTGCTTTTTTATGCGATTAAATAGGGCTCTCCGCCTAACTCTGCGGATACAGGTCTTTTGTTACGTTCATAAAAGCACTGAACCATCAGCGCTTTCAGTGCTGTTCCAATAGTTGCAGCTGTGAAGTCCGTAGTCAAATAAAACTGCCTTTTTGCAGGCAAGCGCTGTTCAAAATTGACTTCCAAAGTAGACTTCTATCAAAAAAGCTACGCGGTTTTGTAAACTTCTTGAATCCTTTGATGCTCGCCTGTTTAAATGCATTTAGTAGAATCGATGATCGACTGACTTTTCAAAAACAGATCAACTATGCAAAAAACTAGAAAGCGTTTGCATTTAGATTCTGCCTGTTTTGCAAAGACACGCTTGGCGGAGTTATTGCTAGTTTTAGTGTACTGTAGAACAGCAGAATTGTTTGTTAACGTTTTACGATTTCTTTCATCGAAGAAATATTGCTCATCGTGCATACTCGACCTCGAAGTATTTGCTGCAAATGCCCTATCCAAGAACGGTATGCACGCGTGCTTAGCGCCACAGCCCAGCACGAGCAACGACAAAATCGACGTACGATACGAACTCATTGGTAAATCCGAGCTCCTGTTCGCGTCATTGCTGACGCGAAGAGCTTCTTACCTTCCATTGTAAGGAACTGATCCATGGGCGGCGCTGCTGAAACCATAGACCTAGAAAAGCCACTCGGCGCGAAATAACAACGCGTGAATTTGAGCAGCAAAACAGTCTTGTTCAATAGCTCAAAGACTTTAAATGGTAGGTATATACTATAGTGGGTGTGTTTGAGCGATACACAATGGAATAATAGAATGGGGTTCCAATAGTACAATGGTTCAAAAAAATCCGCCCTAAAACAACACAAAAAACAAATTCATAGTTATGCAATACATTTTGAGCAACACTTTGCAAATGAAACAAGCTAGTGTGCAGCACTGCTGCATTATGACAGCGAACTGCTGCGCATCTTTTACGCCATTACAACAAATAAACCTGTCGCAATTTCAGCTGAATTGTGCAGATCAACTCATGGTTAGCATTTCTTACAAGTTACAGATTTGCTTGAACTTCAAACAGAAACCTAAAGCTTGCCCTGAGCCGTTCTTGATTGCATTGAAAACAAGCAATTTTTGTAGATTTATCTGTTTCATATGAGCAAAGCTTTCACAATGAGCACCTACTTTCGCACGATTTTTGTGCTTTGCATTTGCCAAGTGAACAACTGGATCTCAAGAAATGCGAATAGATTCCGCAAAAAAAGCTTTTATCCTTCATCTAATTGCCTTACGCTAAAGTGGGAAAAACGTCTTCGCAGCAAAATTCTGAAACAAGGGCGAAGGATATGATTTTAACTTGTACACGACGGATGTGCTTCAAACGGTAGAAAAACTATGTACCTGCTTTTTGTGAAATTGGTTTGTTTGCCTGTATCGAAGAAACCTTGCTGCCTCGCGTTTTTGTGACCCACAGCATTTCGGAAAAATTGCTTCTTAGTGTAACTAAATGCTCTGAAACATCTTTCCATTGGTTTTGAGTCTTAGGGCAGATGTCTTAGCAAGCAAGTTTCGTTCGCCCAACAGATTCACATATTTTACTTACGCAACTTTGTTCAGATTCGACCGAACAAGTTTGATAACAGCGGCGGAGTGAGGTGGCGATAACTCAATGGTACAGTATCGGCCCTCAATTGTAAAAGTTGGGTGATCGATTTACAACCACTGAGTGTTGGCCCTACTGCTCCTCAGGCAAAAAGGCAAAAAAAGCATTCACATTAACCAACAAGAAGCACAAGAATGCCATGCAGGCTGCGGCCTGCCTTCAATCACCACAAACTTTTTGATTTCAATTCAATATTTAACTTCAGCGTAAGTGTTTTGTCTCTGGAAAGCAAAGTGAAGCAAAGTGACATAACTTTGCGTTCACACCTAAATGAGAAGAGGATTATCTCATTGTGAACTTTCCATTTTATTGCATGTTGGCGACACCTTTAGTGAAATATCTATGCACTGATCACAACAACCAACCAAAATAAGCGCATAAATGCTGTAAACATTTCGACTCCGAAACACTTCCAGTTTTTCACTGCCGCTTGTTGTTCTATTCATATTTATTTTGACTGTTTGCGCAATGCCTGCCGTAACTGTGTTGAAAGAATCGGATCGCCTTTACACAGTTGCTCCGCCAATGTGTTGTTTAAATCGCAAGCTATATAGACCTAATCCGGCTTGCTCTACTAACATCCAACTTTGTTTGCTGTGCTGATAGGTTGGAGTTTGAAAACTCGGCAGAAGCGAACCACGATTTCCGATTAACTTTCAGCTTTTTCCCATCAACTGGCTCTTGAAAACAGAGCAAGGGGCAAGACACGTGCGGTGGACTGAATGATTAAGATTACTGGACAATGCGTCTCGGACACAGTGGAAGATTTAGTGGCAATCGAAGAAAGTTGTCCATCCCGAGAACAATTATAAAACCCATGAAGTGGCGCTTCTTTTCTGAAAACTTCCTCCGCTTTCTTGGCTCCGAGCCCTCTACCAAGCAAAAACTGCAAACGTTATTGAATATAGGTAGCCTCTCCATCCCAAAGTCCCCTAAAAATCAAATATAGATTTGTTGCTGTTCTTCCAATAGATACAACCAACCAAACACAAAAAAATTCATGCATTTTTGAGAGGGCGGATTACGAGCACGAAGGATGGAAGGAAATTCGACACCTTAGGTTTTTTTAGAGCAACAGTGCAACATTACTTATGGCAGTAAAATGCATTCTTCCAAGGATGCACAGACAATTGTTAAACTTCTAGTTTATGCTGGCGCAGTAGTCTACACTGTAGTCTCTATTCGTTGCTCGCTGAAATCCACGTTATGGAAAGATAGAAAAATACCAATGTGAAATACAACACCGGATTTCATCAAGGACGTTGCAATAATGCAAAATGCTCCCCAGCTTGTTTAAAATGAAGCAACATAACGTATTTTTGTTGTAAGAAAGTTTCATCAATTTGTGACAGGCAAGACGCAATGAGCCGCGAATTATCTTCCATTGCGAGGAAAAAACGACAACGTTTTGCTCTTCATTTTATTTTTAGCGAAAAATTCGCAGGACGTTAGAGAATTTTACTAACCTTGAAAGTTTCAAAACTTGAATTGCGTGACGTCCTGCATTGGAAAAAAGTTACAGTCACCGTAACAACTTGGAAGCATATTTCGTCGAAATATCCAGCAGCACTTTGTGCACATAGTGGAAGGGTAGTC
>JGI24158J21664_10005076_pt1 | contig 17121 bp, 11 predicted proteins | sample Ectturendosymbi3_FD_21664 | JGI IMG/M metagenome (IMG submission 21664)
GATCCTGTTGAGCAAAGTTACGTCAGAAATCCATTCTACAGAACGTACATTCCAGAACATCCCCTTTACCACAACAAGACATTGTAAGTTTGTTTGCAGTTTATAAAGTAATCGGAGTTAAGATTGAGCATTTACAATTTCTTTCACAAACTTGATTTTAAAAAGCTTTTGAGGCAGGTGCACCAGCTTCATTTCATCAATATGCTCGTACAGTTTATACGACAAAAATTCGTCAGTACTTGAAGCTTGTCAAGTCTCGCGCCTTCAGTCTCGTAGACCGTTACGTAGTTCTGAAAGGTCTTCTTCCAATGTTTCCACTCTTTCTCTGACGCCGGGCTATTGATGTCTGCATCCAATACCCTCGGCTTTAGTGGCAGCGGGCGAGGCCTCTCCTTCCTGATCCATTTTAGTTGTTTTGATTGTTATGAACACAACACAGCCAGTTTATTAACGTGGCTTGAAAAATCTAAAAGGTTGATACCTCCAAAAAATAAGACACATTACTGCCATGCGAACTGCGACCGACCACCAGACCAACCAACGCATAATGCGATACCCCGGTGGATAACCAAACACACGAAGCATTGCGGCAACCAAACGAGCGTCATGCAATGATTACGAACGCGCGACCACTGAACACGAGAAACGAAATAATATCCACAGGCACATTCCACGACACGCACCTTTGACAAAGTAAAAACAGGGTTTTTTTTACAGAATAATGTGCTTTTGATTTCTCTTACAAGCGTAATTGCTCTAAGTACTTGTACACGCAAGCACAACGCTTGCAGACAAACTTCTTTCACACGTAGCAACGTCGAAATGTGCTACACAACAAAAACCAAAATGCTTGCAACGCTTTCCTTTCAGCAGTTTGGACAGAAGGTTCGTAAGTGTTCCTTACACACAGGAGCTTCACACTTCCGGCACGCGAACCTCGTTTTGTTTCGGTGCAGTGGACTGCAAATTTGGCAACGTTTTCTTGCCGTCAGTGGTTCGTAGAGTTGTGCCGGTTATGGCTGACGTCGAATCAGGAATTGTACTGTAGATGGTTGACGGCATGGCGGGAGGCAATATCGTGTTGTTTTGGCAGACCATGTTTCTTTCGTCACAGCGAGATATTTCACTTAATTTTCAAGAATGAAGGCACCAGCACAGACCTGTGCGTTTAAAAAACTTTGGAAAGACAGCTAAACGCAGGCTCAGGCGTTTGTCAAAATTCCACGGTGTTGAATGACAACAACTGGAACACATTTCGTGTACAAATAAATCACAAACGTTGCAATGAAACCTCAGCTCGCCTCCTTCCAAAGGAAAATTGCTAAAGAGAAAGGTCTCTGGTGCTTGGCTTGTAATTACCGAACCTTGAAATGACTCACGTGGTCGACTCTGCTGTTGCGTAGGAATGTTTGGATTGATCTGTCAAACCAACGCGCTTGCTGCCACATGGACTTTCCAAAACGTTTTTGCCACCTGCAGCCAAAGTTGGCTTTAACTAGCTTCTTGTTGGAACACACCAAGTGTACTCTGCCCACTCCTGACAACCCTCCCCCAAACTTGGTGTATACAAAGCTTATGCAGATGGCGACAGGACTGGCCTGGTATCGCAAAAGTTGCTGTGCAGTTGGTCCGAGCGGTAAAATTTGGGCAGGCACTCCCATGAAATACACAAAATTAATCAATCCATGGCGCATCGGTCGTTGTGCGCGTGACCAAGGGCCGCTCTCGTGCTTTGGGCCGAAGGCCCGGTTCGCAAAATTCACGACCGTCTCCTCCACCAGCTATCCACAATTGGAGATTGTTTTTACTGAGAGAGACTTGAGCCACGTGCAAATAGCAATCTCGTCATAAGCTAGTAATTGGAAACGGGAGCATCACTTCACCCACAGGTAAAGAAGATGGACTGGTTGCGTAAGACGAACGATATTCCCATGCTGTTGTTGGCATCTTTTCGACTGAGCGTCGTGGCTCTAACGCTGTAGAGCTGGAATATAGGCGAAAACCCCTCTATCGCGACGTCGATCCAGCAAAGTTTGCCGAGGCTAGTGTGGAGATACTTATAAATAATCCATCAGTTGGCAAACTGTGTTGATGAATGATTTCCTCTAGGAGGAGGGGTGTGCAAATTGAGGTTATTTAAATTTGATGAAAAGGGAAAAAACATTTGAAAGGATTTTAATGACTGCCTTCGTTTCCTTCTGACAGAAAAAAAAACTGTGACATTCTTTCAGAACAAAGAATTTTTTCAACTTTAACTTTTAGGTTTTAATATTTTGCCCCATTGACGTGCGATATGCTCCAATCATTGTCCCACACCTCTGCAACAACTGTATGTTCAGTTCATGTTGAAATGCCACCATACCTAGTTAATAAATGGATCATTTAGAGATGAAGCAAGATTTTACTTCCTCTTTGGAGGCTGCTTTGTTCTTTTGTGATGAGATAGGACTTGCCAGCAGGGATAAATCGCTTGCTCCACCTAACGTTTAACGTTGCAAAAACATTCATTCTTAGCATGAAACATTTTTCGCAGGCACATATTTCGCAAGCCTTGGATGAAGGGACTATCTTGGTATACAACACTTCTGCGCACCGTGATTCTCGCTTTGAATATGCCAACGTATCAATCAATGGACAAAATTATGACAAAACCTCACAACCAGGTGAACTTTCATTCCTCACCCTATCTGGAACACCGGGTCAATTTCTATTCAAAACCTGAACTTTCGTTTATGACCTAATGCCCAGTGAGGTTTATTTTTGTAAATAAAAAAATATCTTAGGGGTTGCATTAACAGCAAAGGTGAAAAATCTAAACGCAACGGCAAAATGTTCCTTCCTATTCCAAACGTTCTTACTATGAACCAGGTTTTAAGAAGTCATCTGAAGCTCTTCCCATCTTGGAGGAATTACTTTAGAAATACTGCGTTTTGAGCATAATCACCGTGCGCACCATGACAACATTTGAAACAACTCTTTTAAAATCATTTGATAGCTGAGTACAATACACCAACTTGTCATAAAATGCGTTTAGCTGATTATCACTGTAATCTGTTGCTGATGAAATCCAGGGCGATCAATTTTGAATTTCAAACCGCAGATCCACAATTGCTTGTGTGCAAACAAGAGCGAACAGCGCAAAGGACAGGATTGCTTCTACAGCATGGCATCGACTAGCTTCGCCGGATTCGACCCGATCTTTCTGCTTCATCACAGTCAGATTGACAGGCTGTATACATTGTACAAGGAAGTGCACGATGCGGTTGGGGATCAAGACTGGACAGCGTCTTCCTTTGTTGACGGTTATGCAAAGGTGAGCTGCTAAGACTGTGGGGCACCTCTAGTTTATCATATTGATCAAATTTAAGATTGAATGTTTATACTAAAACCACTTAAATAAAAATAGGAATAGTTGTGTGTGTTGGCGGTTGTTGCCGGATGCGTAGCCAGAAATTTTCTTTGGCTGGGCAAACAACCGAGTGTTAATTTACTACCCCTTGCTTTTAAAACATCATCCTCCGGCGTATCTTCCTGAACAATTGTGTTCAGGTTGCCGGCAAATGAAAAGACTGCTTTCCATGAATTGGCAAGTATTAAAAGTTTTGTTAGTGAGGTTCTCAACTTTTATTTGGATCAATGCTACCATTTACTTGCAAAACGTTGCTGCACAAGTGCTTGTGGAAATCTCGATGATTTGTAGCACACTTTGCAATGTACATTTTTCAGCCAATATTGCAATTGAGCAAGAAGACACATCATTGACGCCATCACGATGGCGAGTTTTATATTTACACGAGTCTTATGGACACCAACACATATTTAATCGAAACAGAGTAGCGTCTTTGCTCTACGAAACCGACTTCCGGAGCAAGCCTTCTACAAAACTTTCGTGCCTATAAGACGTGGATCCTGTTATCGTTCAACTATTGAGCGACTAAATGACGTATGCAGCTGAGGAACGTAAACGCTAAGAGTCACTCAACGCGTTTGAAAAATGTTTGGATTTTTGATATTCCATAAAATGTTTGGTTAAGTTCGACGTATTCCGTAAAACTTTATAGCTAGTATAAACTTACCTTCTTTAAATTGGTTTGATGAGACTTTACTAATTAACTGATTAATTGAGATATACAGTAAACCTTCGTTAATCCAGATTAGGTTAATCCAGATCTTCGCCGAAACCTGATAAAACTGGTGGTACGAATGTTTTCTAACCTTTTGCTTTATAACATTTTTCGGTTTATCCGGATTTTTTAATCCAGATCTTTGGCCAATACCGGATACAATTTGCTCTTTTCACATCTCGTGATCCGGATTTTTGTCTCTAGGAAAGATTCGGAAGCTTTCAGACGCATCACAAACGTGCTCATGATCACCAGTGGCGATTCTTGAATTTAAAAATGGGGGAACCACTGCGGGGCCAAGGAAAAAGTGGGAGAGCCAACAAACATGGCTAGTTTGCATGGTGATTTTTCATTGTTTTGAAGATTAAGTTGTTATGATTAACCGTATCAAACCCAGCAATGGCTTGTGAATATCGTTAAATATGAACTGGAGTTATTGTTCACCAAAGACACTTAAAAGCCACTGCAGATGCAATCACACACGTGTACCTCTATGTCGAAAATTCTGTACTAACCATGCAACTTCCACAGCACTGCACATGAGAGTTGCCAGATAGTCGGTATTTCACCGGCCTGTCCGGTGTTTTACTGCTAATTTAGCAGAGGCCGGTGAAAGGCCGGTATATTGAACATCAGTGCATGAAGCCGGTATTTTGAAAACAAATAATTTGCCGCAACCTCCAAAGGAACTAACGCATAATTTCTCAAATTATAATGTTTCTAGTGGCGAATCTTGTCAGAACAGTTCCTTCAGCGAAGTTTATTTGCTGCGAAGTTTATTAAAACAAATTTAGTGTTTTAAATCTTCTTGATTGTTGTTCATAGTTTCATGGATTCTCATGAAGTATGAATGTGAACAAATTCAGGATAACAGCTTCCAAGCATTTTTTCAAAGGGGAAAGTGTGAAACTTTCAAAGGGGTAAATTTTGTAGTTTATTGATGGTGAATGCAGAGAAATGGGGCCCGAAAATAAAGACGTGGGGCGATGCCAACTTGCTATAGCCTAACGTTTATGTGTTCCCAGCCTTGTCTTCCCTAATTTCAGTGTTTTCAAAGTTGTGTATTATGAACACCCTTTTGCAGTTCCTCCTTCTGCTATGTCAGTAATGGCGTAGTCTCAGGAACGTATCCTTGGGGGACCACATCTTAGGCTAGATCAAAAGTGCTTATCACGGTTGGCTGGGTATCATGACATCATCAGAGGGCCTCTTTTTGCTCTTGCCTCGGCCCCCCAACCGTAAACCCACCGCGCCTACGTTTTAGCCCACGCAACCACAACATAAAGAGTGTTGCCCGGCCCAATATAAAGTGCTAAACGGCCCACAATTGGGACGAGGCCCACAGTTTGCCGACCACCACCTTAAATGAACATCGAAGATTTTTGCTTTTGTGCAGTTTTAAAATAAAATGCCTTGAATATGACGGTGATATAGGTTTTATGCCTTGAAACTCAAACTTTGGCTAAAAAGCAATCCAGTTTCAGTCTTTTTTATTACGCAATTAAGCCATAGACACTGTTTAGTAACAATAGCATTAATTCTAAATATTTATCTGCGATGATTAAACATGTACTGTGACTTTTCAATCACAATTATGTGGAGCCTTAACGTTTTCATCAATGATTTTACATTACCTTGCCGGCGAGTAAAAAGGTTTTGTCAAGTAATCAAAATCTGACCTGCACATAGTCTGAAGGTGTTACAACTTTCACTTGGTGTTAATTGCCAATTGCCTATCCTACACTAAAATTGAAACCATTTAGCTGCTACGGGAAAAGTCAGCAGCAAAATCTGAGGTACAGTAAGTAGGAAGATGCTTTTGTGAGTGCTGAGGTTATTGACAGTGCCATTACTTACAAATAGCATACAATCTGTTTTCTCGATAAAGCGCATGTGACTAAATCAAACTATATTGATTTTCTCCCCAGTCTATTGGATTTTGTTATTTAAACAGTAATGGATTTCAAAAAATACTTCAACCGGGGTTCCCAAACCTTTCTCTTACCATGCACCCCTTCAGCATTCCGAAAGATGAGCATGTACCCCTAAAATTTCCTATGACAATACATTATATCATGATTATTCATAGATATATTCAACTATGAGTATATAATGATTTTTTTAAAGAATATTCACTGATATGTGTAAATTTTTGAAATAAAATATATGTAAATATATTTTGCTTGTCTATTGATATCCTTAAATGTACCCCCGCTTAGCTTATATTTCGGTTTTGGTGTTCTTTTGGTTTAAGTAGGTTGTTATTTTTTGCGTTTTTCGGAGTACTTCCCCGGGATTTAGCATTTTACTATATCCATCCACATCGTGATTAACATCATTTCTCATTTTTTGAGTGTTGGCTGTTGTGACCCTTACAGTGTCCAGTGGGCGCCTTTCAGCTATACTTTCCCGCCTGGCTCAAACCTCTAGTTACGATAAAGCAAGCTGGTGTGGCAGAAACAGCTAGGAAAAGTGTTACTCCAGTTCTTAGTTAGTGAGTACAAGCGGTTAGATACACGCTTGCATTTCAAAATTATCAGCTTCCACACGGAGCTTAAACTTCAGGTAAACGTCAGCCATGATATGAATGTCCTAACATTTACACTATGCACAAAGTTTGATTTATGAAGGATAATTCATCGAATGAATTTGATCAGGTTCGATTGAAATCTCAAGAATAGAATAGGTTCCTCAAGCAGTCTCGATGATTTGCTCTGAAGTATCTCTTTCGCGTATACAGCAAAGGCTTGATTAACCTGAAAAACTTTGGTTCAACGCTTTGGAATTGATGGACCATTTTCCTGGTTGCCCTTTTGGCTACCCGCCTGATTGTGGTCAAGATGCGCCCACGCCAAGTCGTGTAAATTCCCAGGCACCAAGGCTCCAAAATGCTCTATTGTACGGACGTGGCAGATTGCTGAAAAGTGGCGATATTATATTGGCGTAAAGAACTGTAAATATAGATGTAGCGAATTTGCTCTCATATGCGGATGAATATTTGTGCAAACACATAGCGATAAAAACAATGCTTTCTGAATTACGGAATGTACTGTGTGCCAGCCTAATCGTTTCTAAACACCAAAAACTGATTGCCTAATCTGAGTTCATCAGTGCGCTCCGTTTCGGCCTCACGTTGATTTTCGTAACCTGAAAGAAATGCAAACTGGATGTTATTGCTGTTATTGATACTGACATCAACGTTGGCTGCATTTCAGACGGGAAAAGATTTGACGTCAGACATCTTGAACGCCTTCGACTGGCCTTTGTCCCCGTTCTGCAACAGCTCAATGAATGACAATCCAGTTACGCTTAACAAAGATGTTTGGACCGTCAAAAACGCTTTTTACGGCAAGCAACTTTTCGGATACGTCTACGACAACTTAGATGTTGGAGGTCACAACTGGCATGGAATAACAGCTAACATCAAAGCAAAACAAGTGGACGATCACTATGGATTAAAACTGCCTTTCGTGTCTTTTGCTGCCCCAAAGTTAGGAGTCATTTCCAGTAAAACCACGTTTGGGACTCTTGCATACTGCTTATTGCCCAAGAGGTGATTGTTTCTGATGTCCTTAATTCTCGAGGGATTATAACGTGATAATTCCTGTGGGTGTCTGAAGAAATGTGCACTGTGTGGATGCTTTTCGCACAACAAGATTCTTCAATCGTACGAATGGCCTCGGCAGGGGCGCAACCAGCTCTCCATTGCGGGTGGGGCAATTTTCATGAAATTTCATTCGATGACATCATCATGCTCACTCAACTGTGGTACAACTTTTTTGCAAACGGTCACAGATACAGTTCTCTTCGCAACATTTCCGAAAATGAGAACTTTTCAGTTTTTATCAAAATGCAGACCGAATCATCAGGACAGAATAAAAATTAGTAGCCTAATACAAACACCTGGTCGTAATGTTTCCTGCCCTGGCTTACCCGAACCCGAAACCCGTTTTTAGGCAATTTTCTACTACCCGTAACCCGTTTTTTTCAACCAGCAAACCCGAATACTTTTAAAAACCTAGAATTGCTGTTGCATTCAAATATTAGTAATTCTGATAACACCGAAGTTGAAGAGTGGCGCGAGCAACGGCCAAATTAGCAGGTTTGAACCTTCAGCTGTTACCTAGAAGCGTGAGTGTGCAGATTTTGCTCGGTGACCTACGTGCGTTCTTTGTTGGTCCGTTTATAATTTCGTTCAATCGACCTATTTAGACGGATAGTGACATCATTTTGTCCGCAGTAAGAGTCTACGCGAAGTTTAGTCTTTTCGCTAACCTAATTCAATAACTACCATGTGAAGCAGTTCTTCAAAGCTACACTGTAGTTACTAGTTAGTCCATTTACAAGCTGTTATGAGCTAGTTCATACACATGCTGTGATTCTTTGCAGAATCGATTCATTCCTTTTCAATTGCAATAACGTTCTGCAAAATATTTGGCTTTCTTTCAGATACGGCTTTAACTACTAGTTCCTTAATCATACATATTCAGTTTAAAGAAGTTAGTAATCAAAGAAACCCAGAAACTTATAGCTACTTCTCATACAGTAAGGCTCAACAAACACCAAAGTGCAATTTGTGGTCCGTTATACAAATAGAGTTGCTTCAAGCACTGAAAGTTTAATCAACCATTTCAAATCACAGTACACAATGCAAGTATTCCTTGAGAGTGAAGTCCACAACACTATCCCAGCATAAGAAGAGATCCGATCACAAATTGTGATAAAGGAAATGAGTCTATTTGAGGCTACGAAGAAAAGGTCAAATAACCTTGCAAAACTGTACCATGCCTTATTCACAAACAAACCCACATCAGTGGAACAAGAGAGGGCTTCTTCAGCCACTGGACTGTTTGTCACAAAACTCAGAAGCTCACTGAATGATGAGAGTATGCTTTGATTGTCATGCGTCAGTATCACAAACATCATTAAAACACTGTGCTTAACTTAATTAATAATTCGCTAATAAACTGCGCAGTGACCAACAGTAGTACTATCTGAATCAGGGGTCTCAAACACGCGGCCCGCCAGGGCATTTTGTGCGGTCCGCGATGCGTTTGGTAAATTTCATACAAACGACACCCAAGTTATTTAGTTTATTCACCGGTGTTTGAAAGTGCTTGGCCAGCGAGTGAACAAGTTCCTTTTAAACGGACGTTGAGACTTTTAAACGAACGTAGAGACGACTAGAAATAATTTGCCTGTAACTCACGATACCTCTCACAGCAAATAAGATGCAAAAGCTGTTTCTTGTGAGGTTGAGGTACCGCCATTGTTGCGTCAGCGTCATAATGCGGCCCTCGGGTTACTTTGTAGGTCCTGATTTGGCCCACGGAGCAATTTGAGTGTGAGACCCCGGATCTAAATGATGTTGAGCTTTTATCCCTCAAAATCGCATTAATTTCGAAACCCGAAAAAACTTTTTTTTTCAGCTACCCGAAACCCGGGTTTTAAAATTTTGTCCCGAATTGGAACACTACCTGGTTCCGCACTCAGCTAGTGCTGTCATGGCTTTAGTGTGGTAGATGTATAGGCAACTAGCAAACCTGCCTAACTTTTCGACTTGTTTTAGCAAATTCATTCTAGCCCTATTCTTCTCGCATGTGATTGAATTTCGATTACATATGAAAACCCCAAACTTGAGGGGTCAAAGGTGAGGTGATCTTTAAATGCTTCCATTTCGGGAAGAACGGATCAGGTGTCTAGTGTTTTTGGCGCATAACAGATCAAGTGTGTTTGAGGCAAAAAGGCCTTATCTGGCATTCATGAGTTGTGTGAAAGTCTTTAGAAGCACGTTTAAGGCTATGAGCTTTCATTGCACTGGTTGCAAAAGTTTGGGTATGGTAAAGCGTCATTTGGAGCCAAAGTGGTGTAGTAGGCAGGTGCGTTCAACACTTGACTGCCACTCATATGACACTATACTAAACCCTTTTCCCAAACTGTGGTACTGGTAACAACCCAAGTAGACTCTAAAACATGAAAGAGTCCTCACTCTAAATTTAGTTAAAAACTATGAGGTTTCAAACCGAAAATGCTACTAAACAACGTTTTTTTAAAGAAATGTACTACGTTAATATGGTGATCCGTTTTGGCATTAACAATAATAATCAAACGGTTGTACAAAAACAAGCGGTTTGGCGTAACCACAAACTCTTTTAATAACAACCAACATGTCAAGATTTCTCTTATCATTTGGAAAGTTTCAGCAGTTCGCTCGGTTTAACAGTACACCAATGTTATAATGTTTCATGAAGCCAAATTGAGGCCTGTCTCAGAAAAAAGTTGCACACCAACAAAAGGATAAAAAATGCCTTAGAAATGCCAACATTTTAAACTATCTCCAACATTTTAACAATTCTAGCATATTTTTGAGTAAAATACCAATCATTTACAAAATTTTCGATCAAATGGCCTGTCTCAAGATAAATCTTGTAAGGAGATAATTAACCAGTAGTACAAAGAAAAATTCAATCAGGACTTTTCTTTAAAATAATTAGAATAAAAAAGTTTCTGCAAAAATGTCAAAATTGCTATGCAATGTTTTGAAAATTTCGGGGGGGGGTGCAAATGCCCCCCCTTGTTGCTAGCCTGGGCCTTAGTTCAAAAACGCTTTACCCACATTTTTGCTACTACGTAAAACGGTAACTAACTTTCACAGTTACTGTTCATGACATTTCAGCAACACAAATAACCGAAAAAAATTAGAGAGCCGCTCTAATCCTCTAAAGATTCGGAAAATCTTCTAGTTTCGAATAAAAAAAATTGGGAAGTTTTGGATTTGAGTTTTTTTGTGGGTGACGTCATATTAGGGGCAGGTTTAGGCTTTTTTGGCCCATGTCATCGAGCTCTGTGCGCTGAGGGGTAATTTTTTTTTTATTTTTTTGAAAAAACCTAGGCGAAAATCCGCATTGCTAGAGCCCTTGACTGGCCTTCTTATAGAGTTTTGTGGATCAAAGGTTATGGTCTAAAAACAAGAAATTAATTAATTAGTCCTTTAAAGGATTAATTAATTAAATATTCATTTTTGAACAACAAATTAACTAGTTAAACCCGTAGGGGATTAATTAATTAATTATCTATTTTTTGTTGTTTTTAGGCCACACCATTTGAACCACAAACGCTAGAAGGCGAACCAAGGACTCTAAAGATACGGATTGTAGCCTAGTTTCAAATAAAATGCGTAGCTAAAAATTGGCTCTTGGGGTTGGGGCCCAGGGCCCATGGGCAAATGCCAAAAAGCCCAAACCTACCTCTATTTTGACGTCACCGACAAAAAACTCAAAGTCAAAACTTTTCAACTATTTTTTAATTGAGACTAGAAGACTTTGCGCATCTTAAGAAGGATTGAAGAGCTCATTAGCTCTATTGATTGACCATTTATGACTGGACAGAGTCATAGCCACACTTGTGGTTTTGCGGTCCTTAAACGACACCAGCAACATTATGACATCAACCTTTGAATCCATTGAACCAACTAGGAATAGTATAAGCTTGAAAGTTTAAACTGCCAAGGCCACGATTCCAAGATTGAATAAACTTTACCAAATTTTCCATGTCAACTTGGCAGCAGGAGCTGGCAGCTTCTGTCAGATCGCCTGTAAATGTATTTCCTGGGTGGAGGTGTATACATCACTGTTATCTCCACATACGTGTCGACGCTGCCGGTGATTGAAGACGATAAGGACAAGTTCTATCAGCAGGTCAGTGATCTTCCACCAAGTATTCCTTCAGGCTACGGCATCGCCCTATTGAGAGACTCCCACGCAACTACTAGAGCCGATTCCCCTTTTTGTAATTGCAACTCTGTCATTGGGCACTTTGCAGAGATGAACATGGGTTTGGATTTAAATCCTGCGGATTTTCAGCTTTGTGATGGATTTGGATTTTATCATTTCTGGTTAACCGGATTTGGATTGGATTTGATAATATTATTTTGAGTTTTTGGCAACTTTTAGTTCTGTTTTGGAGCTGTAGATTAATGAATTTAATCTGTAAGTTTGCTTCTGCTGAGTTTATCAAATCCGTCAAAATTGTACATATTGTTTGTATTTGGATCACAGACTATCCAGTGGCGCAAGGTGGAAGCCTGCTGTCTTATGAATCATGTCATCAGAGTTAAGGAATTTGTGTGACTTTCATTGATTCCGTCCCTTTACTTGACCCGTGATCGGTATAGTGTTTTGTATATGAGTAGCCTAGTGCTAATGATTCGCTTGTGCTGCATTTTGCACCTGGCGATTTGTTTGTCGGTTTTGCTGTCTTACACTTTACAACTGAGGTTTTTATTGCATTTGATGCTAATAGTGCTTGCCTTGATGTCATTAAATTGTTCACTATTAAAGTGCTATGAGCTGAAGTTAGAGCAACTTGATTTGGTTTCCAAGATACTTTTTGGTATCGACTTTTTTGCCTCTTGACGCAAACACTGCTTTGAATTGATTTGATTGGTTGCTTCATATGACTCAGCTAATAAACGGAAACAATACAAAAAGCCATCACACAATAAGGAAACCAATTGTTAGTGAACATTAGAATAAATGAAAACACAATGGCAAAAGAAATGATTATGATGAACAAATGATCATAATTTGCCTTACGCAGAATTATTTTGCCTTGTAACAGAACACGATTGATAGAATTTTGAATTTAAAACAGAATTTGGGTTTGAAATTGTCAGTTTATCGGATTTTAATTTGGATTGGATTTCGAAATGAAACTATCGGATTGGACTTGGATTTGAAAAACCTACTGCAAATTTGTTCATCTCTGGCACTTTGGCGTAGGCACAACTAACGAGAACCGGCAGCGGGTGCTTGAGCTGAACTATCTCCTCGTTGGAAGCATTTTTTCGAGGGCTCAATACAGCCAAAGGTAACTTGATGCACCCACGCTATCAAAGATGTCATCAGCTTTTATGGTATGACATCATTCGAAGGCGTCAGCTACGCGGCTTCATGCAGTGCTGTAGCATGCTCTTCACAGACTGCGCATCTGATCACACGCTGGCTGGCACCAAGTTCCAAATAGCGCCAGAGATGTTCCATCAAACCCTCTGAAACTAATGCCCTGTGTGGATGACTGCTCTAGGGGCAACTACCTCTGCAATCAGCGTTCCAACAACTGTTATCAGACGCTGCAAGACCCCACAATTTTGGGTTTTAAGGACTTTTCTGGCTACAACTCGCGAACGCATTGCGTTAGAAAGTCATTGAAGTCATCCTCGGAATACCGTGATCTTTCCGATGAACTTACCAAAAGACACCGTTATATTTGAAAATTTTGAGAAAATTTTGGATTTTCAGAAGTCATCTTTTGGTGATTTTCAGACGTATTAGAAAAATTCCTTTCACGCTTACCTGTTAGATTTTCGATGCGCTTTTTCGGCTTGGTGTACTTGTTACGACCCCAACAAATCAGAAATACCAACCAAAATAACTCATCGCTGTTATTTTGCGGAAAATTTGAGCGAAAATTGTAGTTTTTTCCAAATCTAAAGAAAATTCGATTTCTGTTTTTTTCACCTTACCCTTTGCCAATAGCACTTTTGGAATGTGCCTCTGAAAAGAACGCAAAAAGTTCACAAACAAGTGGCAACTTTTGAAAACATTTTGTCAAAATTTCAGTTAAAAAAGCATAGTGCTTTTCCTCTTTCTATTTTCATTTGAAATTTGGTAGGATGTCGTGATACTAAAGACAACTTGTTCTGCATTTCTCAGATTTTTGTGCGTTTTGAATTGGAGCAATATTCCTTCAAAGACAATAAAAAAGAAAAACTCCCCTTAAATTAGGAGTTTGTACCGTTTTTCCCTCAATAACAGGAAAGTATATTTTTGCAATTGTTTCTAGAAATTCATGGTTATGGCTGGGACCATTTAAAGTTATAAAAGTAATATTTTTTCTGTTATTCAGGAAGCTATGAAACGAATTTTAAAACAAAAATCGCACCCCTACGAAATCTACATCGAAAGTTATAAAGACATAAACAGTCATATTTTCCATGTTAGGTCATAAAGTCCTATTTTGCATATTTTCAACATGATTCAATAGGCAAGCTATAAAACAATCTCAAAATATCAGTAAAACTACTACATCGATAGGTATAAGCTGCATCCTGCAAATTGAACCCACTTGGGCACCCTGCATATGTTGACAAAGACGTAGGTGAAGCAACTTATTTGGATGAAATGTAATGCACTGCCTAAAAATGCATGTTCTTGCTGCCCCAAAGAAACAAACCAATATCCACGCATGCTTTCAATTTGCTTCAAAGTTAAAACCATACTATATGGTTTGCTCATGTTTTGAGCTGTTTATTTTAGTGGGGCTTCAACAAACCATCTCTTATGTGTATTTTCGTTGGTAATACTTCTTTGTACAAAATTGTATAGGTTCTAGCTCAGTCATTTATGTTTGGTCATATAAAGTCATATTTTCTGAAAAATAAAGTCATATAATAAATTTTTGAGGTCATAAAAAATGACCTTAGTTATGACCGATATTCTTTACATAGAACCGTTTTTTCCTCTGTGCGTGGTTTTAAAATAGACGTCACAGTGACGTCACAATTAGGCCGAACACACCTCAAACGAGGCGTTGCTGTGTTAGCTTTCCGGCAATATCAGAAATGTTGATGTAGTTTCAGTGGTTCGGAAATTAGAACCCTAAAGCCTCCAGGGGCCGCGAACCATTTAAGTGACATTGACTTTGTCCAGTCAAAACTTGCCGGCAGATTAAGCAAGAGGACTGCTCAAACCCTCTAAAGAAGCCGAAAGTCTCGTAGTTTAGATTTAAAAAAATTGGAAAGTTTTAAAAATTGGAAAGTTTGCCCTAGTGTTCCGCGGTTGGGAGCCACTACCTTAAACTGTCTTTGGCATGGATATGCGTGGGTCAAGAAAGGTTATGGCAACCCAAAGAGGATTTCTTCTTAGTAGGGTTTTCATTCTCCTCTTTGTCTGGAACCTTGCGGTTCATGCCATATAAAGGTAATGGCCATTTGCGCACCAACAAGAAAACCTCTTCACAATTTGATCATTAATCCCGCAACATGCACATCGGACCGCGGTATCACGTCATCGGTCGGCACATCTTTTATTATGGACCTCATCGATTTCATCTTATTTATGGGGCACCTGATTAGATAACCTCTGTATTTTTTCCTAGCCCCGTCTTTTGCTGTTTTGAAGAGGATATTTGGCGCGATCGATTCACTGTTTACCCCTACTGTGGAGAGTACTTACCAGGGACCGAGTTTCAGGGTGGAAAGGGGGGACATGTCCTCACGAAATTTTGGACAAGGGGGGACACAAATTTTGCATAAATTTCGTGGTTACATTACTGTTGAAAATCCCCAGAATAAAGACGCGGAATAAATAAGGGAAATGGACATTATCATTGGATTGCTTATAGACAGAGTGCACAGAATTATTATGCAAGCTGAATTATCATGATTGTTAGGGTTATCAAGGTTATCAAAAACTGTCCAGAGCTCTGCGACTCTGGAAATAAAATTGTCAATGCCACTACAAGAACTCGACCTTAGCTGCGCACTCGAAGGTATTCCGTGAAATGTAACCAAATGTAAGGTGCATGTTTCAGTTGCAAAACTGCAGGGACTACTTAATGTCACCTGCAAGTTTTTGTGAAGCACCGCGATCCTTCAGTGCCCTACGCAGGTTGAAAACTTGGCTGTGCTCTATAGTACCATGACCTATGTACGCCAAATTATGTCATTATTTGTCATGTACATCGGGATATACTAAGCGAATTATCCTGGTAGGCAAGGTATTGCCAGCGAATTTTGAGGTCCAATGATGCATGGTGCCGTGTGTTTGACAAAATTTAAATACTATCCCTATTTTCATGGTAAAAAAAACCCGAATATTAAATATTTCTCAACGGTTCACACTATAAAATATACACACCAGTGAAGCATATAATTTTCGGTTTTACAGTTTTTATTCATCACAATAAATATGTTCAAATAACACAAACTGGTACTCACCAATATATGATGTATCATAACATTCAAGCACTTCTCGACATGTCACAATGCACGTGTAACTTTCATATTTTAATTCTGCATCTTATTAATTTGCGATAAGGGGATCGACAATCTATTCAGGTCGGTTCCCCTATTCAAGCAATTTACTATATAAATAAGACTCAATTTCTTTTTATATCACAATGCATTTCTATCTGTAAATATACTCGATAAGTAGATGCATACTCAATTGTCTAACGCTGAATTAAAATCGTCTTTCGTTTCACTGCTCGCGAGTTGCGCGGCTCGGAGCTCGGCGAAGCATTCGGCAAGGAGTAGTAGCTCAGGCGGAAGTTTATCATTAGTCGGAATTTCAAATGTTACTGTAATTAGTCGAAAGTAAGCTCAGTCAAAAGGGCTGATCCGAAGAAGGACCAAAGATATTTTTAATCAAGCAGATAAATTAGATCTTCTGGCGATTTTTTATTATTAGCCGACGTTTACACAAAGAAAACATCACACAAAGTAAACATCCCTCTCCGACCCATAGTGTCCTTCACAGAATCACCTACCTACGGATTAGCTAAGGAATTATCTTCTCTATTGAAACGGCTTATTGGAAAAATCAAAACATCACGTGAGAAACTCTTCTGACTTTGCATCATCAATTACTCATGAATTACACCAAACTGATGAAATAATGGTCTCTTTTGATGTAATATCCTTATTTACAAAAGTCCCAATTCAGTTGGCATTAAACATAACTAAGCAACGTCTTCAATCCGATCCTGAACTGAATCAACGCACAGGTTTGTCAGCAAACGACCTTATTAAGGGACTTGAAATTTGCTTGAATTCAACCAACTTTACATTTCGTCGAAAACACTACAAACAAGTTTTTGGAACAGCAATGGGCTCTCCCGTCTCATCAATAGTGGCAAACTTAGTCATGGAAAACATTGAAACACGAGCTCTAGAAACCTTTGCAGATCCTCCACGCTTGTGGAAAAGATATGTAGA
>JGI24158J21664_10005078_pt1 | contig 17120 bp, 10 predicted proteins | sample Ectturendosymbi3_FD_21664 | JGI IMG/M metagenome (IMG submission 21664)
AGAAACGCTAGAAAGTCGATCAAAGGCTCGAAAGACTCGGACTCGAGTCTAGTTTCCAATGAAAACTTCAGCGAAACACTTTGGCCTAGCAGTTGGGCCCTAGGCCAGGTGACATGAGCCAAAATGACCCAAAAACTACTACACTTACGGCATCACTCATAAAAAATCCGCAACCCCCAACCAAAAAAAAATTTTTCGATTGCAGACTAGAAGACTGGCCAATCCGTTTGAACAGCTCTCTAGCGCAATCGGCGGAGGAGCTATGGTGTTGGTAAGGCAACCGAAAACTGCTGGTTTTAGGCTGAAATCGAAGTACGATATATTTGTAGACCGGCTGTCAAAGTGTTGAATGGGCAGGTGTTAAGGCTTCCACATTTGATGTAAATGATACTAATTTATCTCCTGGAATCCGGCACCTCTTTCAGAGGAGTTATTAAGTTTCTACTAGCAAGCGCATATCTGTGAATGACACTGTGTTTGTGTGCATTACCTTTTGCTTCCGGAGCAAGTTCTTGAACTTTTTTTGGAAGCCTGAACAACATTCCGTCATTGCAGGAGTTCCATCAGTACAAAACATTTCTGCTGCAACTCTGCAGAATCACAAAAAATATTATCTTTTCAGAACATCTGCAACTGTTGTCATTTGTAGTTCCTCACAAAACCAGGAGCTCCTCTTTAATTCCTCCTGAATGAATTTATAAGATCTGTTAACTCTTCTGCTTGAAAGGAAAACACTGGAGATGCTTTCGTTTCAGTTATCACCTGGTCTTTCACATCCCAGACAGCTGAAATGTGCCTCTGAATAGCATTGTTGGAAAGAGATGCTTGTCTCATTTTTGCTTCACTAGCTTATCCAAGAAGTAGTTGTACCTTTTTCAACAAGCCTGCTTTCAATAGTGTTTCTCCAATCGCGTGATGTTTTTTGCTTTGCAACTTCAAGTGTGACTTCACATGATTCCTGTGCTAGGGTAGTATTTTTTTTGTAGAAACTTCCGAAAAGATCAAGTCTGTGACATTTCAAACTCATTTAATGGTGCCAGAAGAATTATAAAGCTTTCGTAGCGTAATTGGGGTGCTTTGTCTTTAAATGCCATGTCAACTTCAAAGGTTTCATGGACTCAGCACTGAGAACAACGTTGCACAAAACGCACTGTGTCTTCTAAATGCCATTGCTGACTATAGAGGTAAAGCCATATTTCAAATAGTTTTCAGAAGACAGTACTTGCAATTCTTGTCCATAGTAAGAATAGAAATGAAAGTCTTTATGCCACTGCAGTACGTGTCTTCCTGAATGTTGACTGCAATTCCACAACAACAAACATAAACTGCTGGTAGGCTATCTGTGATAACAACTGGTTTAAAACTAGAATAAATATATTTTTACATCTTGGAACCCTTCGTCTCTAAATGTCATATGAACTTCGAAGGTTTCACAAATTCAGAACTAAGAACAACATTGCACAAAACACACTAGGGCAGCTGTGTGCAAACTTGTTCAATAAAAGAGTTATTTGCAGAAAATCAAAATCACCATACAAATAGGATTTGTTTTCGTTCTGAAGATGTTTCAAGACAAATGTAATCGTGAATACTTTCAGTGTAATCGTAATCGATTACATTGTGATTTGGTTTATTCGTAATCGTAATCGCAGGTGGCAAGTAAATTTGTGCTGTAATCGCCGCATGCCTGCTGCTGGCTGCAATTTCAAAAGTATAAACTCCTGGTATCAAAGACTGCAATTGCTTTAGAACAAGAACGACCAAAGCGTCAACTGGCACAAGCAACATACCGCTTGTGATTTTTTTCACCTCGGATATCGACAATAGACACGCTAGAAATTGTACAACAGCCGTCTGACGACGGAAAAACGTAGTCTGCTCTGCAGGTTGCAACTTCGGATGCGTACATTGCCAATCATATTTTCCAACATATTGTGGTATTTGAATTGGTTACCCGTGTTCTGGAAATTGCACGCAGGAAATTACATCACACGTAACAAACTGCCACGACAAGTAGATTCATTGCGATGACCTGATTGTACGATTTGAACTTGATTGCTGAAACAAAAAGGACATGCTAAACATTGTTTCATTGAAATCCTTGCAAAGCCAGGTTAAGAAACGCTGCACTGGGGACTTTTTCTGTTTCCAGAGACTAATGAATGCCATTGTATGAGAACAAAAGCCTGTGCAGTTGTTAGATTTAGTACATTTTTGTTCTGTTGGTCTTCATGCGTGTGTGAATGTTGTTTTAAAAGACATGCTAATGTGATTGCTTCATTAGCATGTCTTTTGAAAAAACAGTTGCATGAGTTCTTCCGCATTGGAAAGTATCAGAGGTGATTCGTCCATTGTCGGTCTGATTTGCTTGCAACTTTCATGTTTCAGGAAAGCTTATCCCATGTTTGAGCCGTACACTCAGCAGGATGCGCAGGAATGCTTGCACTGCATATTGGATGCATGTGGCTCAGCAGCTGAAACAGCCGTAAAGGAAATAGAAAAGGTTGGACTTCAGATTTTCTCGTCTGCTTTTGTTTATACCCCACGCTCCATTCATTGATAAAATGGATAGTAAAACAAGTGGTGGTTGATAAAAACTTTTCGTATGGTATATACCAGCGGTGCACAAACATGTTCTACGGAGGGGCACATTGAAAACATTGTTGCTACGGGGAGCCGCATACATTACATCTGTAATCGCATTTTAACAAAAGCTTTTACATTAGCTAGCACAAAATGAAGGTAACAATAGTCACTTTCGGTTGAGTAAAAATGCGGTTACGAATGTAACGTGTGGAGTAAAATCTCGAGGATTCTTATCTAATCGACAAAATAACTTCGAGATAAGCTCCAAATATGTTAAATATATGGACGTGTGGATGCCCTACGAGCTGCACAAAATTCTCTCGCGGGCCGTAGTTTCCGCATTCCTGATTTATACCAAACTTTCAGAACAGTGTAAATTGTCCATCCAAGACTTCAATCATATTTTACTGGCTGTAGTATTAAAGCAGTTTGTACAGAAAACAATTTGTAAGTTGCTGAAATCCAGGCTCGGTTGCTATAACAAAGCGGGCTAAATCTTGTTCAAAGACGCTGCACGCCTAGCTAGAAGCAACTGCTTGGCTGATCCCTTACATGCCCTTTCTTTTATACGTAACAGCTGTCGGAAGTGGCTGAAGTCGGATACAGAATGTACGGCGGACGAAAGTCGTCATGCGCAACTCTCGTTACGTCGAACACTGCGGAAAATCACAAACATTCGTCAGGCAACAGCAAGACGGTGCTGTCCCCGAACAAAACAGCATCAAATAAAATTGTTTCTCAAACAAGTGGTCTGATCAATTTAAAGACACCCTTTGATGAAAGAAACGACAGAGTTATCGAAAAGTCTCCAAATGTTGGTTGCTTCGGACAAATTAAAAACAAAAGAAAAAAACTGGCGTCAACCGAGCTGTTAGCTTCATCAGCAGACAAAGAAAACAAGGAAAATGGAGATGTCAGCCATACGAACAACTCTGTTCCGACGCCTCCGCCAAAAAAAATACGTGTTGGTACAGCAAAGCCGCCAAACCATGCCGACCTTCGGAGGGCTTTGCTTCGAAACAGACTGGGGTGGTCGAAAAAGAAACAAAAATTTGATTTTGAAAAAAAATCCAACAGTTTACCGACGCGACCAGTGCTGTCAGATCCTCAGAATGACGATTTGGTTGACGAACAGTTTTTTGCGAGCAGTAGTAGCACTGCGCAGCCAAGTACAAATTGTCGAGAGATCTTATCTGTCTCCGAAGACACACGCCCTGCCGTTCATGTTACGCCTGCTCCAAACTCGTTCGAAGCGAAAGATGCCGTAATATCTGTTGAGGTGGACGGGAAAACGAACTTCATCGAAGAACTTTTTCAAGGAGAACTGGAGACGACAGTTCGTTGTGCCGAATGTGAAAACGGAGTTCAGCGATCGGAAACCTTTCAGGTAAACCTAGAAGCTGTTGGCCAGAAACTGGTTGCGTTTCATCGCGATTGTTTCACGTGCCCGATTGGAGATTGATGAAAGAGATTGTTTTAAATTTTGGTATAGACCCGCTGTGTCCAACCCGCGGGCCGCATGCGGCTCCATCGAAGGTTTTGTGCGGCCTAGTTTAGGTTTTCGCTGTAGTAAAAGTATCTTGCATTCTGACAACCTGTCCCTGTTTTGATATTCTTGAATTCGACATTTTTGAAGGTGGTCTTCAGTGCCACTTTATCACGTCTGTTACCATTGTAGTTAGGATTCGAACGCTTTCAGTGCAATAGGTAAAGCTAAATTTTTTTGCTAAGCTCAAAGTAAGCCATTCAATGTTCGGCCCTCATTAATATGTCATTCAATGGGGGGGCTCTGGTTAAGATAGTGACAATTTTTGGCTCACCGAGCCATTTGGGTTGGACATTACTGGTATAGACAAATTAAAAAAAGTATCAAACAATCTGTTGGCCCTCTTTGAGTGTGTGCATCATCAGAAAGACCAGAAGCTTACTGACGTGATCTCTTTGCTGTTGGCATTGTGACGTCATGACGCGGTTTTCACGTCCGTGTGTGCGAACAACATGTAAGAATCGTGTTTGGTCACCAACGTAGAAATTAGGTAATTGTACTCTGCTTAGAGACCAATCCGTGGAGTTGCTTATCGGAGACGGTGTTTTCAGCAAATTCAAGTTGGGCCTTAAATTTATTTTTCAAAAATTAGCTTCCTATTGTACGTTAGAGGACTTACGTATGCAGACACAGCGATTTCTTGAGTTGCGTGCTTGCACTGAACTTTAAACTTAGCAGGCCAAAACGCGCGAATTCATGTAATTAATTTTAAATGCATGCTTCAATTTAACTTCTAACTGAGAACTGTATCCCATCGTTCAGAAACACTACAGTATGGCAGTAGGTTATAATTTCAACAAGTGCTAGAATCACATCGATTTACAAGTGGGAAGCTGAGCTTATTCGGTGGTGACTCCAGCAAACTGTCGGTTAAAGTTGAACAGAATGAATGCATTTTAGTATTGTGTGAATGCATTTTAGTAACAGAATGAATGCATTTTAGTAACAGAATGCATTTTAGTATTGTGTGAATGCATTTTAGTAACAGAATGCATTTTAGTCATGTTTTCGGACATGGAGCCTCGCGTTGATTGATTTGAGGGACTTCTACGTCAGCCTTTTAATACTTCAGCAGTTTTTCTGATGGTGCCGACACCAGTTGGACTTGATTTGAACGCAGGTTGAAAAGCTTCTTTACCGGTCTGACGAACAGGCGATCGCTCACATTCTCTCACGTCTGCATTTTGCTTTCTTCGCAGGACATCAGCCTTCCCGTGCATGAACCTAAGCCTGTGAACAGAACGACGCATACTGCGGCGGAACGTGACTGCACTGAGGACGTATGTTGAAGTTGTTGTTGAGTGCAGGCCGATGTTGCTCGTTCTGTTTGATCAGTGTAATCGTGGTACCACACGTTTAATTCACTGCAGACCATTTGATTTAAAAATCAAGTATTTGCATGTCATTTCCGCGAGAAAGTTTGTTGTCGCGCACACTGTTGGATCCCTGCAGTTTGTTTTCACAGCTCCCGCTCAGGGGTATGCTTGCGCACGCCTTTTTACAGTATCACTGACGCTAAACGTCTTCAACTGGCAGATTGGTTGCGTTTATCGCGCTGACCATACACCGTCGTTTCAGGACCCTGGCGATGGAACCCTCTCATCGGCGTTGTCAGAATTCACGTCGCCAGAAATTTTGGATGGAGAAAACAAGTATTTCTGCAATATTTGTCGGAGGTAACACGATGTAGTATCATTTGGTTCATCGTTCACTTGCATGTACGATCTGTTAAAACCTAGTTTTAAGGTGTTGATGGAGGGCTCCATTACCTCGGTACTGGGCTTGTACGTCAACAGTGTGTTCTAAAGTTTTCTGCCGCGGTTTGCGTCTGTCACGATAAGGAACAACACTCCTGGAAAGCAACTACTTTGGTTGATCGGATCTCCAAACTTTTGCAATATACTGTACTAAATCAACAAATTTTTCGTAAAAATATTATGTTTTCGTTATTCACAAAATGTCTTTGCGGCTGGATGAAATAGCTTCGCGGGCCGGATGAAATGACTTTGCGGGCCGGATTTGGCCCGCGGGCCGTAGTTTGGAGACTCCTGTTCTATATTGTCGTTGCTGGTGTCAGCGAAGTTCAAACTGACGTTACCGGTTTACTTTGTACTTCGTGCACCGGCTGACTCTCATTCACTGACATGAATGTCAAAAATTATGAAAGTCATTCGTGCAAACGTTACCTCCGCAACCGACCGTTGTGTGTTCGGCCGTTTTGGTTGTAATCTTCGTTGTTTACGTCGCTTAGTAAGTGTCTTGCCAGTATGCCACTTAGGTATGTAGCGGTCGAATCAGTTTTATTTTCATCAATAATGCCGTCACACCCGCACGTTTGGCTGTCAAGGTTGTTTGACCGTCGTCATGCAGAGCGCTGGTTTTTGCAACAACAGTTCAAGTTGAAATTTGTATTCATCCGATTAATCCTGTAAAAGTGCTCTATCAGTGAAAGTCTATTGCTGGTTACTGCTTTTATTTGATACTAACACTGTTGCAGTCGCAGTTATAACTAAGTCTAAACTTCGGTAATAGCACTCTTGTGCTTGTGTTTCCTGTTGAAGGTATTATCAAGATGTTCGTCTGGTTGTTGCGATGTTTTGGATCCGTCTGACTTTTTATGAAAAATCTTGGTAACTAAGCCTGCCAATCTTTTTTGCAGTTGGTGATTTCATCGTTATTATTGTATCGTTTGAAAAAAAATGTTAAGGTCGTTTCGGTACTGACAAGGCAAGTAGTTGAAACAGTCCCGTGACTGCAATTATGTATGTGTCGTTCATGACAGTTCGCTTATAATACTCACCTGCCAAGAGTTATTTGCACACGTGTTCTTGCTAGGTGCGCGCTGCGTCTTGTTTTGTTGATTTGGAAACAAGTGATGTAAGCCACCAGATTCAAGGTGTGGAAACGTTGCCTGAAATGGCGTTAGGTTGCTGATCACAGTGTGTTGCATCAGCTGGATAATACGCACGCGGCCTTAATTGATGCATGAATTCAACGCAGATTGTCAGACGGTGAACAAAGAATGAAGTTCAAACGATTGCCTCCTGTGCTGGCGTTCCACTTGAAGCGTTTTGCTGCATCAGTCGACACTACGTTGAGTTTCGGGGCTAGCGTAAGAGGCGTTTTCTATCCTTGTTTCTGTGAGCAACAACATAAAGATTGGACTGTTCCAGTTACTTTCGTCACATCTGCATTTCAATTTAAAATAAATGCAAAGCTTTTTGATTTGATCACACTTGTTAATAATGATACTGAGTGAATTCTTCAGTTTTCTCACTCTAAAACAGGGATCTCAAACACGCGCGGGCCGCATGTGGCCAGCGAGAACCTTTTGTACGGCCCGCGACGCTTTTTGGAAATTTTCAATTAATATAACATTTACGTTGCCAAGTGCCTTGAAAAAGATGCCGCGAAATAATTGAACCAATGTTCAATGATACCCAGGGCGGTTTTCGTCCCGGCCATAGCACTACAGACCAAATTTCACTCTCCAGCAAATTTTTGATAAATGTTGGGAGTATGCCAGAGACGTCCACAAATGCTTTGTCGGCCTCGACAAAGCATACAACCGGGTTCCTCGTGAAAACCTTTGGGGAGTGTTACGGGAGTCAGGTGTTGGGGGCCGCCTGTTACTGGCCGTCAAGTCACTGTATTCCTGCTCAGAAGTTTGTGTCTGTGTCTGTGTCGGTAAAGTTAAATCACGACCGATCACCGTTGGTGTTGGACTCCGACAAGGGTGTGTGTGGTCACCGCACCTTTTCATAGTCTCCACTACATGAATTGGACAGACAGTCACAGCTGAGCCGACGAGGGTGTCACAGTTGGGAGATGCAGGATCAACCGTTTATTTTTTGCAGACGATTTGGTACTGCTAGCATCTTCTCAACAGAGTATGCAGCATGCATTCGATCGGTTTTCTGTTGCGTGCGACCGAGCCAGAATGAAAATAAGAACTAACAGCACCGAGGTATTATGTCTCCCTGCAAACCCAACGCAACGTATGCTGCAAGTGAGCGGCAATACACTGTAGCAGTTAGAGAAGTTCAGGTACCTAGGGGTGGTAGCCTATTTGCCAGTGACGGAAGGTGGAGCGAGGAGATAGATACACGGATTAGTAAAGCTAACGCAGTTCTGCGTGAGGTTGATCGCTCGGTGATCACAAAATGGGAGCTTTCAAGCACCGCAAAGCTGTCAATTTTTAAATCAGTCTTTGTTCCGATTCTTACAAATGGTCATGAATATTGGGTAATCACCGAAAGAATATTAACTCAGGCGCAAGCGTCAGAGATGGGATTTTTGCGAAGACTTCATGGTGTGACACAGGGCCGTACCGAGGTCAGATGGCGCCCGGGGAAAGAAAAAAAAAAAAAGATCCCATATTCGTACCTAAGGTCTTTTGGGAATAAATGTACTGTATTGAACAAAAAACTTGAGACATTTTTGGGACTTTCCGGCGCCCCTAGTGGTTCGGCGCCCGGGGCATTCTGACCCCCTTGCCCTCCTCGTTATGCCCCTGGTGTGACACTTCGCGAAAAAGTGCACAGCCGTGAAATTTGCAGAGCCCTGAATGTCGGACCACTTGTCCGAATTGAGATATCACAGCTACGTTAGTTCGGCCATGCATCCAGAATGCCACGCGAAAGACTAGCGAGACAAGTCCTGCTGGTAAAACCCACGGCAAAGCGACCCAGAGGTCGTCCAAGGCCTAGGTAGAGTGACTGCATCTCCGACATTGCGTGGCCCCATCTTGGTGTGGAGCCAGTAGAGCTATCTGCACTTGCTGTTGACCGTGATATATTCCAAGTCCTCCTAGGGCTGTTGCCCCCGTGACCCTTCCTAGAGGAAAAGCGGGCTTGAAAATGAATGAAATGCATAACATTTAGGTTACTTAAATTTATTCACCTGTGTTTAAAAGTGCTCAGCTAGCGAATGAACAAGTTCTTTATGCGGTTAGAACTGATATACGAACGCAAAGACAGCTAGAAATGATTTGCCTATAATTCATGATACCTTTCGCAGGAAACAAGATGTAAAACCTGTTTTTAGTAAGTTCAGGCACCGCTATCGTTGCGTCAGCGTCATAATGCGGCCCGCGGGTTACCTTACAAGTCCTCATTTGGCCCACGGAGCAATTTGAGTTCGAGACCCTGCTCTAAAAATTCGATGTGTATTCAAAACGTGTATTGAGGTTTCTCTACCCTGGGAATGAGCAATTCCATGTGTTCCAATTTGTGTAGCGTCAGATCATCACAGCTGTTCCAGGTGTTCTCAAGATAAATCCGTTTCAGACTGTAAGAAACAGCTTTTGTGCTGAAGTAAAATACAGTTGCCTTATTCAGGGTTCTTACGGATTCTGGAAAAGTATGGAAAAAATTTTCCAGTCTTTTGACATGCAATTTCATAAGTCTGGAAAAAGTCCGGAAAGGTCTGGAAATTTATATCTAAAATTGCGAAGGAACCCTGCTTATTATAGCTACCAAAATTTTCCTTAGCTCATTAGTTGTCAAAGAAAGAACCAAAACATCTTGGTCTGACTATATTTAGTCGTGACTTTGTAGTGTCTGTCTCACGTCACGTCCACCGTGATCTTCTGTAAACGACTCCCTCCACCAAACGATGCAAGTCACGTAATGGCTGAAGTTCGCGAATGTTCCACCTCAGGTGTTGTTTCGTGCCAACGTGATGTGGCTTTTTGCAAATCCCAGGTCGCTAAGATCACAAGCACGCTCGAGATACCGGACTCACTCACTCTCAAAGATTGGTGCAGTGACGAGTGCTCGCACAAAGACGCAACCTATTCCTTGTTTGGCGTCATCGTGCACAACGGAATCACCATCACCGGCGGACATTATTCGTCGTACGTCAAATATCAGTGCTCTGCTGATGGTAGGTGCTTGTGCATCAGCCGTTGTACGGTCAACCCTAAGTGGCTATACCTTCCCTGCCTGGTTATTTAATGATAGCGCAGTTCTGTTTTCGTACTGGGTTGCAATCAACTCAATTTTGAAATCAACTCAAGTTTCATTTTAAAGCAGCATTGAGCATCGTGCACCAGTTGTACGAGCCATCACACTTCAACGTTTTCTTGATAGCATCCGTTTCAACTCAATTCCATCGGTGCTTTGTTTTATCCCTACCGTGTTCTAAATCTGTTGCAGGCGCCGAAGCCGTCGATTTGAAGAAATACAACGGCCAGTGGCTGGAAATGGACGACGAGGACGTTCGTCTGCTTCGCTCCGACGACATACAAAAAGTTTTGAAAGGGCAGTTCGAACTGTCCTCAAAGTCCCCTTACCTCCTGTTTTACCACAGACAGCACTAGTCAATGTAGCTCTTTTGTACTTGCGTCGCCGCGGCGACACGTTTTAAATATTGTCTAGCCGGTTTTTCATTTAAGCAGTATTGGTGACTGTTCAGATTTTTACGGAAAGCACTCTGAAGATCAGTACGAAATGATCGCACTGCCATTAGCGGCTGTTTTAAGCCGTCGTTTCACTGCTTTTCGTTGTTGTAGCGACTTATTGAATACCGATTACTGTATTTGTTACCGATGGGCACAGGGTCGATTGTGCTGGCGCAACTTCACCGCACTGCTGCCTGGCATGGGAGTCGAACCCCAGCCGATGGCCATCCTCATTATTGTGTGCCATGCGTTCTAAGAAATCCTTCCGCGTTTGTAGGTATATAAGAACTTAGTGTGCTACAAAAGGAGTGGACTGCTTCCAGTTAACGCGGACAAGCTATTTGAGATGTCCAGCTACTAGCACAAGACCGAGAGACTGCCATACATGCATATTTGACTTCTCTGTGAGGAGTGCGAAATCAGGTTACGAGTTGCGACAAGCTAACAAGCAGATCGGCTTTTTTCAACTGATTGCAGCATCACTGGTCGTACGAGCGCATCGAGTTACGCTCAGGGCTGTGGATGGAGCCGGAGCCAGCTGTAGAGCCTTAAATTTCAGGCTCCAGCTCCAAAGCATCTAAATCTTTGGCTCCGGCTCCAGAACAGTTTGGTCCATTATTGGTACAACTCGCTTGCCCCACAAACAGTCTGGAACTGAAGCCAAAATTTTATTGTCCGGCTCGGCCATCTAAAAAATTTGGGTTCCGGCTTCACAGCCCTGATATAACAATTTGCTCGCAACAATCCCTAATATAAATATTTGCCTCCATTGCTGCTGATGGCGCAATCCCTGATTTGTCACGTCTAACCTGTCACGGTTCAACGATTGGCCGCTTCTGCGCTTCTCTTCGGTCATGAAAGCTTGCACTTCAAATGGTAAAGAAAACTTTCGACTGTCATTATAAGCCAGGGGCCTCCAAACTACGGCCCGCGAAGCCATTTTGTCAATGATGAAAAAATAATATGTTGACGAAAAATTTGTAATTTGGTGGAATGCAACCTTTCCTGAAACAATCACATTACGTAAGAAGTCCGGCCCTCAAACTATTGTGTAACAGCATATGTGGCCCTCGGACAAAAAAGTTTGGAGACCCCTGTTATAAACGAACAAAATATTATACGGGGACCGACGAAAAAGCATCGCTGTAGGCAGGGGCGTAACGAGGTTAAATGGCGCCTGAGGCAAGAAGCAAGTTCGGCGCCCCATGTTCGAATCTGAGCTCTTTCGCAAGCAAATTTTACTGTATTGCAGAAAGTACTTGTGACATTGTTGGGATATTCGGCGCCCCCACAGTGATTTGGCGCCCGGGGAATTGTGCCACCCTTCACTCCTGGCTGTAGTGTAGGCGAAGTGACGATTAGCTGAACTCGAATGCACGTAAAAGATACGAGTTCTAAGACCGCGAAAACGTGTCATTATAGCCGGATTCTACTGTAAATGTAGGTTATCAAGAAAAAATGCTGAGAGGACAGAAGGCCACAAATCAGAAAAAAATTGGATAGAACATTAAAGAGTACGCTATAAATTATTTGTTCTGCCAGTAGGTATTGTTCACCGTACTTTAATTTGCGAAAAGTGAGGTTTGAGAATACTGCCAAATCCAACTATAGAAGAGCAGCATCTGGCAGACTGTTTCGGGAAAATTTCCTAAGCGTGTATAAGAGAAATGGCTTTAGGAACTGCGGGACATATTTTGCGCGAAGATGACCGAAACACATTTGCTTTCGTACGATCTTCTTGCGGTGCACATAGGCTTTATGAAGCGAAGTTTTCAAATGCCCCATGGCTAGAGGTGTTCAAATCGTTAACTTCAGCGGTGGGATTAAAATATTTTCTCAATTTTTTTAATGTTAACGAGGTCATTGCCAGGGTTATTACTGGTCCGATTTAGCAGATTTTTTCAGGGTTGCGGAGTCGGAGGAAAAATATCCGACTCCGACATTTCCAAAATTTCCGACTACTTGACGTGATGATTGAAATTTGGCTGTTATATCAATGGAAATAGTGGTGCACAGTAAGAAATCTGTATCATTAAAGTTTCGAAAGAAATTGTACCATTACAACAGGAATACCCAATATATGAGTGTGATGTAAAAAATGATCAAATTGAACATTCGGAGTCGGACAAAGAAATCCGAATCCCAGTGTTCTTAAGAATCCCACCACCCCAAAACCACCTACTCTGCAACCCTGTTTTTTTACGATAAACGTCACCCCATCGCCGTGCCGCGAGAACTCCTCCACGTGCTGCAACGCGATGTTAGTTGAATATAACTTGTATGTGATGTGTAAAACGCGTTTTCTTGATAATCAAGACTATTTATATGTTGATTTAATCAAACGAAGAACTTCGTCTTGGTGCTTGCATGTTTAAAATGTGATTTTTACAATCAACAGTATTTTTATAAATTAGTTGGTTCGCCGAACTCAAAGTTTGACAATATGTACACTATGCAAAGAGTAACGCGTTATCTAAAAGAATAACCAATAAATAAACCATGAAAATTTTGCTGAGGTCTGCTTGGTCTTTAGTATGATATGAACTTTGAATGCCGAACCCATACTTTTTCAGCAAAAATATGTCCATTGACATGTACACCATTGACTGCATCTTCCCTTCATTTCTAGTCATTCGAACTGTAACTGCTATACAGAACACTCCAGCCTTGACGAGAAAGATCTAGAATACTCCTGCCTTAAGGAGAAAGGTCTATCACGTCCTTGGGAGCAGCAGCCAGTTCCTGCTTTCTTTTCCTCGCCTATAACAGCCGCGCGGGCACAATAAAAGTCAGCAACTTATCCCGTTGCTGACCAGGTTAGAAGAAAATGCATGCGAAAGTCACAATAATGTCATAGTTGAGAGGCATTGCACTCTGTCACAATCACAGCTTCTGTCGAGGCACATTTTTTCCGTTTCGTGTACGGTTAGCTCGAATTCACGCTCCAAAACATTGATCAACCACTCGTTTCCGACACAATTCGCAAATTCTACGAGCTTTACGTCATCGGAGAATGCAAGGATTTGTTGGTGAATTCGAACTACCCTGAGTTTCAACGTTTGGCGATCGCGAGTTTGTGTTAGGTCGTGACTCAAGGCCGTCCCGTCGCCACGAGGATTCTTTGTCGGGCTTAGCGCCCCCAAATTGAAATATGAAACACTATAAATCAGTGGAACTTTTGTCAATTTTGAATGTCAATCCCCCCGCACAAACGTAAAGCCCCCCCTATTGACGACTTTCTGGCGACGGTTCTGAATCGCAAGGGACCAGGGGCGTAACGAGGTTAGATGGCGCCCCATGTTCGAACCTGAGGTTTTCGGAAGCAAATTTGCTGTTGAAGAAAGTACTTGTGACATTATTCGGACTTCGGCGCCCGGGGAATTGCGCTCCCTTGCACCCCTCATTACGCCTCTGAAGGGATCTAACAATTATGTGCCATTTGGGAAGCGTCAATGCACGCACAAAACCTGTTCATACTCAACCACATCACGTCGGAGAATGAATTCAAACGTGAGATTATTAATTTCAATCCATCAAGAGAAGACATGGCCAAGAAGTTAGCAGTTGCGCAACCTAGTTAGGGAGCTTTCGATCGTTAGAGTCACAAACTGCCCTTCCTTATAGAAGTTCCCTTGGTGTAGGACCCTATATGGAGGTTTGGGGTGTTGCCAAGCGTGGAAGTTGCTTGCGAGGAATCCTGTCGTTGCATACAGAGATGCTGGTTTCCCCAAACGAGTTGATACAAACCAGATCTCACTCACGGAATACAATCACGAGTAGGAAACGCCGATTCGTAATGCGAAAAGGTATATCCACTATATCCTGATTGCCGATTAGTTTTCATTTAAATGTATTCGAATAAAATGTTACAATCCACCACATTACTGTTCGGGAAACTTAAATAAAGCAAATGCTTCATGTACCTTTCAGGTACAGATATTGTTACAAACAAACCGTAAACGATTTTACAATCCAAGATCCTACAAGTATGGTGTTGTCATTTGAAACGCGCGCACATTGTCTTCGATGAGAACTGTCAGTAAAAGCAACTTTTGAGGCTTCATGACGTTGGTTTGCAGGGATACTTCATCACATAACCTCAGTTTTACAGCAGGTGGTGTTTTAGTAACCCTTCGGGGACAGAAGCTCATAGGTCTGCTTTGTTATACCTCGCTAATGAAGCGATGATGTTGCTGCAGTTTGCAAAACTGTATAGCTCAACATTATTGTCCAAATACTCTCCACCGGTTGTTGTAAAGCAGGGGTGGCCAAACATTTGGAGCCGAGGGCCGGATACAGAGCGATGTACGTGATCTGTGTAGAAATAGGTTGTTAAAATTTATTGTAGTACAATAATAGCAATAAAATCACACCATTTTGTTTACATTTATATATATATTCCTGTTTGCAGCTAAGCGCTGCTGCGGCAGACAAGTCAACAAGAGACAGGCAGCAGCCAATACTGTTGCATTGCTGTCCACAGTCGGAAAAGCGGTGCTTGAAAAAATTTGCAAGGTAGCCTATTTGGCGGGCCGGATGCGGCCTACGGCCGTAGTTTGGCCCAGACTTGGACAACTAGAATTTTTTTAGCTTTTCTGAATTAGATTAGAATTAAAATTAGAGCTAACTCAGCTGTCAGAAATTAGATTAGAACTAAAATGAGCGTAATTTCGAAAACCAGAAATTGAACTAAAATTCGACTTAGATTTACATATACAAGACAAATCAACGCATACACAAACCAAAGCGACTTTAATCCAAAATCAATTCATGCCCAAATGTGGATTCATTCTCATAAGCATGAGAATAGCAAAGATTCGAGTGGCAAGATTGGCGCGTTTCTCGCTGTTCAATTCGCCTGCATGGCTAAAGACTCGTTCTGACGGAGCCGATGTCGCTGTCAGTGGTGGACGTAGGGTTGGGGGTCCCGAGGCAAGGCTGAAAAGGGGTTTCTGATGACGTCATCATGCTCAGTCAACTGTGATACGACCTTTTGATCAAGTCTCGGAAGGGGATATGCGGGCCAGCCAAGGATACGTTCCTGAGACTACGGCATGACTGACATAACAGGAAATGAAAAAGGGTATTTATGATACACATATTTAAAAACGCTGAAGGTTGGAAAAACAAAGCTAGCAACACATAAAAGTTAAGCGATAGCAAGCTGGCAATCTGGCATCGCCCTACCACTTCTCTCGTTTTAAAGTTGCTGTTGAAAGCCCCTTTGCAAGCAGAGAACTTACACATTACAGTTGCTGTTGAAGGCCCCTTTGAAAGCAGAGCACTTACACATAACAGTTGCTCTTGCGGGCCCCTTTGAACGCAGAGTACTTACTCATTGCACTTGCTATTTACCGCCCTTTTGAAAGCACATTAAAGGTGCTGTTGGGCGCCCCTTCAATAGCACAGGACGTAAGCATTACACTGGTTCTTGGGGGCCCTTAGAAACCAGAGTAGGCTACTTAACCGGTGCTGTTTGGGGCCCTTTTGAAGTGAACTTCCTGCACATTACAGTTCCTTTTGTGGACCCTACTGAAAGCAAAGTAGACTACTTACTTATGATGTGTTTCGGAGTTATGAGTGGATAATAAGTTTTTCACCAAAAATGAGAAAAATGTTTACGCGAAACACCTCGAGGGAGGGCCCTAAAAAGGGGGGACCTGAGGCAAGTGCCTCGCTCGCCTCTCACCACTGGTCGCTGTCATACCCAGTTCTTGAGCAACAGTCTTCAGATAAGGGAAATCATGTTTGCTTTTCTAATACCCTAAACAAGAGTCTCCAAACTTTTTTGTCTGATGACCACTTTTGCACAACATCAAGGGCCAGACATCTGACGTAATTTGATTGTTTCGGGATATGTTATATTCTGCCAAGTAAACAAGTTTTTCATAAAAAATTGTTTCAGTGTGGACAAAATGTCGTGGCGGGTCGTAGTTTGGAGACCCTGCTCTAAAACATCACAGCTTACTCACTGTCGCAAGAAGCCTACCTGGTGATTATTGACTTCTGCATGCGAGTGGATAGGCAATGTAACGTATTGATAATAAATCGATACGATCACATAGTTTGTGCTGCAGTTGTGAATCTAGATATCCCTGTGAGTAGTAGGGAACTGGGGATTGAGGCGTCCAGCTCTTTTCTTTGTTTGTTTATTTCATCAACTTCTCAACGATGCCCAAAATTGCATAGGAATTCCCCACCCTAGGGCCCTTGTCTTCCCAAAATTGCATAGGAATTCCCCACCCCAGGGCCCCGTGTCTTTCCCAGGGTCCCTCTGTGTTTCCTTGGGCCTCTCTGTTTGTCCTCATCCTTGAAAACCGTGAGCAAAGGTACTTATACGATCTAGGATAATTCGTTCGTCATCTTCAGCAGAAAGGGCGATTTTGTTGTCTTGCTCTGTGAAGACTTCATGATGATGACTCCGAATCACATTCATAGGTCTCAGCTGTTGTCTTCCTGAAAATAAACAATTTTTATAATCGTTTGTTATTTCTTTATTTACAACATATTTTTTCACACCTTTACATTTTTTGAATTCATCACCGTCCATATCAAAGGCATATGATTTGGCGCGCAGTCCGACAA
>JGI24158J21664_10005080_pt1 | contig 17118 bp, 9 predicted proteins | sample Ectturendosymbi3_FD_21664 | JGI IMG/M metagenome (IMG submission 21664)
ACATACCACCCGGCGCTCAACGGTTGGCGTTTGAAGTGAAGTACGAGTATATCGTACACCAGCCACGAATATATCGTGGGCCGGCGTTCTGCGCCTTCGCAGCTTTCCAGACAAGCGGCAATTGAAGTGCAAGACGAGCTTTCCACAGCATTTTAGTGAAATGCACGCAGAAAAAAATTAAACCGAAATTGTTTGAAATAGCAAAAGTCGATAACTTTACCAAAAACTGTTGTCCTGAAATACTGTACCCGGTTGATCAAACACAAAGTATTCTGCTTTCTTCCAGTTTCACGATTCACACGATTATATTTTATGTTTTTCATTTCTCCTGGCTCGTACATTGTCTACAAGAGGACATCGCTCTTAACACTCCCAACTACATTAAAATGTGATACTGCGGAAACTACCCACAAAAGATGGCAGTAACACGTTTTTCTTCGAATTTACCAATTCTTTGAGTAACAAAGTGAAAAATACGAAAAATACCACTAAAACAGTAATATTTTATTCATTACACACGGTTTCGTTTTTTGATAGATTTAGATTAAGTCGGCTCTTCTAGCAAACGTAGCTGAACCTTGAATATGCTGTGAACGTTCTTGCTTCCATTTCATAAAAATCATTCAACAATAACTAACTCTGCCCATGAACGGAACCTCAGCCCTGACAACTTCTTATCGAAGCAAGCGAAAACAGAGGAAAAGAGTTGTAATTCACAGAAAATAGGTAATCGACCGCACTAACTTTTATATCTGACAAACTCGATCAGTGATTTTATCGCTATCATCACTGCAATGCATAACACGCATGGCCGATTTTAACCACTTGTGTGACCTTGGCCAAAGTCATCAGCGGGCACCTAAATTTATGAAAATGTGGCGTTTTTCAGAATGCAATCCATCGGTTTTAAATGGTACCAAGATATTTGAGACCTAATGTCCACGGGGTTTCTATGGCTATTGGTAAAGTTGGTCCTGATCAACTGATATACTGTAACATATTGTCCACTGTAAAGTTTCGTGGGAAATTGCAGGGTTTGAACGTTAAAACAGTTACTAGCGGGGCTTTGTAAATTTTTTGACCGATCAGGTTGAACCCTTTCACATACAATCAAGCTTTTGCAAGAAACCACGCTCGTTAGGCGTGTTGTCAAACAAAATTATATTCCAATTAACGGTCATTCCATACTTACACGGTCGTCGTAACTTTCAAACTAGCAATGATAATACCGTAGCACAGAATTATGAGTCCCATTATGGAGAGAAAGATGGCCAGATCTTTTAACTAAAAAAGCCAAAAAGTATAAAGTGAGGAGTTAGCGAGAACACAGCTTCTGTAATTTTACAAAAACATTTTCATTTTTATTTCGCCTTCCAAAACTACGGTGTCTAGCAACAGTATTACATAGTTCTGAAAACAGCAACCCAGACGGAGATTTTCTGTAAGAAAACGTCTATAACCAGCAATGCCAATATAAACTGCAGTGCTTATCAAACAAGAATAAAAACCAGAAGTGCTTCCTATAATTCATAACATGCGAAGTTTTCTTGACAAAGAAGAAATTCTGAAAACACCGCATCGGGGCATTGTGTTGTTTATAAACAGGGCTACCACACCGTTCTTGTTTCTAAGAATTGTCCTTATGTTGACGTACTACGTCTTAGAATATATTATTGTCCTTATTTCTAAGAAATGTCCATAAATGCGATTTGCGTCCTTATACTTTCTTATTTTCTGTAGCATAACAAATTTAAACAGGGAATATTTGATAAACTTACAGACCATTTCCATCTCATCCTGAACATTTTGTAACCAAGGTTTTGTGAGGTCATAAAATAGTGTAATCTTGCAACAGAAACACGTAACGCATTATCAGGCACTGTTAACATTGTAAGCTGTCTAGGCTGGTTAGGAATTTGAGCAAGATCCTTTTTGTAGTGAAAGTGTAGCATTTAACTGAGTTAAGAAATAAGCAAGCAAAGAAAAACGTTTTCCGTGACGATTGCAAGAAGGAATTAGAGATGCTTCCATTTTTTCCAATGCTGAAGCAAATTGTGCCTGGAGATTAATATGCAAATATATTATCTGACGTTAGTCGTGCAAAACAATTTCACCAAATGTTGTTTCAGTTTGGCTAGGAAAATCGAATTTTCCCTCAGTCGTCTCTATTTTTGGTTCTAGATCGATCGTAGCCCTGTTTATAAGTAATATTTTGTAATTGATGGAAACGAACTAGTCGACTTCCCAATCACGCTGGTTACTGTATTTCCTGAAACTAATTCGAGGTCGACCAGGACTGCTTTAGCAAGTACGCAATGTTTGCGTTCCTACAGAAGTTGTCCTTCAAATTTTACAAATTTGAATTGGTACAATCTGTATGTCCATTTTTCTTAAAACGGTAACACAAACGACACCTTTGATAAAAACGTAATGGTGTAAAAACAAGTGGCTCGTAGTACTTTCATATCAGGAAAGTTACGCTGTCTATGCCTTCGATCGATTAAATGCCCAAGCGGCAGTTATAACTTCACGACCTCTAGCGTCATCACTGCTCACCATTTTTCTCATCATGTAGACCTTTGGCCCGAAGTACTGAAAAACCAGGTAGATCTGAAAGCAGCGAATGAACATCGAGAACAGCGAGACGCAAAGCAAAACTTTGCCAGCGTACCACGTTGTGTCCTTATAGTGTCCAGACCACATGATTGCTTGACCTGAACGTTGCAAAGAAAATGTCAGAACTAAGTCTTCTTGTCGACTAAAACAAGTCTCATTTGCTTGACATATTACAAAGTTTTTCGCTCCGTTTCTGTTATCCTGTCTGTAAGAGTATAGTTTTTTCAGAAAACCTAATGCCATCGTTTTGAACAATGGCTATTTCTGGCGAACCAGTGACGTTTATAATAAACTTCAAGGGCCATCAGTTTACCTTCGCAGGCCACAATGTGCACACATTGCCGTTATAAGCTTGTAATAACTCACCTAGTGAAAACTAGTGAAGCCATGAAAAAACAAACAAGTCCTGGGGCAAATAAAATGCATGCGCAAAAGACTTTTGGTTCTGTTTCACCACCCTGCGTGTTTTTGTGGCCTGCCTAACGGTTCGTGCCACTTTCTAGAATGAAAATCGACGTCTCAGTTAGGACGTCATGACTCACGCACTGACCTGTGAAGTAACAGGCAACCAAAGCAAGATCCATCTGGTTCCAAGGACTCTGCAGCCAAATCTTGAACTTTCCACAAATCGACGCGTTGTCGATAGTCAGGAACTGGTAAAATGTGAATGAATAGCAATTTCGATTGAATAAAAAACTCGGTTTCGGGCGCAGTGATCAAAAAGTAGCAGACATATCGTCAACATTAATCAGAGGCAATGATGGTTTAAGAGTTAGACTACTGCATTCGCAAGTCCAACATACTGTGTTTTGTACAAATGCAGAGCACCAGAAACATCAACAGCTTGTCAAATGATGTGAGAAAGCAAACGTGAGTGATGCCATGTCTGACAGAACGTGCCCGAATTGCATTATGTTGACTTCTGAAACTGCACTACATCTATGTAACTTGGACTACATGTGATAAAATTAAAAGGGTTACGTGGAGGGATAGTTATCTTTGAGCAAAACAAGTGGCCCCAAAAATATTCAGGCGACTCTACATGAAGTAACGACCCATAATTTAGGAAAAGGTATTGTAGATATTACACACCTTGCATCTGGATCCTGTGGCAAGTGTTATTTGTATCGCTTTGGACTACTGGGGTGAGTACAATCCACAGATGTTACTTGAAGAATTAAAATTAAACTAACAGGAATCACAGTGACTTGTTACTCATGGGCGCTGTCAACCGGGGAGTACTTTATTCACATATAGCGCCATCGCCAGACCGCCACACCGGGCTTGTGAATTTGCAGTCATCCCATCAACGTACGAGAATTATAGTCTTCGAAAAGCGCATCGGATTGTGGCGCTACCACAGCGTGGAATGATGGTTTCATGAGTGTTTTAGGTCAGCTTGAAGCGCAGTGACAAAGTGGATCAGATGCAACACAGGAATAACAAAGTTTTTGTGTATAAACTGTGATACCAACGAACAAGTTGTTTTTGGTAGGTGCGAAATCGGGTCTCACTTAGATTTTTCCTGGATGACAAACAGATTTAATTTGTATGTCTGATGTAACGCGCTAAATGCCGTTTGGCAAAGCTAACTGACCGCAAATTTTGCAAAGTTCACAACTTTCTAAGTTTGAGTAAAAGTTTTATATTCACCGGTTTTTCAAAGGCATTAGGTTTCACCAGCAAACATTTGTCCTCAAATACATTTAAAAGCAGATTTTGCAAACTTCTTAACGTACCTGACGAACTTCATCAACCGCTAAGCCAAGAAAGTAGCAGCAGGTTATACCCGAAAGCGCTTGAAGCAGGGGGTGGTGTCGATTGTTTTTTCCATAGAAATCTTGAATTAACAAGTAGCAGGACAGGAAAACAATATTGACTGTCAACACCATCTGCAAGAGTAACAATTACACTCTGAGGTGCATGTTTGTCTAAAAACTGTTGTTAGTGTTATTGAAAAGCAGATGGCAAATGATTGAAACTGACACAAAACTTTGGAGTCTTACGTTTATGCGACACATATGACATTTTGGGATTTCCAGAAGTTTTTCTGTGTACTCAGGATGATCAGTCAACAACGGTCAACATGCAACGCATCAGACTTAGCGAGAAGGTAAAAGTCGAATAGACTGTACATTGCAGTGATTCCAAATCCAAACCCTTAGTCGCCTGCGGCACCTTTTTCATGCAACCGACAACTTGCAGCATATTTGCAAATGGATTTGAAAGCTAACAACACCTCGTTAGGCCCATTTTAAGGTTCTGAGTGTTAAGTTAGTTTTTTTTTTTCATTAAAGACGCCACACCGTCTGTGAAAAAAATTGACGGGATCCCAGTTGATAGCCACAGCTGTGCAATGTCGAATGGTCAAATTTTAAGTTTTGCAAGGTAGTTTAAAGAAAGTTTGAAACTAGAGGTGTACTGCTGCTGGCCAATGCATATCGAGCAACTTTTACATTTTTTTGTGGTAGTAGAAACCGGAGCAAGGTTTGAAGGCATAAATTTCAAAAATCTGTTTGTCTGTATACTGACTAAAATAGTGTGATTGTGTAACGTGGTTCGGTTTAAAGTTGATCTATTTACTAATGTCTGCTGTGATTTACAGCTGAAATATGGTAGTATTTGTCTCAATTTTTCAAGTTAAGAGACTTTACCAGCGGCCTTGGATTTTTTTGGAAATTTCCAAGTTTAAACCGGACGTATGGAAGAACCGTCCTTTTCTAAAATNTTCGAACTACAGCGAACGTTGTTTAAATTTTTATCAACTCGTTTTACATCACCAGATCCTCAGCGTCAACGAGCACATGACGAGAGTTTTTCTCTCCTCTGTTTCGATCAAATCTCTATTAGGCAGCAATGTCTGGAAATGCTTCTCACGACCACTCAGTCACTTTTATGTTATTTTCGCTGTTTGCATCAATGCAACACAATTGACAATTAGGGTGGAAAGTTTGCTCACGTGAGCGCGACCGAATGGACTGCGGCAGTTTACTTTAAAATCGCTAGCTTTTCAGAACTTTTTCAGACCAACCAATCACAAGTCACGACCAAGAGGATGCTTAGTGGAAATATTAAAATCTAACTTCGCTACGAGAAAATTATGCTTGGAAAGTATTTCAAGCTTTCTTGTTGCAAGTATTCTTCTCCAGTAAGCCAGAATTTTAAGCGAAGAACCTGTAATTGTATTGTACACTTATAAAATTGGCAGCAACACCATGATATAGATTTTTCAATAGTGTAAATAAATATTGCATTTTTGTGTAGGTGCGTAAACAGTACTTTTCTGTCGCTAAGTTGGCACCATACAAGTTTAAGGGTTTACATTTTCATGAAAAACAAGCTTTCGGTTGTTCAAAATGCTTTGAAAAGTAGCAGGTATACTGCTTCTAAGATAGTGATAAATGTCACAAAAAAGACTCTATTATAATCGCATGTTCTTTTGTGAGTAACATCTATTCCAGGTCAAGGTTATGAATATGAAGAAACAGGTGGTAACGGTGTGGGAAACAAAACACGTAAAAACGTATTATTCCCTGGAAAATTTAAAAAACGTATGTTGCTCATCTACGAAGCAGTGTTTACGTCAATACTCAACACTTTATTTGCGACAAGGCATATATTAAAAGCGGCTTCACTTTGGCGTACCGTGTGCACAAGAAACTTTATGCGTGGTGAGTTAAAATAATCATAAATATCCCTGATCCCCCCGACCAATCGTCCCATGCAGGGCCTCTGGTTGGGCACCAGCTTGTGACCTCCACCACTCCAACCTTCGATCGCAGTCAGCATGCCTCCAATGCCTGCGAACATAAGTATCAACAAATTTAGGTGGATGTGGTACTTAGACGATATTTTCGTTTGTCAAATTCTACAGTTTTCATTCATTCATTTTCATACTCTTAGGAGGGTCGTGGTGGCAGAAGTCCAAGGAGGACTTGAAATACCTCATGTTTTTCAGCAATCTCTGATTATTCTTGTTGGGTCCGCAACAAGACGGACCCAATCAGATCGGAGATGGAATCATGCCACCAGGACCTTGGTCGGCCTCATGGTATTTGTTGCCTTTCAAATATCTTCATCAGCAATTTCTTGAATTTAAAATGTAATGCTATCTTAGACGTCACTCCAAAACGTTCTTCTAAATAACAGCTCAGTTCCAAGCGACATGTTCAGACAAACGCGCCGCTATCCTGACGTTTTCTCTATAAATGTGGCAAAGACAACATTGATCAAAAATTATGGTTGTTGTTACCAACCTAGTTGTGGTGCTGGTTGCTCTTCATCGCTCTCCATATCAATATAGACTGATTTGTAATTCTGTGCAAAGGCAGATGTACAAGTTTGTATATGAATGTACATTCATAGCGACGTAAGGCATAATACGTTATGTACAGCACCAGCGCAATACGGCCTGGCTAAGCGAAGAAGGTAACGGGCGGAGACCATCATCCTCACTCTTCCAAAGAGAAAGGTTTCTTAAACATTTTACAAATATCATAACGCTATTCAACTAACTCAAGTAACTACTCTCCGCATGTAAGATAAGCAATGAATCTACCGGCAAATTTTTAATAAGAAATCGATTTTATTTTTACGTAACACTACGCATCGTCAGTCCTTAAATCTGCAAGCAATGCTAACAGGTTAAACGTTGAAAGGTTGAAACAAGAGCAGAGAAAGCAATCAAACTCAAACCTAAAGTGAATAAATCACATCACACGCTGCGACAATTAAAAACTGGAAAATGCGTCTTTCTTAAATAATTGCTTACACTGGAACTTCAAATCTAACGGGCGCTGATTATTACCACTGAGCAACAGATCCATTTAAGCTTGAAACAACACGCCGTATGCTTCAGAGTGTCGGCAGAATGCGTAAGCAAGACTGCATTCGTTTCGTTGACAACCAAACTCTAGCGCGCGCCTATGACGCATGCTGACAACAGTGCCATTCCGCTGGTGGTGAAAAAAGTCAAACCTTTTTTGTAATGGGTTTTTATTGAATTGCATGTATCGTTTTCATTCCAGAGCCGATACAGGATTCCATTGTAATGCATGCACGTCTGGAATACTCGGGGAGAAGCGTTTATTTCTTTTGTTGTATTTGTGGGGGAATGTGTGACGATGTGTCCGAGGTGGAAATTTTTGGAAGCTGGTCAGCATTTTCATTACCAGGTGTACCACTATCTGCAGGCGCCCATAAAAAAGGTACTGCAGAGCCTATGCCCGACAGGGTTAAATTTAAGAGATATATTGAGTGGACAATCTGGTGCCGTTTCAAATCCATGTGTGTATAGATCTCATGAAACAAAGGATGGCCGTGATTATCACAGCTACTTTCGCAGAGGAGTCACATTTTCTCTAGCACGCCGTGCCATGGAGCCTGGACACCTGACCCTCTCAGCGCTCACCTGTCCACCCAGTGCGAATGCACTACGTCTCAAATCGAGACACCCATTTGTACCCGCCGCACAGCAACTCTTCAGTTCATTTGACGACAACAACATACGTGCAGCGCTCTGGGCCGATCACCGATGGAATGCGGAGTTGTTGTTGGACTACCCTACAAGACTCTGTGTTTTCATCCCCAACAGCGGCACCCACCCTCCAGGAATGATCATGCCAAGAACAGCCTAGGTCCGGCTTAACCGTCTCCGCACCGGTGTCAGACGTTTCCGCTCCTGTTTGTACAAATGGGGTATGGCCTCCTCTGCGGCCTGTGAGTGTGGCTCTGAAGAACAAACCGTCGACCATGTTGTCCTCCAATGTCCAATCAATGGACCTCACCATGGGCTGCACGGCCTGGCGGTTCGAATGGCTGCTGAACACCTGACCCGAGATCTAGTGCGGCCCAGTAGTGGACAGTAACAACTTGCTCAAACAACGAAGAAGACAGCTACTTTGATGTGACAGGAGGAAATCCAGAGCGTAAAGAATGCCGTAGAGCTCTATGCTAAAAGCGATATATTTACTTCTGTAGAATATCCAAGAGTGAGGTTTTGTATGTATATCCCGGAAGCAGCTTTGGAGGCAGTTTTAGAGCCATCTGTGTAAATATGTACAATCAGCATGTAACTCATTTGAATGTGACAGGAAAAGGGCACAGTGTGTGGCACTTGACAAAGATTTCTTTGAACAAAGTGATATGCAGTTAAATTATGAAGAGGGTGGTTTAACCAAACGGGAGTTTTTGGAGTGTACACTGAACTTGAAGCAACTGTTGAACTTAAAGCAACTGTTGGGGAAAAGCTGTTTTGTTAACATATTAAAGGTGCAAAAGTTGGATACATCAGGGAAACACTCCTAACAGCTGTCTTGTATTATTTTTGCAGTCGGGTGTTCATGGAAGGTCAAAAGATGGTGCTTGTATTGCTTGACATTAAGAGGAATTTTCACAGCATGCATATTGCAGGAAGATTATACGGGTATTCCTCATAGCACCCGGGCAAAAGCGAGAGTTTCTCCTTGAACTTTGAACAGTTTCGTAACGGTGAATCAGAATAGCAGTATGCCTCTATTCAATATTGAATGATGGAGCGGATGATTGATTTGTAAACATTTGGGAGGTGACGTTTTTCCATCTCACCAGTTGCTACCTTTTAAAAGTCGTAATACATTCAAACGTTTCAAGCATTTGGAATGAACTAATTGGGTTTAAGCCGAATATAAGCCATTTGCTAGGAGGGTAACAAATGTTTGCACTCCTTCTTTAAAGGAAAGATATCTTTTTGGTCAGTTAACGAAACTGAAGTTCGAACTTATGCCAATTTCGAAATTGAGACAAACACCATTTTGTAATGCTCGACTTTACTTAAAGAAACTTCGCGTCACTCAAAGAGTCGCAGCATGTTAGCACCACTCTCACCAAAACAAGCATCGTCGTCGTATGAAGCTGAGAGAGACGTGATATCAACAGGAATACCATTAATAACTACNGTCAAAAGGATTGGATGCTGCCTTCGGGTATCCCGCTATCAACATGCTTAACCAGTGACAGAGTGGAACCCATTCGGATAAAGTGAAGCATTCTACCGATGGCGTCCAATTTTATCAACATAATGACCTCCCTGCGCGCTACATCTTAAGCTTTTTGATGTCTATAAAACCTGCATAGTGTGTTTACTGACCATAGACTTTTGTAATACGTCATGAAATCGGAGAACATCATCAGTCGTTTTTCCGGGATCCCGAAAACCAGACTGTCACAGCCGCAACTATTATGGCATTGCTGAAACGACTTGAGCAACCATTTTCTTCCCGTACAACCATTTTCTTCATGAGTTTGCAGACATTACTGCTAAGAAATATTGGTCTGTAGGATGGTCGAAGATTTGAGGACTTGTAGGATTTAGAAATAGGAACAAAAATGGAGTGTAGCCACGTTGGGTAATGACGCACAATTACCATGTAGGAGGGCCAAAAGTAACTGAAGCGACTTAAATGACATATGTTTGAACATTTCATAGCATAAGTTATTACTCCTGTTACTGTGCATTTTGTTTCTTTTATGGCCCATTTTACTGTAGTTCAGACATTGAGCAGTATCGGTTGAAACTCGAATTTTTCGGAAATGTTGTCAAGATTGCGTTCTGGAGGTCAAGTCTCAGGTTATATAGTATAAGGATGCACTGGAGCTGGGAAAGGAAATGGAACAACTGATGGCTCGGAACTGCTTAACTAACACATTGGCCTTATGTTGGCTATTTGTAGCTGTAGTTCTGTTTTGTTGCAGAGGTGGGATATGGTAACAGGAACTTTTTTCTGAAAATATTTTAGTAGTCGTCCAGATCTGTGTTAAGGTTGAGTTGGATTTTCAAGTGTTACGGTAATCATGCCAAGAGGAACGTTTTGATTCTAATCAGTGTTGCCTCTAAGAAAATTTAGCACGGGGCAAATTTTGGCTTTAGTGCGCATGCAATTGCGCAACCATGTGGACACGCAAACAGTAAAGAGCTTCAAGCGTTACAAAGGCTTTGCGAAACACGTACGGCATGACATTTGGAATGTTGCAAGTGCGCAAGAATGAGATTTCACTGCGCAAATGGTCTGATGGCACTGCGCATTTGCGCAGTTGCACACCTCGGAGGGAACACTGATTCCAATTACGTTTATCTTTCGTGCGAAACGTTTGAAAACTACAATGTCAGTTGGAGATATCGTGCGCATCATGCGGCTGAACACGTTTTCTCGTTTTATACTGTCTACTCGCATTCTTTGTTCCACCATCCAGTATAGATTTTTGTAGATTAGTTGTGTATGCGGAATTAATCTTTGGAAGCCCCAAGCATACAAGTTTCAAAGGGTTGTTAGGAGTGCTTCAGTGCGGAAAGGAGGAATTGAAGTTCTGTCACACATGTCGGTAAATTGGGATCAGTTGGTTTTATGGGAGATACTGGTACTTGTTGAGTTCTTCTCCGTACATAGTTAGCCTACTGTATGTGTACTGTTAAGTGATTGATGCCAATAGAATCATTTGTTACGGTAGTGAAGCAAGTTAAAGCAAGTGAGTTGGAGACGATGGTTAAAATCGAGCAGGCTCCTAGTCCATTACCAAGTAAAGATGTGTGTGTGGGCGAGAAATATTCAAGACGACGTAAGCGTGGTTTGCCAATAAGGAAATTATAACCTTGCCGTTTCATTTTGTGTACTTCTACATGTACCATGGTGCGCATTGCAATCATCGCAAAGAACAGCCCTGGTGTGAACGTTATAGGTAGTCTGGGCTGTTTAGATCCATAGAATAGCCAGGTGGATTATCGACATCAAACTGCACCCATCATGCCGAAAGCATTTTTTTGGCTGAGGAGTGACGATTTCAAAGAAGTCTACGTAGTTTTTTATTCGCATTGTTATAACCCCCACCCTTGTCTCGAAGAGAAGGGCGGTCTTTCGTTTCAATGACGTGGTTTGCAATTACTGGTTGGTGTTTACCATTGAGGTGAGTTTCGTGAAGACAAATACATCAGGTAGATCGTCGAGATTGGGGAGGTATATTTTTAATTCATGCAATTCATGAGAGATCTAAATTTAACTGCATTATTTTGAGAGACTTTACATTGAAATAAGTTTAAGTTGTTCTGCACAAAACAGGTATACCCATTTTGCAGCCAGCAGCTTCCATGGTGACAAAAAATGAAGATTGGACTGTTGCAATTTTAGTGGGCATGATTTGAGCCAGAAACGCCAGACAAATATGCGTTTGACAAACATTGCACTTGAGTTATCAATTTTCCCAGTCATGATCATTTCCTCATTGTCAGGATAAACCTCTCGCACAGCTCTTTACAAAGAGGGGGTCTGCGGACGATATGATGTTCGTCAGGTTCTAGTGATAATGGAGGCAAATCAGAAGGTTGCGACACTCGCCAAGTATTCACAGTAGTTGCAAAGCTGCATTTTCTGCATGCCTCTGCATACGTAATTTGGAAGTACAATTCGTAAAACGTCCAATTACGCTTGAACCTTGGGCATTGTTTATCTTTTACAGAGTGCTCGCCCTTGCGAGTGGTGCATTTCTTGTAGGAAGCACTATGCACTTTCTAACTGTGTTCGCCGCCACAGTTGGAACATCGCTCTTTTCCGTTGCAATGACCTTCAATGTGGCCATATCGATTGCATATATAGCATCTGATGGGTGTTGAAATGAATTGCCTGACTTTGAAGAACATATATCCTAATTCATCCTGTGCTTGGAATCCCTTTACTCTTGGTTTTCTGGAGACCTGCCCTCAAAACCTTTTCGTAAAGGTAACGTTTTGTACATTTTTAAACAAACTGGAGTTCTTCCGGTGTGGTTTCGAGAGGAACATTATATATTATTCCCGTGGTTCCAAACCTTTTCATTGTCATGGCCCCTTTTGACGATTTGGCTGAAATCTGTGGACCCCTTTAACAAAACCAGTTAATACTGTCAGGTACAAGTGGTCCCTACTATAATAGGCTATCATCCACTTTGCGCGCCAAACGCCAAAATTCATGAATGTGGAGGTTCATCCATTGGTACGGTTTGCACCAGGTGTTAGTTTTAAGCCTGCAGTATACAGCAATGCGCCGGTCAATTGGAATCTATTGTTCGAAAAAGAAATCGGCAACAAACTGGCAAGCCGCAGACCTGGACACCAGGCGCAGCCTTTACAACCCCAACAGACAAGCGATCATCGGCAGTTACCCGTCAGAACACATCCGCTGCCAGAACGGAATCCCTTTCGCGTCACTATTTCCGCGCATGGCGAAAAACAACAACAGCGATCACCTGCTGCAGCTCGCCGGTGAAGACGTCTTTGCGTTCGATCAAGTTCAAGCAGGGGACGGCAATAGGACAGAGTAAGGTGATCAGGAGCTGAAGACAAGAGAAACAACCAATGTTCAGAGAAACAATAATGCGAAACCAATCATTGTAACGAAGCCCAAATGGTTTTATTCAAATCACCATTTTCTGGGTTGTTTTTGTGATTTGGTTTTGCAATACTTCCTAGCTTTACCCTGTTTTACCGTATCCGTTTTATGTGAGAAAATTACGTTTAAAAACGAAAACAGTTACTGTACAACCCAATCAATGTTTACGAAGAAAAAAGCGTACAAAATGGCTGTGAACGTTCAGAATTTATGTAAAGAGCCTTCGGAAAGCAGGCGTCGAGTCATAGCCTCTCCAACAAAATAACAAATATGCTTGGTTCTATCTAATGGCTTCCTTTTGTTGCTCAGGACAAATGCGCGAAAAACATGAACGTTTGAATGCTTGCCTTATAAGCGGGTTGGTCTTGCTTTGTCATACCATACCAAATATAATCCAGTGCAGTCTGTACCGCTGCTTGTGCGATGAAGTCACGATGCTTGCAAACGTATGAGAGGCCGAGAACAGAACATCCACCGAGGTACTGTTTCAAAAAAGAAATTCGTTTTGAAATTGAACAATAGAATGTTGTTTTTTTTTGACTAGCACAACCATTTGAAACTATCTCACATGTCTTCAAACTTTGTAAAATAAAAACATCATTGCATTGTTTTTAGAAACTCTGGTGTTTTTCTGGTCATCTCAGTCAAGTTCACAAGTTGACACAATTTTTTAGTTCATTCCTGCTCTGTTTATGCTTTGCTTCAGCCGGAAGCTTGGGCAGTTGGTTCAGTCAAATCCTCGTGTATTGTGTAGCAATTTTTTGAGGGGAAACGAAAAAACATGCAGGTTGCGTCTTTCACAATTCACAAAGAATGCGAAGGCTCAACGCAGTTCACAAAAGCCAAGGGACTAAATTTGATGTAAAACCAACGGAATCAACAACTAAATACCATGTGCAGGGGCGGATTCAGGAGGAATTGAGGTGGTCGTCCCCCTTAAAACCTACAAGAGTAACGTTATTCACCATGAATTTGTACAATTTGGAAAACAGCATTCGCGATATAAAACCATTATGCCGGTCATTGTTTTGTCACAGCAGTGTTTACCTTACAACCTTACTGGTTGGATCCGTCCCTAACTGCGTACGCGTTGAAATTTTGTCTACAAGTTGTGTTTTAAGGCAAGTGTTGTTATCGCTCATGTTTTTTTCACAGAGGACATACCACAGATAGAATTGAACATCACATAAAACATAAATAACTCATCACACAAAAACTTCATTTGATGGCTTGTCGTTGGTTGTTTTCGGTAACGTACGTCAATCTTTCGAGTTAGTTGGCACAGAGTTGTGAAACGGTTCGCACGATAGGAATTGTTTAGAAATTCCACAGCGAGGTTAGCCCAATCCCTGAGACGAGAAAAATACAAAATTAAACTTACCGCCAAAGTCACAATGAAAGAATGAAAACAGTGTAACACTTTTTCAAAAGAAAAAAGCACAATCAAACTAAAAATACCCATAACTTGACGGCAAAAATTTCCAGACCCATTCATAACAGACAACCTTCATAACGGGTCTGTTATGAATGTGGTGTGTTATGAACATGGTCTACTGTATTATGAACGTGTCTATTATGAACGTGGTCTGTTATGAACAGGTCTATTTTGAAAAGACACAATTAGTGTTACCTGTTTGCTTATATGAAGTTAACTTTTCTACATTTTTGTTTTAAAACAAACATTTCTACATTATTGCCAAAAGTCACTGGCTCATTGAAAAACCTACTATTTTCAATTTTCTGGTTTATTTCTAAGAATCCTCGTCTTTCAATCAGTTTCTGCTCAAGTGCTGCAGAGGCAGAAGGGTATAGAGACGCTTAGCGGAGGAAGAAACGGAAAAGGTCCATTGATCATTGGATCGTTGGCGGTGTCGGCAGCTTAAACTAGCGGTACTTTCTCAAAACAAACAACACAGGACAGGGCGGATGAGAACAAGTCGTTCAGAGGCGAAACTGCAAACGGTTCTGTCGCATTGCGAGTGTGAAGCTGTAGTATGCTTGGTGCTTGGTGAAACTCAGCTTCTCTGTGTAAAGACCCACGCAAACACGTTTACAACAAGACCCATGAGAATAAAGTTTGAATTTTCGAATATGCCAACGATTTCTTTGGCATGGTTTTGCATTAAAACGAGAGAGAGAGCATTCGTCGTGCACACACAAACTTACTGCGAATATGTGAAAAGACTTTCAGCCACATCGCTTCCTTGTAAAGTATTGTCCAGCAAGACGCCTTGCGTTCGGGCGATTGCACTTGCAATGATGGCCGTAGCTGAAAAGGGAAATATATACGGGTAGCTGGTTGTCTGCATATGGTGTAGAAACCGTCTGTTTGAAGTGGACAAGCACAGAGACCAATCTCCGACCTGCCAGCACTAATGCAGTCATATGGGGCGTTGTTTGTAAAAAAATTGATTTGTTGTTATAGCGACTGCTTGCTGGGTATTGACTCTTATGTGTGATATTTACAGTACGTGATTTTTTAAATGTTTTTGAGAGTTGATCTTAAACTGAGCACACTTTTTTTTTTTCGATTTGAACTCATGTTTTGTGCTTCACCTGTAATATTGAAACCTAACAGTCATTGAATATAGGCTGGGCTTGATTAAGTGACTGCTTTAGCCGTCTTTCGCCCAACCTGTGCTGTTTGTTTCAAGCTTTGTCAATTGAAATGTGTTTTACTTCTGAGTACTTACAGCGCAAACATGACTTGACTTGACTTGTTATATCAGACACATTTCACACACAAACTGCTAAATCGGACACATTTAGCGCACAGAGCGCTATACTGGATAGATAAAACACACCAAATGTATCGGACGGATATAACACATCAAGTACTGTACTGGTCAGGTGTAGCTGAAAACGTGTGTGTGTTTAACAGTCAAGGATAAATAGCACTGAAGCGTGAAACTTTAGGCAAGGTTGATTTGTGGGAAAAGTGTATTTCGGTCAGCTGGACACGCTTGAGTGCTATATCAGTTTTACCGCTATTTCAACACTTAGTGAATTATATGTTGTCCGATATAGCACTTTTTGAGATATCTGTCGGATATAGCGCTCTGTGAGCTATATGTGTGCGATTTAGCATTTTATGTGTTAACTGTGTCCAATTTAACACATAATTATTTTTTTACAAACAGCACCAAGCACATGTAGTCTTCATCAGTATCCGCACGGTGATAAAATGTTCTGCTTAAAATCGGAAAGAAGAGGGACAAAAAATCGGAAAGAAGAGGGATAAACGTACACAAGGTGTTTTTCATCTTCACGAAGAGTAAGTTTAAGGCATCAAAGGCTGGAGGTACAGTATAAAATTTTAACGCTCCTATAGTTGTCCACAAGAAACTAAACGCTTCAGCCATTAGACGCAAAACCGCTTTCAACAATCTATTCTACATGATCAAGTAAAACTTTCAACGCCAAAGCCAAGATTTTACCATCAACCATTATAAATCAGCGGATTACAGTACCTACTTCCACTGAAGGCGCAACGCAAGATGCAAAAGAGATAATGTTGCAGCAAAAACTACTCAAAGCTGCCTTTCCACGTTGTAACGTTGTTTGGGCGTTCTTGAAATTTATTGATTAATTTCGCGTGAAAGCCGCACTGCGCAAGATTCATTCAGTAAAACAAATCAGTTGCATCTTTGCCAGAGGCAATGTGTCAATGAAACAAGCTTATCCTGATACAAAAGTCTCTGTGACAAATTAATAGGGAAGTACGGAAACTCTGGCTGGGCGTATGGTCAGTAAAACTTTAAATTGTTGCGTAGTTCTAAAAACATATAGCTTGCACAAGAGGTTTGCGCCCAGAGTCTGAGGCAGGGGTTCTTAACCTGGGATCTGTGAACTCCTTAGGGGTCCATGAATGTGTTTCAGGGGGTCCGTAAACAAAAATCTAACCAAAAAAATCCACTAGTCTTTATACGCCCATTTGGGCCATTATTCTGCATAATCGTACCACAACTGTTGTCTAGCATGTACCTTCAAGCCTAACTAGGTAATTCCAGTAGCTTTGCTTGCAATTTTCAGGACTGAGGATGCGTAATTTTACGTGAAATCGATTTCCTATTAAAAATTTGCTGATCGATTCCTTGCTTACACCCAT
>JGI24158J21664_10005081_pt1 | contig 17117 bp, 13 predicted proteins | sample Ectturendosymbi3_FD_21664 | JGI IMG/M metagenome (IMG submission 21664)
TCAGATGAGGAACTTGGGTTATGAACTTTAGGAATTGGAGTGATGTGGGCAATTTTCCAGGAGTCTGGGAATTCACCAGTAGTCATGCATTTGTTGACGAAAATGGATAACCATTCTGACACAATACAACTAGCTATTTTCACAGATTTTGATGGAATGTCATTGGGAGAACTGTTAGATTTCAATTTAAGGTTTTTGATGACAAGTTGGATTTCATATGCATCAGTAGGTGCTAGAAACAATGAATTTTTTGAATAAATATGCTTAATAAATTGTCTTTAGGTGGTAGAGGATGGTTTTATTTTTGCATAAAGGGATTTTCCAACTTTTGAGAAGAAATTGTTCAAATCCTCACATTGCTTTTGGCATTCTGAATCTTCAAAAAGCTTATTATTTTCTTGAGATTTGTTTTTATTGCAATTATTTCATTGACAATCTTCCATGTTTTTTTGTATCATGATGGCATTTTCGGAAAGCTTGTTTATAATAACTTTGCTTGGAGATTTATTTTAAGTGGGTAAGCTTATTTCTGTAAGTTTTTTATTGTCTAATAATATTTGGGTTGTTTGTAGTCAACTATTTTCTGTAGAGGGTATTCTTTTTTTTCCAGCCTAGCCTGTCAGCATTATGTGGTTGAACTTTTAACCTCAGATTGTTAGTTAAAAGTCCAACCAAATAATGCTTTTTTTATCTTTTTGGATTGTTCATGACATCATGCGCTCGCTTTTTCATGTTTCTTCCCTCAATCGCGCAACATATGCTCCTTTACTTCGCTTTTCATCGCTCGATGTCGCACTTCGCATGTTATCAGTTGTGAATAGAAGCACAATGTTGATTGCACATTCCACACGCGGGTGACTCACACAGGCAGATTCAATCCTGAGCTCTTGTAAAAGATGAAAACCAAATCTTATCATCCGATTAAAATAGGCAATTTGAAATGGGATACTTTAGGATTCGAATCTTTCAAAATGGCTATTTTGATTAGCCCATCTCTAATTATGTGTTATATGGTTTGTGTATATCAGTGACGTTACAGTTTAGGAATTAATTTTTGCATTTCTAATCCATATCCCCATTCATACTTGCATTGATGTTCAAGTCCATGCATTGAGCGTAATAATGAAAATGTGTCCATGCATTCAGTGCAACAAGAAATTATGTCATTTTTGGACTTTGGATTTGACCTTCAAACTCAGAAGAACCCCACCCCAAGTTCTTGCATTGGGCCTCGCACCTGCTTGAGCCAGCTCTGTTTAGCTTACGATCACTCATATCCAAAAACATTTTAAAGAATAGCCTTTAATTTGGCTTCACGTTCAACGCTTTGCCTTTGGCTGTGAAATCCACTCCCCTCAACAGAATTGTACCTGCTGCATCACTGTAGATGAAGCATTGGTGCATTGAACTGTAAATGGTTGAAAAAATCTGTACCCAGTGATTTTTGTAGTTCCAAATGTTTTCAAGTTTTACTGCACATTTACAGAATATATTTGATTGGCGCTGTATACGTTGAAATGGAACTTAATAGGTCAAAAACTACGCTCTGAATACTTGGTACAACTCATGATATCGAAACGCTTATTTTACAAAACGGTACATGTTTTCAAAACCTCAGCAATGAACAAAATGCTCGCATCCTGGAAGCACGATACTCTTTTACGTCATAACTTCCCCCATCTAAACGAAAACTCGTTGCGTTATGCTTGGACGGGAGATGTGAAAAAAAGGGGCTTTACTATATTAGCAGCTGAACCTTTAGTTAGTTTTATCAAGGGCATACGCCGCATAGGCCTTTTATTTTGACAAACGTGACTGCCTAATTTGTGCGCTGCTGAGTGTATCTTGTATCTATACGCATTCTGGAACGTTTGAGCTTAATATTGGCCGAATTCAGGTGGTTGCTGTGATTTGAGTTTTCTCGTTGTTGCTTGAAAAAAGGTGATTCTATGCATTGTTGCTGTACCGTTAGCTTTGTTTTTAAGCTTCTTGTCATCGAGGTTGAAACATTTCTTGCTATCATTAGGTCCGATGTCACTTTCCAGGTGTGAGGTTGAACGCAGCAGTATAATTTATCTCTTGAAAATAATATAGGTTATACATTTGAGTTGTCTAACAAGGTTTCCAGATGCAGAACAACAATTATAAAGTTGTCAAGCAAAAAAGGCTCAATAGTAGATTTTTGGTTGAACTTCACCTCAAAGACATTCCTGCTAACGGGAGTTCGAAACTGTGTCTCCTAACGTGCCGTTTACTTCAGTAGTGTATCCCTCTCTGTGAAGATTTTACCTTTTTTATCTTTTCCGCCTTGATGGATCTACAATTTATAACTTCTGTAACTGCTAGCGGAACCAACCCATAGACTTTAACAGTTGCGATGTATCAACACAAGAATGAAGTCCACTGTCAAGGTCAAAATTTCGGTATGAATTTTGGCATAGTTTCGTTCGGCTCAGTATACAACAATTTTTCTCCCGCCATCTTCCTTTTTTTCGATGATATTTTCTTCCTTGTACAGTTTTCTGGCCCTCTGGAATGCAGCTGGTAGTTGGGGCCACTTTCCTGTGAAGCCTTTTTGTATATTTCCTTGAAACATTTCCTTGCTGCACGTGAGTGTGGAATGTAGTTCGCTTGTCATAATTGGCACGCCTTTGGTAGTTGGTGGTGGATGTTTTGGTTTGACGTTGATGTAGAGTGGCCTGTTGCCAGTTTTCTGGGCATGTAATACTTTTTGACATTTCCGTCAAAGGTCACGTCAAAGAACTCCTAAGTGTAGAGTCAACTTCGATCATTTGTTTTGGAACAAAAATGTGATATTTTTTCTCATTCTTTTAGTTTCTGTCTCTCCAGCACTATGCCTTGCTGCCAGTCGATCGTCTGTTTCGTCCCTGATGAACGCGGATGCGCGAAACCTTTGTAGAACCCTTTAAATTGAAATATTGGTTCTAACATATACAACATGTGTCGTTGTTAGATGAGCCACAGTGTTGAACAATGCCAGCAGAAATATGTTTAAAGAGAAACATCGTTTTGACACATTTGAACAAGAAAATTAGGCCAAAGCTGTATGCGCAGAAGGGTTTTGAGGCCCCTTTCCTTCAAAGAATTTACGAATACACCATTGGCTTTCACATTTCGGCCTCTTCAGAGCAAGTGGCACCGCTTGTCCAATGGAGACGCAGAGAGCATTGTAATTTTGCATATGGCTTTGGAAAAGAGCAGTTTCGTGTACTTCGCTTTTGTTTGCCAAAAAGAGAGCGGTGTGCTTGTTGAAGGTCAAGTTATTGTTCTGCAATCACTTGTCGAACAGTATGAACCAAAATAGCTGGTTAATAGTGCTGAACCCTTGCAAGGGGATGCATTCAACTGTGCTGGAGGCACGAAGCTTGGCGTTTGCATACATTTTGCTTGGTTTGCACTGTATGATGTCAGGATAAGAAAGCATGATCTGCGAGCTTTTATCAACGCAGACACTATTTGTGCGGTGGCATCGTGCCTACAGCGGTGCTCAAGAAACCCGGCCCCTTCCTAAAATTTTGAACGTCAATTTTTTCGATTTGTTGGTGTCCCACGGCCGCAGACAAGGCGTATATGAGGCAGGGAGCCGGCTGGTGGACATTTTTTCTAATTCCTGCGAGCAAACATTGATGGTCTCTCTTCGCTCTTCACTCTCTTTTCAGGGAAAAACTTTACGCAAATTTCAATTTGAAGTTTGCTAGTATATCTGATGTTCCCGAAACAGAATACCATCGTGTAGATTCCTATACCGGCTGACGTGTGAGGAATGACTATGTCTGTTGCAGGCCCACGCAACATGTAGACGGCGTGAATTTTCTCAGCAGAAAATGTTGCAGAAGCCCGACTTCGAATAATATTCTTTCCAGAATTTCTTTCAAAATGGAACGAAATGAAGTAGACTTTTGCGGCCCGCGGAAAATTTATGTTGATCAAGTTGGATCAATTTGGAAAATTTATGTTGAATATCAATTTCGTGCTTTGTACAGGCCTGGTCTATTGATTAAATATTATTTCTGTGTTTCGATTTTAAAAGCGACCGCTAAGGATATTCCGAATAGACTGAGGTTGGTCTTTTACATCTCGTTTTAACTTTGTGCTGCATCACATTTTTGAAGATTTCTTTCAGCTATGGGAAATAAACCAGGGAAAGAAGGTAAGTATGGACTTTTGTTGACCCGTATGTATTTTCGTTTTTTTTCGATTGTTTTTCTGACTGAGGTAACATTTGCCATCGGATTTCATTAGTTTAAACCATACAAATAAAATAGCGCGTGCCTTTACACAGATTGTTTAATTGAGAAAATGATGTCTTATAACTACAGATCTAATCGTCAGAGCATCTTGGTCACGTAATGGGAAAATTACATCAAGTCATTTCTTAAACGTGCGATTTCATTATGGTGTTTTGATTTCAGGAATATCAACCTCTTGTTGTAAAAGTTGTCGATTATGGCGAATATGCTGCTCTGCCTCTGTTGCAAATATAAAGTAAACCAGGAAAACACTAAATTAAAATATCTGCAAAGGTTTGATTTGGGGAGAATCGTGCGATGTTTTATTACGTGGATTGCAAACGTTTTTTTTTACCACCAAACAAACATCAGGCACCCCCAAAATAATATTTGCTGCTTGCAGCGTTGATTCATGGTTTAAACATTCTCTTGGATACATTAAAGAAAAGTTTGGTGCAATCGCAACAATGCATTTCACAAGCACGAGCTCTTTGCAAAATTTGCTCACATAAACGTTGCTCTTAATTGACAAATTGTTTCATTCTCATATGCTTTGACATGTTCTCGTTTCATGCTCTGTTTCAAATTAACGCGTAGCACATAGCTTTAGGTTTGAAAAAAAACACAGTTGTCAGTCGTCTATCTTTAAAAAAATGTTTATAGAACCACAGCAGAGCATATTGAGAAAACAATATTCTCATTGCATAAACAATTTATCGAGCCATTTTTGGTTTTCTTCTCGGTGAACTTAAAAACAGACTGCAAGACATGAAAATGCAGAAATCAATTTTCTTGGCCAATCTACTAATGAAAGTGTCTGACCTGAACCAACTCCGTTGATTTGGGGTTCAGGCAAAGTTTTACGTCCTCACTGCAATATTGCTAATTGGATTTATGGACATCAGCTGAAGCCTATAACGGCATATTTTGCAAAAAAGCACAGAACATTGACGTGAAGTTGTATGATGTTGAAAAGAATATCTTTCAAAAATGATTAAAATTAGTGAAAGCGTATAATGATAGGGAAGCAATTTTGCCACATTCATTTTACGGAAATTAATTTTAAGTTTGTTTAACCAACATGAAAGCAATATTGCTTAGGACCGTGATGAAAAATCAAGAGCACGACAGTAGTTGCGGAGCGTTTTTTGTGAGCTTAACTGGCTACAGTTATTCTTTTCCAGCAGCCTTTAAGATAACCGTATTTTCAGTGCCGCAAAACGAAGTGGTCACTATTATCGAATCCGTTGCGCCATGTGTTGGTTTCATCTAAACACGCAGATGCGTATGTTCATCATTTTAACTGCGTAAGTAGCAAGTCTTCACGTATAGGTGTTGACAGGTTGTCTTCGTTGTGGATGTAGTAAAACGTGCTAAGAGCTCAGACAAAGCTCACCGCTCGCTGTACATTTACAAGGACGCCTGATCGTACGCTAAAGAGCAACTGAAAACAGGCTTTCCTGCGTGCGAGTGAGAGTCAGAAAGTGCTTGGCTGAAGCTTTTGGCATGAGTTGAAGTTCTGCTTGCTTGACTTACTGTGTACACAATCCGACTCACCTGGTTGGACAATTGCACTTGAACGTCTAAAACTGCAAAGCCGTTTCGTTGAAAAATTGTTGCTTGATACGATAATGCATGAAGATACTACCACCAGCGACGAAGTCGAGGAGTTTTTGGACGAACATCCCCAGTTTTTGGGCAAGTACATTGACCGCAACCCGCATCTTTTGACTAATTATGTCACGGAAAATGTGGACGAAGCGACGGTAAAGGAATGGCTGGACAAAGTGAAAACACCCAAGCCGAGTAAGAATGACAGAGCTGCACATGCGCCTGTTTTGTTTGCATGTCACCCTGAATGGTGTCAGTTCTTTAGAAAGTTGTTTTTGTATCGAAATACTTGTGCTGGTTGCCTTCGCAAGATTAAGTAAAATTTCTCAGGGTTATGTTGAACGCGGCCTTTTATGGTATTGTTAAATGCCTATGTCCAGGCTTGGGTTTAGATTTCCGCACTATTGCCAGTATAACACTTTATAAAACGAAACTATTCCTAAACCCTTGTGTTCGCGTGGAAATTAGCTTGACAAAGCATTCTATTCAGTTTACAAATCCTAAAAGTGATTTTTTCACTTCGCATAAGGTTTGCTTCACGATAAACGGATTTCCTTCAAGGTGCGATACCACTCTTTAAACCCGGGCAGTGGAGCCTGAACTCAAATTTCAGGCTCCGACGCTGATTACAAGCATCTAGAATTTTTGGATCCAGCTCCAGCTCCAACATCTAGAAATTGTTGGTACCGGTTCCGGCTCCAGAATGATTTGGTCCATTGAAAACTGAAAAGCATTTATTATTTGTACAACTCGCTTGCCCCACAAACAGAACCCAAATTTCAGGTTGCGGCTCCAGCTTCGGCTCCAGCTTCGGCTCCAGCTTCGGCTCTACCATCTAAATGTTTTTTTCTCTGGCTCCAGCCATCCAAAATTGCTTGGGCCCCGGCTCCATCCACAGCCTGGTTTCAACACGCACCCCCACGGAAATGGCCACACAAGCTAAACAGTAAGTCATAGTGTATTGAACAGGCTCATGACATAGCAGGAAAGTGACACAGCCAGCTCTGAACTTACTGTTACGCACTTTAAAATAATTCATGACTTTTGTGTCGTCACTGCACACCGGCTGAAACTTATTGCCGTTAAAATTTTGCTTTTTAATCTCTTAATGGTCAATATTTCAAATGACTATCGCACGGTTTCTCACACAAGCATGTAACTTGAGCTTGAGCACTTGGGATTTTGTGTATTCTGAATGCAATTAAGCCCCATTTGGCATGTGATCCCTGTCATGAAATACTTGAACGATACATTTTCACAATGTCGGAGAACTTCTCTGCTTGACGTTATCGCCTAGGAACGGAAAAATTGACAAACAAAATCAAATTTTTTCAAAATCAAATTTGACAAACAAATCAAAATTTTTTCGTCCGCATTATTGCAATTTGTGGGATTGCTAGAAAACGGTTCTTCGTTAACCTAACGGTTGCGTTAAAAGCATTAGCTGATCACCAAGCTTTTCTAAATATTTTCAAATTTTTCATGTTTGTGATGTCTGAATGACCTTTCTTTATTTTTGGAAGTGACGTGCCAGCGTTGAGCGGAATTGCGTTGCTTTCATTTAATCTTGCAGGTTTACCGGCGTCGCGATCTTGAGTAAGCCAAGTGTTTGGCGGTTCTGCCACATTCTTCGAACCGCCAAGGAAGCTTGAGACATGTGTGGTGAATAATGGCATCCTTCCTATGTAATCGTTCCTAAGTGTGGTGAATAATGGCATCCCTCCTGCTATTTGCAGGTGAGATACTGGAAACACTCCGAGTCGATTACCTGAAAGAAAGCAACTGCTCAGCTCACAACACCGACAAGTACATCCACAATAGCCTGGTCATCAGGCGGGCAGCTCAGTTCAACATTGACATTTATTTCAAGAATCGAGCATACCTTCCCGCTAAAGATGAAATTGTGCTTGAGTTGGCAATAGGTATGTTTTGTGCCGAATGAACGCTTTTATCTAGGGCACATAGTTCATGTCAAGTAACCAAAAGTTTCAGGACTAAAGCTTTGCTATTTCGATTTTGTCTGAGCAGAGAACAAGGAAAATACCTCCTTACAAGAGCGGTGGCTGCTCCTTCACCAACGTTTACAAGTACCCCAACTGGTGAAATATTCTCCAAGCTATTTAAAAGTTGTTTTCTTGAAACATCAAATGAAGGTTTCCTTGCAAATTCAAAGTCTATGTTCTGCCCGAAGCAACAACAGATTTTTATTATGGTAGCTTAGGCTTTAATCATTATAAATTTAGGCAAGAAAGTAACGCAGCAAGCTGGAAGAAAGAAAACAAAACGATTTAAACGAAACACGCGACTTAGCAGATTAGATGAGCAGCTCACACTAGACCGACAAACACGTTCTGCATCAAACAATCAGAGAAGCTGACAGGGGAGCAACTGACGCGGTTCTGTAAAGCTGCATTCCAGCAAGGCACGTAAAAATGCGACTGCCAATCAGCACGTGAACACTGCAATCATTTCGCGAAAAATACACCACAAACCTTCCCCTTAAAAATTTTTTTGGCAGCACCGTATTAACATGTCATCATGTCATACAAACTAAACCAAAGGGGAGACACATTATGATAACCGACAATCACGTAGGCACCGAATAAGAGGACGCAGTAACTTGCAAGACATAGTGTGTCCGGTGGCGGCTCAATGGTTGTGGGTAATCCATAGGTGACGTCGACCTTCACGGGATTTTGGGTTGACTCAGACGGTGATGTTATGGGCAGGTGATGGTTCAACAACGGCAGCCGGGTTACACGCAAATGCAAAAAGGAATCGGTTTTACTCGTCAACAACAATCAGAAGATAGTTGTTCTGTCTGCGGGAAATTGTGACAGGACCTTTGAAATCGATGCTGATGCGTTCCCACGCTTGAGTTGCTTTAAATCAACGTTTTTCATGGCGATTGATAAAATTGCGGTTTTAAGGCGGAGCAAGTAGTGCAATGAACTTCTTCAATTGTAAAGGGGAAGTTTTTACTGCGAACGAAGAGCCAAATGGGGTAGAACCGGGATGACCTAAGATTCATGTAATCCTTTCATGGGCATCGGAAGGATTTTTTCCAGGGAGGGGGAATAGCGGATTTTTACAGGGGTGACCAAAAGCGACTTTTCCAGGGGGAGAATTTAATAGGAAAATATCAAATTTCAAAATCCAGAGGGAATCCCCCTCTGTTACCACCTTCCAACACCGATGAACCCTGTTAGATCACTAGGACAGCTAATGACACCACAAATTCTAGAGTCTAGATAAGGGTTTCTCAACCGGGCCCTCGGCCCCCCTTGGGGTCCACGGAGCGGTTCTCCGGGGACATGAGCAAAGGCTTTTATTAAATACTGTAGATCTGCCGTGATATTGCAAAACCCAAAACAAAGATAGGTATTTTTATTGATGAGCTGAGTACCACAAGTATTGAGAGTCTTTGTAAAGGGGCGACAAATCATGGAAGTTTGAGAACCATCGGCTGCAGCGTTTTCACTTCCTGGTCTATACGTTGCGTATACAATGCCAAGTTNAGCTCGCCATGCTTGAATCTTAGCATTCCTGATTTTTCCTCGACGGCTTTTGTCAAACATGAATGTTAATGACCGTTGATCTNTTATAAGTGTGAATGGCTTTCCCTGTGGCGTAGGCAGCCCAAAAATTTTAGGAGGAGCTAAATATTTGACTTTAAGCGAGCAACAGTATTTGGTTTGGGACACCACCTCACGAAGCACAAAACAAGTTATGCTAGAAATTTGAGGGGGGCATGGCCCCCTCTGGCTACGCCTCTGGTCTTACGGTACAGAAAACGGCACCACACCCTAACAGCTTCAATAATCGAGGTAGTCTCCTTTTCTACCGCTGGATAACGGCATTCAGTTTACGACAATGTTTAAGACAAAAACGCAACCGGCCATCGCTTCCGGTTGAGGGTGGAAGCCAGATCCGTAACCAGCTTGGGACACCAGGAGCGCGAAGAGTTTTCTGAGAGGGGCCCAAAAATTTTGAACTGTGTCCAGTAGTTTCAAAATATATCCAACACATTTTGCCCGGGAGGGCGAAAGATTTTCTAGGGGTGCTTCGCCCCCCTGGTTACGGGCCTGGTGGAAGCTATGGCAAAATCAGATGCATCACAACAGTGAAAGTTTCTTGGTCACCTGTACAGCCTATAGACAAGCGTTGAGTAATTCAGACCGCAGTTGTTCAAACGCAGCCAATGCTTCACGCGATAAAGGGAGAGGCAAGGCTGCTAATGGTGAGAGGTTTCACTTTACCAAAATAGATTTGATCGATCGAGCGTGATATGCGAACATACAGTACCTACAGTACCTAAGCATCTTTGAGTTCTCGATGGTTTTGCGGTACAGGAACTTCCTGTCAGGAAGTTCCATCAAAGGACGTAAACGTTCAGGATCAGTGTTGATTAAGCTGTTTGAAAACTTTATTAGTTCCACCGATGGTTGTATCATCGAGGTTAAGCGTAAGTACGAAGTACGTTGTAGGTTATTTTGAGAAATGACGCCATGGATTATTCTTTGAAAGGCGGATACGCCGTTGATAACAACAAACAATACACATCGGAATTGGTTACGTTTTTCGTGAGGTATTTGATAATATGCAGACTTCAGATCAAGCGTGCTGAACAACTTGCGTTTAGCCATTTCGTGCACTTAATGATCAATTTTAGGAAGGAGATACGCGTCCAACTCTGTAAAACGATTTATCGTTTGGGAATAATCGATCACTATTCTGTATTTGTGCCTTTCGTCCTTTGTTACTTGCACTTGAGCACGCCATGGGCTTTCAGAAGATTATATGATCTCATGATCAAGCCGTATATTTACTGATTCTGTTATAAATCTCAAGTCTTCAGTACTGGTTGGCCTGGAAGTAGTGGAAATTGGACGGACTTTCGGATTTGAAAACTAAAAAATGCGCGGTGGTTTAACTTTTGCAGCGGCAACGCCGCACACCTTATCGTCGCCAACTCGGCCCGGGTTACGAGGACCTCCGGTTGCAAACGTATGTGGAGCGATGCATCTTCAAGAAACATAGACCTTGTATCACGTCAGAACAAAGTTTGTCCACGACGCCTCATTGAAGGTTGTAGGATACCTCAAAGGTAGAAATATTTCTTAAACTCCACGTACTTTTGTAGAAGAAGCTGTTGGCGCTGAAACGATGCTAGAGCTTTGGCTTTTGTATTCTAATCCAAATTTTTTACAACGTTTGATTTAACGCTGCTGTCTGACGCCCCAGTGTGCAGCAAAGCACGGACTGGCAGTCGTCGCATTTCAATGTCAACAACAGCAGATGGTAAGCAAGGTGGAGCTCCGAACAGTGGCGTAACTAGGGGGAACATCTGCCCCCGGGCGCAGCGTTTTGGGGGCCCCAAATTGAGGTGGAAATGATACGTAATAATCACGAAATGTCAGCATATGCTAATCATTACAATTTACAAAATGCCGAATGCCAGCGGCAGCTACCCAGTTGCGAAATCTCATCAAGATCACCTAGGTTCGCAATGCGAGTAGTCACAACTTTTAGTGACGTTTTAAGGCGGAACTTCTGTGTCCAGCAATCGGCGCGTGTGGTTTGACTGACGGCTGCGTCACAATCACAATGCTTTCAAATAGTCGGGGTTGCGAACTTTCCGACTTTGCTCTCATTCTGCAGTTGCGTCACAGTCGGATGGGAATCCTGCGTACACGGTGTGCGCAGTATGCTACCGCGCATGCTTTTAGAGCTGCGATGAATCTTAACAGTATGTTGTTACGACTACAGATTTGATGTTTAGGAAAACTTTTGATGTTTTGAAAAACTCCATGTTGAAATGGATGTGATCAGTGTCGGATTAAAGGGTAGGGGGCCCGGGGCAATTTTCACTGCAGGGCCCCTATGATGTAATTCCTGACGTCATCGTTTCTAAAATTTATGTTTTCGCTGATTCGCAACGTTCTCGTTTGTTTTTTCTGGTAGCTGAGAATGTGTTTACCGTATTTACTCGATTATTAATCGCCCTTCATTGCAAGCTGCACGAAATGGTGTTAAAAATTCATGCAAGCTAACTTTGATCGTAACCGTCACTTGAACATAGGTTACCTGTGCCTCTGAGATACATTCGCGACATTCGCATACTAATGCGTTTCCCGTTTGATTGGCAACCCTGGTGCTGGTGCACAGGGGTGTAACGAGTGTGGGCAAAGGGGGCACAATTCCCCTGGCGCCAAATCACTATGAAGGTGCCGAATGACTGCGGTGGGCGCATAAAAGTCCCACCAATGTCGCAAATACTTTCTTGAATACAGTACATTTGCTTCCGACAGGTCTCAGGTTAGAACATTGGCATGCGAAAACTTGCTTCTTGTCCCGGGCGATATTTAACCTCGTTACACCCCTGCTGGTACAGTATCAATGATGCTTACACCACTACAACTGCTTTCTGTTCATCATAATCCCTCCTGTGACTGATGTGCACGTGATGCTGAAAATAATAGAATGCGGAAAGATAGCTTGGTCGACAAAATGGAGTCAAGAAAGACTGAGCGTCGCCTATACGTTTCAAAAAAGTAAAGAAATAAAAATGTAAGCCGCCATTGATTATAAGTCGCAGGTAATGATAAAAGAAACTTCATAAGTCGCGGCATTAAATCGACTAAATACGGTACTCAACTGCACATACAGTTAGCTGCGAGAAGAGCTTATAATATTAACACTAGAGCGTATTCTTACTAAAAAAAGTATTTCCACAGGCTAGAGCAGGGTTTCTCAACCGGGACCTTCGGCCGCCTTGGGGGTCACAAAGCGGTTCTCCGGGGGCCACGAGCAGAGGTTTTACTAATTAGCTCTACCGTGATATTGCAAAACGAAAGTGTAACAATATTAATTATACGCCAGTTGATTAATTATACGCCAGTTGACTCTTTGGAAGGGGGTCACAAACCATGAAAGGTTGAGAACCACTGGGCTAGAGCGTGACTCGGTAAGAAACAACATTCACCCGAACAATAAGCACAAACCAGAGATTGCAAATAAAAACACGAGAAAAAAATAACATGCAAATATAGCCAGTCAGGCTGTTTGAAAGGTGCTTCGAAACATATGTCGTTATTTTTGCCTACATTTTTAGGTGCTCCTGTTAATGCCACTGTTTTAACGTTGCTGCTTAAAAGCTTTGCTGAAAAAAAACGTTCCAGTCTCGGCGTTTCAGCTAATACTGCCGTTTCTTGCATTTTTTCTCCTTTGCGCTTTTTAGTTGCTGATGGCATTACAGATTTCGGTATCGCGCAAGCTAAACACTGCAATCTCGTTTTCTGCTCTTTCGTTCTGCAGCTCGACTGATTAAAATCTTTTCTAACGGAACATGCATTGCACGCAATAACATGTGGTGTAAATGGCTTGACCAGCTTCATACGCTTCATATGCTTATGATGTAACACAAGGATAGTAGCCATCGCAAGAAAAGTGTATTTCCACCATAAGTTACCTTTATGACGAAACAAAGGTCGCAGTTCGGCTGCGGCTACCTCCAGACGGTGCACAAAGTTACGGTATCATTGATACTATACGGCAACCACAGCAAGACTAGCTTTAGCATGCAAATAGTGTTGGTTTCGCGACTTTTGTGCAGTAGGCGTGATGCACGAGCAAATAATCATACCCCAGCCAAAATAACCATTATTAGTAAAAAGTGTTAGCCAAAGCAAACTTAAAATATATTTGCATTGAACAAAACCAAAAATATTTATATTCATTAGTGAAATAAAAATGGCAGAAAGTCAAGCTGGTGGAGGAATCTTTAATGCGACATTGGAATATACAGTTGTACTCTTGTATCTCTTCTGAATGACGACAATTTTTCAAACGAGTATTTTTTTAAAAACAAATAAGTGTCATCACGGGCGCCCTCTTGGAGCGGAGGGCCCGGGGCACTTGCCCCCGTTTCCCCCCTTAATCCAGACCTAGATGTGATGTGGTTCTGAAGGTAGTTATGATAACTTTTATTTGTGGAATATTTAAACAAATGCTGACTACATTTGCAAAATTGTAATTGCAACTGTACAACAGCGTTGAGCAGGCCCGCACCCAGAGGGGGCAATCGGGCAATTGTCCCTCCCGAAATTTTCGAAAGTGTATGTATTTGTTAGGTACAGCAACAAGTTTGCATCATTTTGTCCCCTCCGAAAAGATCAGTTGGTTGCGGTCCTGGCGTTGAGAATATTAGTTTTATTTGTGAACTTTTCAGTTACTGCTACATGCGTTATATATTAATTCCACCTATAAACTGAGCATCTCCATGGACATGATTGTCGAAATTCACAAAGTTGATAACCTACAACTTTGCACGAAGTGTCAGTGGCCTTAGAAATCTCCTAGGTTAATACATTGACACATTTGAATAACATCAGTTTTTTGACGAAATAATCGATAAATTTCCAATAGCAAAAGCAAGAAAACTTTTTATTTGAGTTTAGATCATTACAAGTAAAGCATGAAATCGCAGTATTTTCTTTATTATCGGTTAACGTTCCAGGGTATTATATCCAAAGAAATGTTTTAGGTTTTTGCAATGTTATATTTGTCTATTAGTTTTGTATATAATCATTTGCCGTCAGTTTTTCACATGCATTTTTCTGCCTGACCTTTTTATGTATACGTGAGTCTGCCCTCATTCAGTTGTTTATGACGTTCTGAAAATCAAAGATCTGGGAATGCATGCTCCAGAACCCCTACAGCAAGGGTGGCCAACCTTTTGCACACCATGCGTCAATTTCTTCAAACCCGAATACCGAAGCGCCATACCACCGGCTACTTATTGTAACGATGTTATTTCACGTCGTTAGTGATTTTGCAGATAATAATGTTAAATGTAAACTAAGTAATTTGTAAAGCAACAAATAAACTTCACATTTACTTACTTTTTAATGAAACTTTTCAGTTTGCTTCGATTTCACCAGTTTTTCAATGTTTGTAGTTAAATATTTTACTGAGAGCAGCAGAGAATTCTTCAAATGTGAATCAGTCAGTCGCGACCTCGTTTTGCTTTCAATTTCATGGACGAAAATGCTCGTTCACATGTGAAAGTCGTTCCAAAACGACACATATAACGCTGAGCGAATTTTCGTAGTTCTAGGTAATTTTCACATGGTCACCAGAAATTAATCACATCAGAAGCACCAAGGGCCGAAGAAAGTTCATCAAATTACGTTTTCAATGTTAAATTTGTTTTCAAGTAAATGTTTTCCATTCGTATAGTACATGGCATTTTCGTTATCTTGTTCAATAAGTAAAAATGGGTTTATAAGTGCCAAAATTCAGTCTTCTTCTTCAGCAAAATCACAAAAACCTTCCAAAAGTTTCAAATGAGTCTTGTAATAGCTTGATCTTTTCAGTGCATTTTCTCAATTGCCATTATCAACAGCACTTGCAATCTGCTCCATTAATACGAAAACTGGCCCTTATCCTCATTTTCTAACTGCAAGGTGAAAAGTATTAACTTCGTCTTGAATGCATCAACATGATTTACTAAGTTAGGAAGCAATTTTTTCTTGGCCTGTAGTTACATATTCAGATGATTGAGATGGTTAGTAGCATTAACTAAACATTCCAGATCAAATCACCAGTTGTTATCACATGAAAGAGCTCTTTCCTCACGTGGTTCGTTTTTCTCTTCCGGAAAATCATGAACAGCTTGTTTCAAGGTCAGGCAACTCACAAGGCATTTGTACGAAATAAAAAAAAACAATGAAATATTGGGGATGTTTACTATCTTGCTTTATTACACAAGGATGCGCCACTTGAAATCATCCAGCGTGCACAACTTGGCGTATAGGTTGGCTACCCCTGCCTTACAGCTCGCACCAGCGATGGTTGTGACACGAACTGACCGGAGAAATGGGAACAAGCGGGTACGCTGCATTTAAGACAGTGTATTTCAACCTTTTTTCTGCTGCTGTGGAACCTTCTGCTGCTGTGGAAAAAAATGTTTGCGTTGCTCACGAAACCCTATATAATGATTCAAGTGTCTATCCTTCTTTCTGTAATAAACCAGATGGGTAGAAATGGCAATTTCGGTCTGTTTGGACGGAACCCCTGGCAGCCATTCGCGGAATCCCGGTTGAAAAACACTGATTTAGGATCTTGAACAAGAGCTGATGATGACTACTTCGTAGGTGAAATATATACTCTGTAACATCTTAGTGTCTGATTCTTTGTTGGGAAAGGATTTCTTTCGATAGATAGGGCTCTGAGAAATTGTGCTTTAAAAAACAACGGTGTAACTCTGGTTTATTTTATGCCGTGTTATCATAAGATTTTTTTCCCATAAAATTCAGTCTGTAAGATTCATGAAGATTTTTGCAGATGATAAGACTTTTTGCCGAGATTTTGCTCTTTCTTTCACTATTTGCTAAAATTCCAATGTATTACCGCAATTCGGAATATCGCAATACAACACTTTGAGTGTTCAATCGTGACCTAAAATTCAAATGGCGTAACTTCACGCATTGGCGTACGCAGAAAATTTTCATGGGGGGAGTTGGTTCAGGGTCATATGGTGGTCATTGTATTTGGTGTTCGCTGTTTGTGACGTCACAATTTGACATCATTTCCATGTTTCCAAACCAACGTTTTGGCGAAGTTTCCTGACATAATAATGCATATTTTTCTATAACCACTCCCCTTATTTCATGTGACATTGCACTGAATATAAGCTATCAGCGGTCCAAGTTAGGCTATCGGAGGAAAATGAACTCAACGCTACGACGTAGCAGTTCATAACTGCAAAAATATCAGGCTGGGCGTTAAAATAGGGGAGTGAAACACACTCACCACTACATCAGAGCAATTTACAACGGAAAAATGAGGCTGCGCTAAGGTCTCGTCAAATACGAGCAGTTGAGCATTGAAGGTGTGCGGGTGGACTGGCTGGAGCAGACCCTGGTTTGCGAGATCGAATTTTACTAAACTAAACAAGTATTGAGAATGCGCATAAAGTACACAAGAAAACGTTTGTTTTTTGTGATGTATAGAAGTCCACAGGTCCGTACACAGGAGGGGGCGAAGCCTCCCCTAGAAAATTTTCGTCCCCACAGGAAAATTGTGTTGGACGTATTTTGAAACCATTGGGCAAAGTTTTAAAAAACTGTCCCCTCTTAGAAAGCTCTTCTCCCCCTCTGGTGTCCCAAACTAGTTACGGGCCTGGAAGTCCAGCAAACGTTTAGTTTTCCTTCTTCCCTGCTGAGACATTATCAAATGCCTGAATGCTTCTAT
>JGI24158J21664_10005083_pt1 | contig 17113 bp, 12 predicted proteins | sample Ectturendosymbi3_FD_21664 | JGI IMG/M metagenome (IMG submission 21664)
TGCCCGGCCTAGGGCCCAACTGCTAGGCCAAAGTGTTTCGCTGAAGTTTTCATTGGAAACTAGACTCGAGTCCGAGTCTTTTGAGCCTTTGATTGTCTTTTTAACGTTTCTGGTTCAAAAGTTATGATCTAAAATAAACAAATTAATTATCTAATTAGCTAATTAGTCTAATATTTTTACTAACTAACATCATAACTTTTGAACCCGAAACCCCAACAGGTTGCCAAAAGTATCAAAAGACTTGGATTGTAGCCTAGTTTGCAGTAAAAACTTCAGCGAAATACTACCATCTAACGGTTGGTGCCCAGGGCCAGGCAAAGTGGGCCAAGGTGGCCTAAAAGTCCTCCACTTATGATGTCACTCACGGACAACCCCATCCCCCACACAAAAAATTTTTTTCAAGTCTAATCTACTACACTGGCCGCGTTTTTTGATACTTTTACTGGGTCTGTAGAGCATACAGGAGCGGAGAAATTCCCGCGCAAAGGCATGTGCGAATCAGCTGTTTTTTGCGAACCGCTTGAATTAACCCGGTTCTCAAAGTGTTAAGCTCGATTCCCACTAGAATACAAATATAGGTTAGCCTAATAGCACAAATTTGCAGTTACACTGTTGATGATTCATATTGGGTGTAATATCTTGTTATGGTCATTTAAGCCTAGTGGAGACAGGTTGAATTTATGCTACCTGTATAACATCAGACTTAAACCATGTCTATGTAAAATTGATTATTATATAGTAATACTAAAATCTTTCATTCTGTGTTTTGCATGTGATAATTTTTTTATTGCCTGTGTCTTTGTCTGTGCACTTGGATACTTTAGAGCATTATTAACATAGTAAATATTACCAAGTGCACCATATAGTTGTTTATAGTTGTTTGATTATATCCTTGCCATGGTACCTATGGCTAATATTCTTGTTAATTGAATTCCATCACAGCAAATAAACCTCGCTTTAACTTCACTTGAAACCTCTTTAGTGTTAGTTTTGCTGTATCCATTGTGTAAAACAGTGGTGCAGAAATTATGTGAAGAAGATTTCAGAACTGAGAATTCGTCGTGCTACGTGAAAAAAAATTGCTGATTGGTTACACATGGTCACCTTGTGGAAACATGTTACTTGAAAACACCTTTGTTTACTGAAAAAATGAAGTCTTGTTTATGTTAAGTGTTCCCGAGCAGTAATGTGACGCACATATAATTGACAATATATTGCATTAACAATATTCATTATCAAATGGGATATCACTGTACATAAGTAAATCACAATTGATTGTGCATAGACTGAAAAATATGTAGGAATATGTCTGCCAAACCAGTTGTCACAGATAGGCTTAAGTTTTATAGGCAGCCTGTACAAAGAAGCTCATATACTACCCATCTAGGTGGCACAAAAGTAAATATATATTCTAAAAACAGTAGAATTGCTTTTAAGTACCAAACCTTTGCATACAAGTCAGCTGCTCTTGCATAGTTTGTATAACACATTTTTACCTTTATCATAGCATGGTGCTATGTTGTATATATGAATGACATTCTTCCCACTGAATAGCAATTGGATTGAAAAAAGTTTCATACTTGCTTTGCACTTCCTTTTGGAATGTGCGGTCTGTGGGGGCCCACCTCCACTTACTCTGTCTACTTTTATTGTGAATGCTGCACTGGTCGCAGAGCTTTGGCAGCACTGTGCATTGAGCTTTTCCATGTATCTATCCATTAAAACTGAGCATGAGGTTGGACAGGCTTCAAGTTCTGTTTTTCAAGTGTTTCATGTAACCTGGCGAGGAATTTGGACACAGCTTGAGTTGCGCATGTTCTATCACACTAGACAACTTAAGCCAATTTGATCAACATACTTAAACTCAGTGAAAATTACCTGTATAATTTCTGAAAGTTGAAAAGTGCGTAGTTTTGTAATGATAGTGTAATACATACCTTTTCTAAAGTTATTGAATTCGCATACATAAAAAAAACATTCATATTCAGTAATATTGGTTGTATTTACAGAGTTCTTTGATGCTGTGGACATTGTCTTTCGTTGAAAAAAGTTCACCTCATTTTCTTAATGCACTTTTCATCGTAAGTGAATGTTTCTTATGTTCACTACTTGCTCCGCTAATGTGCTGTCTCACCAGAGGTAGGAGTTTTCAGTGGTCATAAGGCCAAGTTTTTGCTGTTCCTGTGTTAACCAACTCACACAGCAAATAAGTCATGGATGACATACACACTTAAAACTAAAGTATGCAGGTATATTCTATTTGAGTAAGAGTTGATGATGCCTACCTTGTAGGTGAAATATATACTCTGTAAGATCTTTAGCGTCTGATTCTTTGCTGGGAAAGGATTCCTTTAGATAGACAGTATGCAGATAGACTGACAAATAAAGAGACTACAAAAGCATGCAAATATGAATGGACAAAAGAGAACATATTAAATTGACAATTACCAGCAGCCAGATGAATAGCTAAAGGGCCATGATGGTAAACACTCATTTATTGTGTGGCACGGTTCTTAGTTCTGGCGGCTCTTCATTTTGATTTCAAGCTATTAAAAATTTGAAGTGTTTCTTTGCGCTAACTAATTTCCTACAGTTGCCATTCTATTTTTGTGTGTGCTTTCATAACATGCTGACCTTAAATTTTTGTAGTTATTTCTTTTTAAGCCTTTACATTTACTGTAAACCACGATAGTTCTGATTCTGTGACTTTTGTAAGATTATTGTAACTCTTCCCCAATAACTGATTGTTTTGACACTTGCCGCATCAGCGAAATTTTGCGGATTCTTGAATATTGTGCTCCGCCATTCGTGCTTAAAAACATTAAGATCTTCTTTTCCAACGCTTCTCCATAAAGCTTCATAATATACGCATATAAAAGTTCCAATTCCCAATGTTTATTGCGACGTGAAAAAAATGAAGCAATTTAAATTTGCTGTCAAAGCTCGGCATATTTTTGAAATACATAAAAATGTGGCTTTGAAGATGAACATAAGAAATCCCCCCAGAATTAAGAATTTGTTCTTTCAACGATTTGCAATTAATTTTAGCACTGGAAAGCGAATCATAAGTTGTTTATTTTGAAAACCAATACTAAAGGTGAACCTTTTATCTGCAAACTGTTAAAAAATATCTCGAGCTTCAGATGTGCCACCATCTACCCTTAGAGTGTTTCGCTGTGAGATTTGTGTAACACAGTGGACGTAAACCATTTTTTTCGACGATAGCGTTGATTTGGTAAGCAATTTATCAGTGAAGTAATTTTGTGAGAAATATTTTTATGAATGACAGGGCTTTGACTGGAAGTTTATTTGGTGGCAAAAGAAAAACGTTTTGGGGTCCTGTTCGCGTTACGCATGCTGTGAAGACATTTTGTCGCTATAGGCAATTTTAAGGTGATGTCTTGAATATCTACTATCACGGGCCGCATCAGTTGTGGCTTATCGCCGGCAGGCTGCAAATAACAATTGAATTTATCCTAAAATCTTAACTTTATCACACTATGAGGGATGGGGGGCTTCTTATTATGACATCGTACCTTAAGTAGGCCTATACCTGCTTATCATGGAGCTTCGTTTTGACGCGATTTTGTACTCTAAATTGGGTAACGAAAATTATGATTCGGGTCGCAAGTGAACATTTGAACCTGCGGGCCGCAGGTTCCCCACCCCTGATCTAAAACATAGGTATTTTTCGGCATTTTTTTAAATTTTATGCAGAGAATTAGAGAAAACAATAAGCGCACTCATTTTAATTTGGTGCTATGTCACCGTAAGTCTTTCTTAGCGCATACTCAATATTTGCATGCTAATGCGATGAGCAATTGTCGTAAGTCATTTTATAAAATCACAATTAAGCCGCGTTTAGGATTTTTCTTCCACTGAATCAATTATGGGATGAAGAGTGCGTAGGCAATCGAATGCAAAACGATCTAAACACAAACCTAACTTTCGTAGCGGATGTGCCAGGTTAAAAAAGTTCTCACTTTGTAACCTTTTAGTCCTTATCCCCGCTTTTGTACCTTTTTAGGCCCCCGGGCATGACGTCCATTGAAACTTGTGATGAGGCTGCACTTCGGGAGTTCTGTAGTTTTGGGGACACTGGCATTCGCTTTAACCATCATTATGTCCTGTTTCACTGCAGCCCGTAGTGATGAATGATTTTTTAAGGGTGGGCTGAATTCTTCAGCCATACCGAGCAATCAGTCTTAAGTATTCGGAAGCGACAGGTAGGCGGGAAATATTTCTCCACCCTGACAGGCAGCAGTTGTACCTGGCTTTAAGATGTATAGGCCGCGCCTATCCTTGGGACTATGTAGTATGTAGGACAGTGGTTCCCAAACTATGTTCCGTGCACCACTAGCGGTACGTCAAGGTCTTCAAGGTGGTGTTCACGCAACTTAATTGCAACTTAATTAGGTACACTAGAAATCAGACAGAATAATAGGTATAGAACGTAATTGATGATCGTCTAGTAATCTTCTGGTCAAACTGGACTGTGTCAAAGCGACTGTATTTTTCGTAAAGGTTTTCGCCATACATTCTTGCATTTTATTCATTTGTGGGTGCTGAAGTTTTTCTAAAGTTGGTGATACGAGCACACTGTACAAGATGCCAAATGGTACAAGAGTAGAAAAAATTTGGAACCACTGGTCTGGAAAATATTTAAAATGTCAGCTGATGACTGGGCAACGCAGCGTCTCTTGCCCGGACTCACTTTGGAAGTTCGCAAAACGGTTGTCCTCACAACAGAGGAATTGTCACACATAACATAAGCAGCCATACCACCTCAACAAATATATGCTGCCGCCCCTTTAAATAAGGGCTGTAGCGCGCTTAATTTTTCGTGCAGTCTTCCTTCGACTCAAGTCTTGCGTTGATGCAAATCGAATTAAAGTATCTATTTTAAATTTTTTCGCTGTTAAAAGCAACAGCGCAACCACCAAAGATTTAAATAAAAACATTTTGCTCATTTTGGAAACAGCAATTCTAATTCTCAGAAAAATTCGTTGAATGAAGTGCAAAACTCTGGATCGACAAACAAAACGGCGACCCTGCAACCGCGTAAAGAGATGATTTGAACATGTCGCTCATAGATGGGAAAGGTAAATTGCCACACAGATAAATACCACGATGGGCTGACTCAAAGATTGAAAATATGCAGTAACGTGAAGGGCGGTCGACGATTACTGGCGGATGATGTATTCCTGAATTACCAGCAATATTCCAAAGCGTGTTTAATCACTAACAGGAACCAAAATTTCAGGTTCATCAAACTTTACAACATGTTTGTGTTGCTGCTCAATGTCTATGTTCCTACAAGTTTGTTAACGCGCGCACCCTGCTGCTTCCTTTTTGTCACCAAAAACCGGATAAAGCCAATTTATTTGCAGCTTTACCGATCTGCCTAGTACAGGACAAAACAACGGGTTTCATTTTTGCACACTTTGACCACTTATTAGAAATGTCTGAAACTGATACGATTGTAGGATTGCTTGTGTGCGTTGGTGAGTACGATACCGCCGATGAATTACACCTGTATGAATCAGAAAAATATGAAAAAGCTGTGCAATGACCCTAAACAATCGTAGTAGTTTTCAGATGATTTCAAGATGATGACATATAAATCACGACTTTATATGGTTTTTGTTACACAGGTTGCTGACCTATTAACGGCACTTTCTCTTCGTGGATTTTCCAGGAAATTTTTAGATAATGAGGTCGGTGAAATATGGTGTAATGTGTACACACGTGTGTAGATGCATTTTTTTGCAGATTCACATTGACCATTATCAACCCAGTTTGTGACAGCATTGGTAATTTTTGACTTAGAAGCTTGTATGATTGAAGACGACGCGTAACTCATTGGGATTGGGACTGCCGGTGGTGTGCTGCGGAATGTTTTGCCGTTTCTTGTTACTGCAATATGTTAGTGTAAGTTTCCTGTCATGATGCCAGCTTACGAGGGTTTAGTCGAATTGTGTCAGCTTTTGTTGGCAAATTGCGAAGCTGAAAATGATTTTTTTCACACTTATCGTTTTTGAAACGTTTTCAGTACAATGCCCAAGAATCGAGCAAAGATGGACTTGCGAAAGGCATTGAAAGCATTCTGCTCAAGTACAACTTCAATGTAATGCGCATCCCTGATTTCGTCTTTTCCTTGTAAGTCTCAGTCCGACAAGCTCTTACGACGCGCACTGAGCTGACACATAATGTGGATAACCCGTGTTTTTTCTATGTAAGGTACTTCGTCAACCCGATCACTGCAGCAACGTGCGTGTCGAAGTGCACCTTGGTCTTCACAAACATGTTCTTGTCATTGTTCTTGCTTTCCGCTGTCTCAGGTCAGTAAACCGTTTGCTTCCAGAAAACAACTGATTTATTCAGTTTTCTGTCCAGTTGTTCAGTGTGTGAATATATATTGCCCAACGAAGCAAATTCAACAATGCAGGTATTTCCACACTTATTGCGCACTTAACGCAGCACAAGCATATGCCTTGCAATTCCAGTGCTTGTTATTCTGTAATTTGCTGGCAGTCCTTTCTGCGCTTGACATGGTCAATGGCCAATCCTGCTGTTTTTGTGTGAGTGCCACAATCAGTATCTGTCGCAAGGCTTTGTCGTACCGTGTATGTTGCACAACTGCTTCAAACACGCCATCTGCTCTTCATAAGCACCGCCAAGGATTATTATGTTTACTTCCAAGCTTATTTTCTGTGAAAGGTTTTCAGTCTTGCGGTGATCTTAACGGTATTTACAATGATTTGAGGAATATGATTTTGCGGTAATATGCTTTTTTTAATTCAAAATCAATATGAGCTTCTATTCCAAAGACTAACTTCATCATTTTTGCAAATTAAAGTGCGTCGCGTTGCAAGGCTTATTGTTTGTAGGAAGCATAATGCGGACAACAATGTTCCTGGCGCTGTCTACATATGAAACTCTGTACCCGTTGCAAATGGTTTTGGGAGCTGGTATTTGCTGCTGGAAGTACCAGGTATGTCAGCTACTGATGAGAACCCATATTTTTTTGTTTAGTTAATGAATTGAATTTTGTTGTTTGTTTTGTTTTTCCAAAAGTTCTGTATTTGTTAAGTCAAACGTAATTTCGATATCAGCAACAAAGCAGCAATATGTTTAAACTGGTTGGAAATAGTTTCCCTTCATTGCAGGGTCGTGTGAGTGTTGAACTGCGGATCGTATGCAAAAAAAAGCGTTTGCCAACAAAGCAAAAAAAGCGTTTGCGTTTGCATGTGAAAATGTGCATGAATTCTAAGAGTTTTGTCTTTGTTTTGCTCATCGATAGAAAAATGTTTTTGTGAATCAGCAATAGGTGTAATGGCAAGTAACATTGGAGGCCTTCAACCAATTCATTTAACACGTTTTTTTAATAAATGAGGGAAACAAACAAAACCAAACCACGCAGCGTTGAAATCAATGCCAAAAATGGGAATCGAACATAAATCAACAAAATAAAAAGCAGACAATTCTTATTCTCAACGCTTTAGCGAACAACTTCAATGATCATGGCGCAGCAAATCAATACGAATGAAAATCAACGTGGTACGAAAGCGCAATAAGAGCACAGGAGCCCCAGCACTCTATTGCGCTCTAAAGAATCAAATTGTAATACAAGACCACTGCACTAAAATCGATATAGCGAGCTGGCAAGCTGTTCAAACGATTTGTTTCTCTGGCTGCAAACCTGAAAATGGAACGGTTTTTGTCAGAGATTTTGGCGCTGTACACAAGACAATTTCGTAGCGCCAGGCCATATATGCATGATAGACATACGCAATTGCAGAACCCCATAGAGTCGGCAGTAGTGAAACGCATTGGATAACAACACACTGAAGAAATGATCCCCGCAGCTCTTCCGTGCACCTGGCAAGAAGGCTACACAACCAATTTACATAGTCTTGGTGATTCTGTTTTTTTTCGGTCATAGGCCGAAACGTTTTTGAAATGGCCGAAAAAGTTAAGTCATTTCGGTCAGAATGTTTGAAAATATGGCTAAAAATGACCTAAATGTTTCAACGAAAAAACAGCTTGTTATGACCCAGCCTAGGGTCGAACTCCAGACCCACCAGCAATGAAGCAGACACTCATCACTGCTACTGGCCGCCACGTTCACCCTAAACTTAATTTACGGTTATCCCCACAGCCGACTGCGACTTCATGCAATAATCATTTATTTATCACTGCGATTCACGCTGAAACCAAACAACGCGCCGCTCAAATTATCATGCTGACTGACGCCACCAAGTGGGAGAACGAACTTACCGTTGCAGTTGGTATACGCGGTTCAAGATCCGATTGCATCATAGTCAGATTGCTAGCGTTGCTATGTGCGAATTTTCGTTTGAATTTTTTGCTTCCAAAGGAAGTTTTTACTTCGCGTTTGGAGCGATTTATATCCAGCTCCACCGACTATGTTGGCATTTGTTTTTAACAAGAATGCAATCGCAAAACCAGATACACGGTAGATTAGCGTCTTGATTAATAAAGAGCTTGTTTCTTCACAAACCTTCCGCTGAAAGGTATTGTATGCCTTGGTCAATTTTTTTAAGGAAAATATTAGGTACCCGGTATGGACCTGTAGGGACCCGATTTTCAATTCTAGGGAACCGAATTGGGTCCCTAAAACACCTTAAAAAACCCTGACCTCTGTCGTACATTTACTTGCACTACAGCTTGATAAGGAAGAGCGCTATTTTCCAATTTGATCCACTCGTGAAGGAAAAAAAGCATTTGCTGGAAAGAGTTTCACGTCTCATGCTGCGATTAAACATAATTCAAAAGCATCTTTCAATTAATTTCGAAGGAGGTGGACGAACTTTAAATTATCCATGGCAGTATTGGTTGGCATGGCAATATTGGTTGGCACAGACGCCTTGACTGTGATTTTTGTGTGGCGTAGCGTGCTTGTGTTGGAATATTTGTGCTGCGTAACCATAACTTCAATATAACCTGTATTTACCTTCAGTTAAATTGCTCTGCAGAAAAATAGTCGTAGCTCTCCTTCCTCGTGCATCTTCAAGACGTTAATGTACTTCTCATTGTGGCTGGCTTGTCTATTCACTGTGTCGTACCTGTTTCAACCCCACCCTTCCGCTCTCATTTCGCATTTCAAGTTCATGTAAGTGCTCATCATGAAAAATTGCTTTGTTGAAAGCTGAGCTTGCTGTTGCGCGTTGTACGTTGTTTGTCGCGATGAGTGTCCTCTGTCAGGTTTCCCGGTGTTGGAAGTATTGAATTTCAAAATCGGTTTTCCAGACCTTGAAAGAATGTTGAAGTTAGCCAAATTTTGTATTAAGCATTGAAAAAGTATGGGAATTCTTAATGGAAGAGAAATTTGAAGTATCTGAGCAGAATTTTACTGAAGCGAAGCAGCTCATTATTTATCCAGTGTTATGCAAATGTGCAAAATTGAGTTTCATAATTAAGAATTTCAAAAAATGAAAAGTAATGGTATTGAACTTTTTTAATTTAGTATTGCAAAGGTATGAAAAAGTACGGAAATTTATTTTTTAAGTAAGTGGGAACCCTGCTCTGTCTACCAGGAAATGCTTCGTTTAAAACGAACCTAGAATTCGTTCTACGCTGACAAAGATATTAATTTCTTGTACTTGTTGGCCAAAAGCTGTTTGAATCTCGTGTTTCTGGATTTGCAAACAAAGTGCAATCATCCGCATCATGCAGTAACTGCAGTATCCACTTCTGTAACAGATTAAGAGCTCCTGACCAGCGACCCAACGTTGGAGTTTTCTGGTATTTCTTCACTGAGGTCTTCGATCATTTCCACACCTTCTTCATGTGCGTCTTCCAAATCAACGTCGTTGTGTACAGCATACCACTCACTATCAAATTCAGGTCTCCCTTTTTCTGCGTTTTGTGTTTAGCTCGATGCATTCTGCTTTTTGAAGTGTTAGTCCATTTTCAATTCTGGGGCAACAACCAAAGTCAGGGTTTCTTAACCTGGGGTGCTGGGGAAAGTCACATATGTAGCGGTCAAACGTAAAAGGAATGCGTTTGGACAAAGGTATTAGCCAATGGTAGGGGTGCTGGACTGCTTAGGCGTGACCAAAAGGGGTGCTAAGGTAGAAAAAGGTTAAGAAACGCTGACCTAAGTGATGCTGTTTGTCGATTTTTCACGTTCTTGGAAATTACTTGTGACTCAGAAAAGTCTTGAGCCAATCTAAGCTTTAAATTTTTTGATGTTTTTGTTGCCTCTCCAAAAGTATGGACGTTGGGACGAAAGGCATTTCGCTCCTGAGTTGACAGATGGAAGGCAACAAATTTGACAGTGTCATTCTTTCAAAACTAGTTTATTGCGGCGTTTTGCGCATCAAGATGATTCTGAATCGTTGTATCTATTATTTTTGAGTTGACATTAATATTGCAGCGCAACATGTAAATGCGACAATTTTCGAAATTCAATTTAAAATCATTCGCAAAGGTGAAACAAGCAAATCGTGGTTACAGTATTTAGTATACTGTATAGAAGGCGTGCAACCTGTGCTGTTGTTTTGTCAGCGCGCCTGGGGGGTGTTTGAAAATCTTTTACGCACCGTCGTTTCTTACTGAAATGTGTAATTCTTATGCCCCTCAACGTGTCTCCGGTTTTCATGGCAACATGTTAATTTCAGCTCGTTGTAGAACGCACCTCTGTGTATGGTTTCCGGTCATAAGCTTGTTACCAAAGGAGGCGTGCTTATGTCGGTTTGAAAGCCTGCATAACCACTATATTCAACAAACTTAACGTTTCACCCGATATTGTGGTTTTCTTCTCAGTTCACGTCAAGTATTTCCTGTTAAGTTTCGTTTCGAACATGGAACATGTGCTCTACTAAAATGTAAAGTCGTTGTTTTGTAATAGATCTCATCCGGTGTTTCTCCTCTACCTCCTGATATGCATCACTGCGATATTCAAGTCTTATCCAAGCTGGGGTGATGCTGCTTTGTGGCTTTCACTTCTGCCAGTGTGGTCACACACGTTTGGATGTGAGTAATTTTCTCTATCTCATATAATATTCAATTAACTGTTAACTTCTTTTCAATGTTAACTAGGAGTGATTTGAGTTTGCCTTCTAATCTATTGGCGAAAATGTCGGGAGTTTTTCGTTACGTGTTCATCTCACTAATTTGCTGTAAAATGTTGTGTGCAGACCTGCTATCAAGCTTGTGCATGTTATCTCATCTATTAAATCAGAATAAAGGTCTTTCAAGCCCTGTTTTATCTCTACGCAGTGGCGCCCAAGCCAAACCAATTTTAAAGGGAAAGTAACCGCAGGAAGTTACGTACAATCAGCGTAAATGAATGTTGTCTTGACTTTTGAATTTACACTAGTAGTGAACTGGGTTGTGGCAGTTTTAAGTACGTGTGTAGCTTCAAATGTATGTGGCAGTTTTAAATATGTTTGGTTGTGCAGGTATGAAGGAAAACAACTTAATCGTGGGGTGTCGATAACAGTGTAATCGTGTCTATAATCCGCGAGGTGGCACAGTTAAAGCACTTTATCCCCTACGTCTAAATTGTTCTTGATCTCATGTGCGTACGTTCTATCACTTCATGTTTCACTTTCACTTCGCAACCTGTGGGTTCAGTCGCTTCCGGTTTTACTGTTTCGAATACGTGCTTTGTTCCATACCCTGATTTTCTTCGTGGAAAATCCCTTGTCACTTAATCGATTTGCTAAAATTCAGTTCACAGTTTCACGTTTCGTTGGACGTTTAAGTTTGTCATTAAAACATTTGCTTAAAGTTGTAGCGCAGTGGTTTTCAACCTTTTTTGTACCGCGGCCCATTATAGCAACCCACGATAATCCGATGACCCACATCCATCTACAACTCGATCCATCAAATGTAATTCGACTGTGTACATTAAATACCTACTTGCCACCCCTCCAAAAATAGTTTGGGACCCTCTAGGGTCGCGACCCCCAGTTTGAAAACCACTACTGTAGTCGAACTCGGAAAACGGAAGTTTGATTGTCATTTGAATCGGGCTCACGAAGCGCAGGGCACGGACTGCTGTCATCGAGTGATTATTGTCGAAGCATCAACTGTCTTTGTCTCCTAGACCTTCGGCATCCCACGGTGACGTCAGTGATGTTGCTTGCCAGCACCATCTTGTGCCCGGTCATGTGGCAGATGTGGATCGATGCTCACTCAGCAAATGCCAACTTCTATTTCGCTGCTACGCTGGCTTACACAACAGCCTTAGTAAGTGGCGTCGATTAAACTTAGCTGTTTTCGGTGAAATGGATACTTGTTTTTTGGTGTTTTTTTGTCAAAGCTTGCTGTGGAGCTGTTACTTGATCAATTGCGTAACTCCTGATGGCATGCGCACAATCTGTTTCTCTAAAATTCTGTTTTTTTAACCTGTCGGTTGGAGAAAAATTAGTAGCACAGTAGCACGGGCTTGATGAAACCACATCAAGTGCACTGAAACGATATTGGCTCTTTGCCCGCTGCGTCTAAGACAGTAGGATCCTTCTGAGGTTATCGTTTAAATACTCTAATGCTAGCGCCACTAAAACTAAAACTGTCGTTGCATTTCATTTTGCTTTGTCATTGCATTTCATTTCTTTGTTTCTTTAGTTAAAATTGTTAGAAAAGCCGGCTGCGCTGAATCGTTAATCTTCCATGGAGTTCAGGATGAAATAAATAATATTTCGATCGATTGCACACGCGCGATCTACAGTGCGTCCGCCATTACATCTATCATTTCCACGATCTAACAGAAATTGAGCGGTTTTCAATTTCAACGCTCGCAGTGATTTGCGTCGCATCTTGCCTTTGCACTTCACCGGCTCGATGACGCTAGTGAGCAAATCCCTATAACTTTTAACCTCCCGGCTGTTTTTTTAATAAACGCAATCTCCAAAGCTAAAGCTAAGATAATTCATTCAGTGTCACAACCGCGCCGTTTTGACTAACGCTACTCCTGTTCCGTCATAATGCAGGTTCTGATTACCGCCGACATAGCAATGGCATATCTGCACTGGCATCAACGAATTCGCGACGGATTGAAGGCGTTCATGCCTGAAACGAATGAGAAAGCCATTTACCGACTTCTTAATTAAAACAGCAAATCGACCACCACCACCACATACCAGTTCCAGGTTGCACTGCTCAGTGAATGTTGTGATCTCGAAGTTTGGACCCAACGTTTTCACTGTGTTGCTACTTCTGTTGGTTATTTTATGTTCTGTCGTTTTCCGCAACTGCATTTTGAGCTAACAGCTGCTATTTAGACAATTACCTGGAAGATAACAGAATGCACTGGTTTCATTCGCGGCCTTTTGCAGGTTGCCTGAAACCTTATCCCTGTGTGTTCATGTTTTTTTGTTGTTTTTTTGACCAAGCATCCGACATTCGCGGCAATGGAGGGAATGTTCTAACTTCCATGCTCTATTATCTCTTGAAAATTGATGTTTTCTGCAAATGTGCGAACGAACGCGAAGTACCCTGTTGCTCAGATACCCATTTCTCAAATCCTGATCCACATGTAGTTGCGTTTTCTTCACTGGATTTAATGCGTTTTTCTGCTCAAGAAAATGTGGCTTGCATCCAGAAGGTAAAGATAGAATTTTGCCGCTCCAAGTTGATGTGTTCTCGCAGAGATTAAACCGTGCCGGACCGCTCTCGGTGAAAAGCTGGGATATTTATTTGACTTTTTTCGCCTCTATTCAACGAAAATGTAGTAAAGTTTGCTGTTTTTTTACCCGGATTGTTCATTATCTTTGGTAAATCCGTAGTGCCTGTGAAGCAAAGTCTCCTAAAATGAGCGATAACACCTTGCAGCTGTTGGCACGGATTTTGGCAGGCATTGCTCTGACCAGGGCCAACAGAGACGAAATGTAGATTGAAGTAAAAGCGTTCAGCACCATAGCTTCACTAACGATGTTCGTAGAGAAACAAGTCTAGAATTTAACTTCGGCAACTTGATCGACAGCGAGTTGCTTCCGAGTGAGACTTCCGTTCCACCAATGGCGTTGTGAAAATAAACGCAACAGGGGGCCAAAAACCAGATACGTTTCAGACCAGTTTGTTCCCAACCACTGGTGATGTCAAGCATTTTGTGGGCTTCATATTTAAAATTTATTTGCTCCCTAACTACGCATATCTGCGTGAAGCGCAGATGCACATGCGCAAAAAGTGACTTGCACATTCACTCAAAATCACAGACGTTTCAAAGCCCCGGTGTTTGTTGATGTAACTGAGATTTTTCAATGGCATGCATTGTAAAAAAATGTTAGGCAATGGCTGAGGCATTGTGACAAACGAAAGCGACGGTTAAGGCGTATGCACAAAAATAACACCAATGCGTGGACATCCCTTGCATGCGACGCGTGCACTTTGTTTTCATCATGCTGCCAACTAGTCAGTGTGATCAAACGCTGGTTCTTGTTCTGTTTCTACTGGGAAAGAGCTGCAGAAAGTTTACGATGATTTTGTGGCAGTGCCGTAGTACCGTCGTGATAAATGGCCCTTAACTTAGGAGTTAAATTAGCGCGTTTCTCTTAGAAAAGAGAAAGCGAGCGTTTCTACCCCAACAACATTTGTTTTAGTGACAGCGTTTCGCTCACCACACGTTGACAACCACTGCAATAATTGCAAGCACAACGAGTTTAAGGCGAGTGCTTTGATACGACTATCAGAGTGCTGTGCATACTAACCATCACTGGCAGGGAGTGTAGATAACTTGAGCTGGTGTGCGGAAATTGTTCTAATTCTGTGCCAGCAGGGGTCGCTTGTTTGTCAAGAATGTTGATCCTGGAAATACCGGTTTCGAGAAGCTAGAGGACCAAAATAAAGCCTGGAGGGCTCCAGCGTTGCGCCCTAAAAAGTTTCGCCACGCTCAAAAAGTAGATTTTTCCCAAAATATTACAATTTAATTTCTCTAAAATAATACAAAGGTGCATTTTATACAATTTTTACCCAATCAAAACCAGAAGAGTTCATAGATAAAAAAATCGTTAGCAAGTTACAATTCCGGTGCGAAATCGAAAGCACCAACAATTCCGGAATTTTTAATTATTCGTCTAGTCCAGGGGCCTCCAAACTACGGCACGCGGGCCAAATGCGACCAGCGAAGCCGTTTTGTCAAATGAGGAAAACAAATTACAAAAATTTTGTTGATTTGGTAAAATGTAACATATCCCAAAACAATCACATTACGTAAGACGTCCGGCCCTCGATTTGTTCTGCAATAACTTATGTGGCCCTCGGACAAAAAAGTTTGGAGATCCCTGGTACAGTCTAGACCTACAGCAGGCTACGTAAGGCTGATTCACTGCACTGCAGATGCTGAAAATAACTTCAAGTAGGACTCCCAGGTCGCGGTATGACGTCAGTGAAGAAACAGGATCAAAATTTTGACATAATCGACGATCAGCGGCAAGTGAGGCAAGGAACTTTGTTTGATAAGGTGTATTTGAATGTTTTACAGAACAAATATAACCTTTCCAGTACACCAAAAAGCTGGTGAAAGTTGTTGCGTTTTGCTCTTTTAGGGAATAACTGCGAACTCCCGCCAAATCGGAACCAATGATCTGCACGCTTAGGCCTTAAAGAGTAGGAACCAACGGTTGGCGTCATACATGAAGGCAGTTAAACGGTTTTCAGATAAAGTCGTAAAAACGCTTGGTGAAATAATTAAACCCTATGGTAATCCCTGGCGGATTACCGCTTTTTGGCCAGAACGTGCCAACCACTGACGCTAGATGGCGAATCAAGTGCCCTAAAGTAGCGGATTTTCGCCTAATTTATTTAAGAAGACGGGTAAATTACTAAACAATCCATGCTTTGCGAAAATACCATTTACCCAAAAACGCAGATCAACAGGACAACCAAAACATGATTGCGAGAGTCCTAATAAGCAAATAAGGAACTTAACACCACGCGCGGCTCGCAGGAGCAACAACATTCAAAGTTAACAAAACTAAGGGACTCCTCTGAGAAGTTGATTGACAGGAGTGATGAGTGAGCTGTAATTGCGTGCACTTGCAGGATTCTTGGTGTATTACGGAACCGAATGAAGGGGGTGGTCGGTTATTCATCTTTTTTATCTCCACAAGTCTTGAACAGAAACACAGTCAGTTTGCACACAATGAAATGAGCTTTTTTGCATCAGTGACGCATGATTGACCAAATTATCTGTTGTTACTGTGTTTCCTACAGAGATGAGCATTGGTCTTGAGTTAGATTCATAGGCGTAGCTAGAGGGAGGCCTAGGGAACCATGTTCCCCTAAACTTCTAGAACATATATGCCTTGTTGTATTGGGCTTTGAGCGCTAGTATCCAAAGCAAAATAGAATTAATTGCCTAAAACCAAACATTTTGTCCCCCTAAATTTATGGGCTGGCAACGCTGCAGCTTGGATTGTACTATATCCGGACAATAACGAATTTCTAAAGAATTGGATTGGATCCTCCATGTCAGCTGGAACACTTGATACTTAACATAAATTAACTAAGTCAAAGTTTATCTGTCGCTTCTAAAGTTTATGAAACGTCCACAAACCAAATTTCACGCTCATACCATGAGGGAATCCTAAATTTTTAGGTCAAAAATAAGTCAAAATTTATCATTAGGTCAAAATTTATCGTTAGGTCAAACTTTCCTTGCAACACAGTTTTTTCTCTTCATCGACATTTTATTGAAACTACAAAAATAGATATTGATATGCTTTTGCAAGTTAAGTTGCCGTTCTGTAATAATCGTAGGTTTATTGCGATTTCTGAAGTAATGTTCTTTGGTAAACTATGCACGGAGTTGCTATTTTAAATGGGGGGACGGGCACCACTGGCCCGACGCGGGCGACGGCCCTGGTTCGTTTAAAGCAGGGGTTCCCAACCTTTTTACGATCTCGTACCACTTGGGCACCCAGATTGTCAACGCATACCACTTCTTCCAGAACAACTAATTTGATCGAATCTTTGTTTATTCAGAAGAATAATATACATTAAAGCAAAATAAAAGACCACAACTAAATTTAATGCGATATTTGTGTAGTGGTCACATTCGTGCCACTACATGAAATCGACAAAGTCCAAGGGGACAGCACCAGATGAATGTACTTGGTCGTAAGGCGCGGAAATTAAGAGA
>JGI24158J21664_10005085_pt1 | contig 17109 bp, 14 predicted proteins | sample Ectturendosymbi3_FD_21664 | JGI IMG/M metagenome (IMG submission 21664)
GGAGTATATATCATTGGAGTATACGTCATCACTATATATCATTGGAGTATACGTCACTGCAGTATACGTCAATTTTCCACGTAAGTCAATTTTTCCACCACTAGCTATTACGTAAATACCGTACAGTTCTAAAAAGCGCTTATTTTCTTTAAACAAAGACCAGAAATTGATAAAATCCAACATAGAAGGCAGTGAAAAGTCTTTAAAATCAAAGTGAAATGAACAAGCACCCGTCACGTGCTTTTTGCCGAAACAGTGTATGTGAAAATGTTGTTTCAAGAAAAGTATATGCTTTGAAATGCATTTTGAACACAGAGTATTTCCTTTAATGTTGGTCAAAGCAAATAATGAAACGCACAGCTATTCTTTGAATTGGTCTCAAAAATTCTCTTGATTTGTAACAAGTTGAATGCATAGCTTCTTTACCGTGTCAAAATAAATCATACACTTTTCGAATACAGTATTGCAATGAACTAATGGTGACTTACTGTTAAATACAACGTGCTGTAGGGATAGAGCTTCTGTTCAAACCAGATATTTGCCAAGAACAAGAAAGCTACAAAGTAAATGGCAAACATTGCAGTGAAATATGAAATAGGCTTGGCGGCTCGTTGCAGAGTGTAACCCAGAAGCCGGATGCGTCGGTTGAAAGCCAGTAACTGGACCAACTTGACTGTTGACAGGAACACGACGAACGCCACACAAAAGCGGAACGTGTCGTGCCACCTGGTGACGTGCTGGAAGTTGATGAAAGTCTCTGGAAAAACGTTGACAAGTGAACGACTTTGCCAAGAAATTTTTGTTAAAAAGTCTGCCTTAAATTGTTTGAACACGTAACTGCAACAAAATACACCTATGCCCCAAGAAATGATTGATAATTAAAAGTCTCAGTGCAGTACATCTAGTTGTTGATAAAACGTTACTATTGCTTCCGTAAAAACGTGTATTAAAGGTTGTGGCGCTGCTAGTCAATACCTTTATACATATCTTCCTCAATTTTTTCCGTCACAATCAGCATATGAATAGTTCGCACAGCATAAAAGGCTATGGCCAGAAGTGACCCAATCACTCCTGCGAAGTCCATGAGATTCCAAATTTTTTTGAAGTATTTGCATCGTTGCAATCGCATTCGCACCACCATCTGTAACCACAAACCAAGATTATGGTACTTTGGTGTTAAATGCATGCCATGAAACAGAATCCCATAAACGGTATTTTTCGCTTTTTTGCGCAGTGGCGTGAGACCAAAACCTTGTAAAATTTTCTCTTCGATAATCATTGCAGCATGCACAGCAAGAAAATCGTAACTCTTCTGGTGACATACACGCAGCAGGCGACCAAGCCTTCACTTCAACCATGCTTCATGAAATAAACTTTTCGTTTAGATCAGATTCTAGCGAAAAACAACTTTAGAAGCAACAACGTCAGTTGAAAGGCAAATCTAAAGCAAACACCTTTCTCAGAAAAGTGGCATTAGCCATTAACAATATGGGCATCTTGAGGACATTCGCAATCACAAAGTTCGATAGGTGAACAGTCAACACTTCTTGATCAAGTCGCACTCAATTTTCACACTTTCGTTTCCTTTAATGCTGGGTTGCAAGGACAGGGGCTTTGAGAGAAATTTTACCAGGGGTACTAAGACTGATACCTGGTCCCCTAGCTTCTGGGTTTCTCGTTGAAACTTGTATAGCTTGTTTCTATAGTAATTGGAATATATATAAAACAGCTACCATGCCGAGATATATAAATATATTAATTTTGATACTGGCAACTAGCTTATACACTATTAATTTTGGGCTTGATTGCAGAAAAACTTAGCGTGTGTACATTCATCCTCGCGGGCCCGGGTACCTCTCGTAGGACATGCGCAGGGGCAGCAGCTCTAGGTCCAGCAACACATCGCAAATTTCAGCAACCTGTGATCTTCTGTCACATCATGTGGGGACCAAGCCAGGTCTGGGATCTAATCACGCCACCTGGCGCTTGGCCTGGCTATGGGCCGCTTTATCGTGGGTGGAGCCAGCAGGACGCACGAACCTTTCTTGGGAAATTCAGTGCATGTGGCCTAACCATCGTAGCTGGGAGCTCTATTCGGTAGAGAAGTTGTTCGACGTTCACGGCTTTACTAATTGCACGACTGAGTACCTTTGTCAAGCGGCGAACTCATCGCGGAAACTCAATCATTGCTGCTTGTCCGTCAGATAATATTGAGCATTCATTCATTATATAAGACTTGTAACTACAGATGAAGATCGAAACAGAGACCGATTTAAAAACTGAAAGCCTTGTGACCACGGAGCAGTTGCTGTGCTTGTTTTACCAATTCGTATATCAACTTTATTGTTCTTCCTTCTGTTGTTCGTAATTAAATATCACCGCAAAGTTACTCGAACTTCTCAACCTACTGCTGCACCGCAGCTTATTGCTACTTACGTGCAGCGTGCATTGAGTTGGGTTTACATCAAATACATAATCTGAGTGACGTTAAAATCCGACTTTTTTATTGATTGAATATAAGCTGAAGAGGAAATCTAGGAAGATGGCGTGAACGGTGTTTTAGCCACTATTCGAGAACGTAAGGGGGCGCACACATAACCTATCAACGCTCTGCATTTCTTAAGCAGAAACTAAAAGTTACGTTTAGTCTTCCTGTAGAAACTTAAATCTGGGCATCTTGAGGAAATTTCCTTACCCAAAAAACTAATGGTTGGCATTTGCACGGTTGTAATACTAACGCAACTGCTATCTTGTGTATGCTTCGTTTAGGACATAGTAAATTGAACATAGATGGCCATTACAATCAGATCTGTCAATGTGGTGCTATTAAGACTGAAATTCACGTTTCTTGAGTGTCCTTCAACCTGTGCGGCACGCCAAATGTTAACCACAAATGTCTCTAAGATTCAAGTTGAGGAAAATGCGTTTTCCCACTCTGGGTCTGCTGCACTGAATCGAGCTGAACTGGTCGAAATACTTCTCTTTGGACACCCTAAGCTGTCTAAAAATCCGTCCTTACGCTTGTTTAAACAAACGTGTCTGTTCCTGTCCGAAATCCACCCTTTTAATATCACCTCACCGTTTAACACGCTTTCTGTTTGTGCTGTTTTATTTGTGTGCATGTGCGTCATTTTTCTTTTACGTTAATCTTTGCGTTGCCAATGATCTCTTCAGGCTTTGGCCTGCCGTCATTGGTTGTTTGTTAATAATAAATAAATAACAAACTTAAATCTGCTAGAATCAACTTTTCATAAGTTAAGCTTAAAGTTATGAACGAGCAATCATGTGATACGATATTGTGATTTGCGTGTATTGCAAACAGCACTTCGTTTATTGACGTCTAAAGAGAAAGATCTGCTTTGTTTCGATGGGGAAGCGCTGGACCATGACGACCATGGTCTTGGAATGTGCTGGAAATAAAAAATCTATGCAAAGGGACAAACAACTTGCCTGATACATTCTGTACGTCAAAAAAATGACGAAGATGATGTAAATTGCAATTGTGATGTTTCCTTTTCCATCAATAAACTCGTATAAGCGAATCGGAGTAATAGCAGGATTTGGGAGAAATGCTCCGTTGTACAAACTCTCCAACACAAACGCGCATGACGCAAACAAATTAATATTTGCATTGTACACCTGTGAAGCAAAGTTATGTGAGCAAACGTTTGAAATAAAAAATTCTTAACGAATATGAGGGGTATTGCATTCGGACCCTCCCCTAGCCTCCCCAGTTTGCATTGGTTCAAGTTGCGCCAACGATTTACAGTATGTTCTGTGCTGCGTGGATGCGCAAAGCAAGCAGTAATTCATTTTTTCGCTATGAAACACTTTTGCTACATTACATTCAAATGCATTCACGAACTGAATATGATCAACTGTGGACTAGAAGATTATTTATGGTCTTCTGCGAATAAAATGTACACAACGGAAATTGGACGAATTTCTGAAGAAAGGTCCAGACACGGAATAGAAACGACGATGTGGCTGAAAAACACTTGCGATTGTGATGAAGTATTGCGGTTTTATGCTGAATCATTGCGGTTTTATGCTGAATCATTACGGAAATACGCGTATGAGCAACATGAGGACATTCCTCGAAACTTTTCACGGTATTTCTTTGCAAAAACTTTCGCAAGCCTAAAAGAAATCGGAAATGAAAAAAATGCGAAGACCAGCACTTGTGAGTTGTATTCACCGTGAACTCCACAAAAACAGCAGCCGTTTTCCTGTCCAGCCATTCTTTGCTCTTCAACTTCGTTATTATGTCTCTGCTCTTTTTCGCAGTATCTCCCAAAGTTGCTACATACCCTCCACCGTCGTACAAGTTTCTCAAACCAGAGTAAGGATATCCCCCAAGAACACTGTCAACAAATTTTGATACAATCTGCTTTAAACTTGTTGATAAACAAGTAACGCGTCTTGATATATTCTTTCACGAAACCTTGGCTGCAGGGCCGGCGCTAGGTAGTTGGGACCCCCGGAGCCTGGACGTTGGGGCCCCAATATACAATACATTGCATTCAACACATAGTAGCCTATTTATGTAAACAAAAACATCGATTTATTTTAACAAATGTTTACAACAGCATTTTCTACAGCATCAACACAACGTATAAGGCAGACAGACTTAAGCATTTGCGATTTTTCAAGCTAGGAAAATGACTTAGAACAGTGCACTGTGGGTGTCATAGCGGCAAACGCAAATAAACTGTTAATGCAAGAATCAAATCAATTCAAATGGAATTAACCTCCTGATCTCAGGTTTGCTAGAAAATTTTGGTTCTTAGTCCCAATTTCCAAAAGGAGAGGCGAGTGACCGTTTTCCCCCTTGCGGACGCTCATGGCGTTTCTGTCGTAATTAAAGGCCCGTGCTTTTTTTGAAGGCCCAATTTCAAACTTATGTTGTATTCAGTTATCTGTTGGATTATGTTAATGTAATAAACCGTATAAGGACAACATCAGTGCCGTGTTAACGTCAAACAATACATGTTCCATAGTAGCCTGTTTGATCCCACGCAACCGGCGCAGCAAACACGGCCCACAACAAGTGTTGCGCGGCCCAGTAGAAGGTGCTGACCGGCCCACCACTGGGCAGTGTTATTCGTTAAATAACTAGATTTCTAATTGAACTCTGATGCAAGATACACTTGATATTACAGGCGCGGGCTACGAATACGATTTAGTATGATTGTATGCCGGTTATTCTATTCTTGTATAGTGAAATGATACAACATAGGTCTACAACAGTGGTGTGACTGACGGGGAGACAAGGGTGCGAACCTCCCCCTGACAAGCTAAATAAAAAAACTGAGCCATCATTTTGCCTATATTTCGGCATTCGCTATTCTCTTAGTTTGCAGTAAGTTTAGTTTTATTGCGTTTTTCGTAAGTTTTTTGGACTGTTGTTTACTGGTGATTTCGGGCTTTTGCATAGAGAAATCCACATCCGGATACAGTTTCATTTATAACCGTTTTTTTTAATGTTGGCGAGGCGCCCCCCTACGGTGGCCAGCATTTCCCACCCTGGCTAAAACCTCTAGCACGCAAGTGATCTACAACTTACATTTTCTGAATAATTTTTTACTAGTCTGTTGAATCGACGTTGAATGCTTACAATCAACGTGGATTCAGCAAACGTTACCTGCAAAACAGTCAGCTTGCCAAGGCAAATGCTGACAACGAAGCTATTCGCAATACATTTCGCACATCGCTTTGGAAAGTTTTATGGGTCGTGTGAAGATCAATTTTTTTGACGTATTAGATAAATATTAAAATTTAAAGGGGTAATGTGTAAAATCAGTTCTTGGTGATTTCAGTCCTGGTGTTTCTATATGCCGTAACAAAGGTACTCAGTCAGATTTGGGGGCCCCCGACCGGGGGGTACGGGGGGCTCTTCCTCCGGCTTTGCTTGGCTGACAGAAGCGTGTGTGTGCCTTAAATCACTGAGGTTATCAACGCTTTGTCAAGGAAAAGTTTCGAATTGTCTGAAAAGCGTGACTTCGACTTCCTGATCGTGAAGATCGAATTACAGAATGCACTGCTGGTTCACTGCAGTCAATTCACGACCATATGCAAACGGGAAGGTTTTTGCATGAGAGTGAAAACTGTTAGTCATGAAATATTTGTTACTGCCCCGACGTCTGGCGAGTCTAGTTTTTTTTCAGAACTGGATCAGATTTTTTTTTAATTTGACGGGATTTCAATTTTCCCTGAAACCAAAGTAAAAAAGCAGAAAGTTTTTCGTTTTCGTTCAAACGGTTCGACGACAAAAAACCTTCAACCTTTCGCTGTTTGCACACTATCATCTCCATTACGTCCGAATTGCCACGTTTAATTCCGCAACTTTTAGCAAAAACTTTGTCTGACACAAAGTCTTCTTTTTTCCTAAAATACATATTTTTTAGCAAAAAATTCAAAGCACTGATATTATGATTTTAAACGTTTTGCAGCGAATAGGGAGGAGAGGGCGGCCAACTCCACAGACCCTGTTTCGATTGCGTATTTCCACCAAGTAACGTGTGCAATTTTTGTAATTGATTTTATGACGGTTAACCGCGAAAGCTTCAATCAAGCAGGAAATCTGCTTAAATTTTCGTTCTGATAGCAGTTACTTCAACCATATGCGTAACAAAACGTGACTTTCAAAAATTTCTATTTACGAGAAAGCGTTTACACAAAGTTTTGGAATTCCCATGGGGTGGGTGACGACGCATTGCTGGCGTTGTGTGGAAATATCCAGCCTTCGTCAAATGTGTCGCTTTCTTGAGAAAATATGTTGTATTCCTTCACACATTCCAACTGAACATTTGTCGTGCTGCCGTTGACATCGCAGAAATCTACAAAAGCAGCCCGTGAACCTCATACAAGCTATGGACGTCAAAGTAGTTTCCTGCTTTGTGATTTAATAACGATAAATCGAATTTATCGACGGTTTACGACGGAAAAAGCAATATTCATCCGTTTATCAAACAATTTATACCAGCCTGTGAATGTAAGGGTATTTTTAATTATAAATGTTACAAAGCTTGTTGGTGATTTTGAGATGATACGCAGCCTTTTCATCAGTATGAATAGAATTCTCTTCTTTATGTCAGTACTTGCAATGTTAAATTGCAGTGGAATCGATTGAAAATTGCGTTTATTGCTTCACACAACAAATAGTGCGTCGTACTGCTATGGCAACTGCAAAGCAGAACTGAAAGAAGCGCGCGACAGCATGTGTGAATCAAAAGACAAGACCAGGCTGTTTTTTTCAGTGAGCCTCTGGCACCATCTAAACAGTCTGGTGTTGCTTCGGGTCTCACCATTTTTCACCCTCACTTGGCGCAGACGTGCTGGACCAACGACGAATGACTCGCGGTTGCTGAGATACCTGCTCTCCAACCACGTCACGCGTTTCCGGTTGTACCAGTTGGACGCGTGAAGGCCGGGTATCAAAGTTTCGTTTGTCCAGGACCAGAAATCATCGACAGTTCGAATCTGGGAGGAAGGGCAAAATGTGAACGTGCGCGAAATTTCACGCCGTTATTTTTGGACTTTGAATTGTTATTAATGGCTGACAACAAACTGTTTTTATCACTTAAGTACAAATGTAATTATCGAGTCTCTCAGGGGATCGGCGAAGAACGCGTCTTGAAGCTGACAGAAAAATTAAACACAAAACAAGCGATCATGTCAGTTCATACTGCAGTACGTGTGCAATACTCATTCAACCTTATCGAGCGCTCACGTCAGCAAATGGTAATTCCCCGTTCTTGATAAACACGTCGGAGATGGACTTGTGCATTCTGTACGACTGAGCATCTTTCGTTATATTGGCCGCAGCCAGGATGAGCAAAACGTAGAGCAAGTACGTTGCGATGTCATGTATGGTCGCCACCATAGACTTCTGGTGTTCTCTGGCATTACGTGCCTCCTGTAACTCTTTTGGGTCTGGTGTGCGTATTTTCAAAGTTTCGTCTGAAAAGGAACAAAAAAGGAAGTAACGCAGTCAGTGCCATTCACAAGAGTACGGAACGAAACAAACAAAAATGTTGTGAATTACGAATAACGATCAATCTCATTCAAAACTCACAACGTTCGACTCAGCTTACCAAAATCGTCATCAACTGGACATCGCATAAGCCAGTCTTCTTCTTTTTGTCTGAAGTCGTCAGCATTTACTTTCATTCTTCCTGTGTTTTCAACAACCTGGCTTGCTTTCTCTTTAGCGAATCGGTTGATGAAAACAGAGACGAGGACAGCGACAAGGACGACCTGTCGTTTGTTTGCAATGCACTTTAAATAATAAAAGCGCTTCACACATTAAGGAATTGCACTTTTTTCGCAAGGGTACAAAGCTATTTTCAACAATGACAATATCATTTTTTGGGGAACTAACTTTTGAAACAGCAGTTAAGCAAACACAAAATTTTTAATGGACTTTTCCCAGCAATGACACCAACTTATGTGGTACAACGCAGCATTTATTTGATTGTGCACTAACAGCGACTCACTCAGTGGCCGTGGATCGAGCACCCAACCTACACAATTGAGAGGAGGGCACTCCACTATTAAGCTATTTGTTTATTGGTTCCATGCTTATGCGATTGCAATACCGCTGGGTTAATGCAACACATGTTTGTATTTTACGACTAATTATTGCTCTCTTCAGGTTTTCGTTGTAATTTTAAAACTGGGCCTTTGCTTTTGTGTGCTTGCATGGGCTAATAGGTTTATTACGTTGCGTTATGTTTTAGACGTAGTTCCGTTTATTATTTATTTTTCGTGTTAGGTTTTGGCAATCCACTAATACTTTCAAGCCTCTGCATGTCCTCATCTCATTGTCCTATTCAAATAAACCCGGAAATAAGGTGCATATCGATTTTGTTTTGATAAAATATGCTGCACACGCTTCTGCGTTCTCTGCCCAAATAAAATCAATATATCTTTTCAAACATAAAACTCACTTTGGCAGGTTGAACGATGAAGACCGATTGTGTGAAGGAAAGAAATATTGAGAACAACCAGTCGTTAGACTTGGTTGGTCCCCAATCAATGCTGTAGATGAAGACGAACGCGGCGCTAGTTGCTGAGACAATCACAAGTAGAGCCCATCCAACGTATACGAACCAAGGAGGCAACGTACGCTCCGCAAAGCTTAGATCAAACGGTTGTTGTTAATTGTATCGATTAAACGCTTGCAAGCAACCTTATAATAACATACTTTGACTTTCCTGGATCTTTTCCGTTAAAATTGTCTTGTTGATTTTTCGCTTTGTTCATCGGAATCGACGTCTTGCGCATTAATTTTCGGACATTTTTATCCAAAGCAATTTCCCCCTTACGAGGCTGTACGCGCCGAAATATCTATGAAGAAGAATCAACCTTGCTGAAATAACTAGTTCAGGGTGGTCCAAGACTGCGAGCATGAAGGCCACATTTCGATTTGAGGAAAACTTTGCGGGCCTCAAACAGAGGAATTCCATTGCGATTAGGAGACTGGTTTGCTGTTCCAGCAGACCTAATGTTTGCTGTACGCCTAACGCAATGTTGGATTCTAGGGTAATTTTCACTTTGAAGTTTTCTGTTACATTGTTTGGGATTCAAAATAGAGACTTTCTGCTAAAAAAAGGTACACAACACGCCAACAAAATAACAAAACAAATTATTGTTTCTTGGTTTTGGTTACTACATCAATGTCCCCGTTAATTTTGGTAGTCGACAGACTCAAGCAGGCATCCAGGTTTTCACCAGTCATTCTGTTCCATGTGTCGCTCTTGGTCAATCTGCGTTATTGACGTTAGTAGTACTGTAGTTAACCAGTTAAGTTTCGATTTTTAATTATTGGACGTATCACCTTAATTTATTTAACCAAACAGCTTCCAACTGTTACGCACCATAACCAACGTGGTGACGTTCGCGTAGGTCATAGGTTTGTTGTACATGTCGAAAACTTCGTTGATTGTTAAAATACCAGATTGTAGCAACGGGACTGTAACAATGTTTTGAGGACTATGCTATATTTTTTGTTTATATGAGTGCTGTAACGCCTGTGACTTGTGCAGATAATATTTTGATGAAATTTGTGTTCAAATAAACTCGGTATTCATCTAAAAATATGCATGATGCAAAAATCGTCCTTATCTACGCTATATGTACAACGGAAAAGGGTATTTTTGGGGGAGGGATGCTGGACAGACCTTGGATAGGACACTTAACGGACCTTGCCTAGGACGCTCCGGCAATTTTAAGATGTGCAGAGGCAATGCACGTTCACCAAATACAGTCGGTCGGCAAATTTGCAAAAAAGTCGCGCCACAATTGATTGACCCTGGAAAGAATATTTTGGCTTTTCATTGCGACTTTTGCGATACCTCGCGAACCGCTGAAGCTACAGTACGTCAACATATAAGACATTGTAAGCAAAGTTTTTTAACGACACATCCTTTGTTGTCTTAAAGGCGTATTTGTGATGTCGGGCAGGGGAAAAAACGATCTTGCTGCAAAACATTGGTTTTATTCAACTACCTGTGGAGGGAAAACAAAAAATGGCAGAAAATTCGTTCTGTACACAAAATTCAACCATATCTAAAACTTTTAAAAAATGTAGGCAAAAAAACTCCACATGTGTTTGGGGGTCCAGGGAGAAAAGTTTTTGGGGGCGTTTTTATCATTTTTCGTCTTTGAAGGGCCATATCACCAGTTCCATATAACGAAACAATCTGAAACTCGTAGAACATGTTGACATTAACGTTTTACAAAATACTACCAATTTGAGTAAAAATAAAGAGGAAAAAAGTCATGGAAATTTAAAATATTGACAGAAATTCCACAAAAAGTTGACAATGCTTTTATCAAAAATTTTGAGTTTTTTAGGATTTTTCGCCTTTATTTGGATGGTACACTCTCAAAATGCTTTTGGCAAAAGTTTTGACGGAAAAACTGAAAAATCGTATTTTTCCAAATTTTGAAAAAAAATGCATTTTTCGGCCAAACATTTTCTTCGAAAAGCAAGGATGAGTGACTTTTTTGGTGTTTGTGGGTTAATTGTGATCCTTGGCAGGAGTCCAAGCCAAATAAGCGTTTCGAAAATGGTGACAGGTAAGTGTGAAGCCGATATTTTGAAAATAACCGACAATTACCAAATATTGCTTGCGAATAAACAAAAAAACTGCATTTTTTTCTGAAACTTCAAATGCAAACATATCTTTTTGGGGGCTTATCAAAAAGATCACTCGTAAACATTAATTACAATGTCTTATTTGTCGATTTTGCTAAGAGTGGTTCGCGAGTTATGACAAAAACAGCGCTAAAAAGCCGATAATCGGCTTCTGCTGTACTTAAAAAGCAGAATGATGTTTTCACACCTCTGACACTTTTTTTGACACTCATTTTTTGTTAATGCAACATTTGACTAAGATTACTTCCACAATGCAAATCTTCTAATCTTACTTGCAACTGAATTACAGAGTCTATACTTGCAACAATTTTTAATTATCAAACACAAACGCATGGTTTGTGGTCAGAGAAGGCCTAGCCTAGAGGTTAGTTATTGTAACGTTATAAATCGTGAATAGATATTGTTACCCCATAATAGTTGCATAGTGACCGGCAATTCAATGGTGTGTGACTTACTGCAGCTGTGTGGCTAATACACTGTATTTATGGTTTCGTGAAATGTCCGGCACACACAAAGTGTTCGCGGGCCGCATGCGGCCCGCGTGCCGCGTGCCAGGGTTTGGACCACGCTGAACTAGTTTATTAACGCAGCTCAAAATAAAGAAGGAATTTTACTGAATAGACTGTGATATTGGTCCAGCTTTGTTAAAAACAGTTTTAAACACTACCACCTCCATACGAAGGTTGGATGTTAGGTATGACGATTTGGTAAAAAGCTCATGAAAAGTTTATATTTTAACTTTAACTTGAAAAGAGATCTAAGAAAAACGAAAACATTTTACACTTGAGAAGGTGAACTGCCTCACGTGGAAGCGGACACAATAAAACGTTCCGAACTAAGCTGCAGCGAGAAAGTGTCAAATCGCGAAAGATACACGAGATGGCGCATGCAAAAGCCTTTACTTTGTCACTTCTTGCAATTTTCCATTTATAGGAATTTTACGGCTATTTAAGAAACAGTTTTGGATTATACATACAAAATACCTACCTGTATAAGAAGCATGTTGACAGGCAATGCAATAAGGGAGGCTTCAATGCTTATAATGAGCTGCTGTACAGTGAAGGAGATGGGACCTGGTTTTACAAAAAAGTTGGTGAAAAAAGTTAACACGAAAAACTTCTCGATTTGTTCTACCTTTCGTTCAATATTCTCTATTCCAGAATAAACGCAAAAACACCTGGTCAGGATTCAGTTTTTTTTCTAATTGTTTGCTGCGCGCATCTGTTGCGGGTTTGATTTAAAACGAGACAAACAAGAATTGGGTTTAAGAATTTATTTTGTGCAAAAAATAAATATGGTCACACACACAAACTCACGAATGTACCATGTCCCAGACATCACGTTAAACCTTACCAATATTAAATCTTCCCTGCTGCCCACTGTCTTCACTCTCTTTTCCAAAAAACATGGCGCTCGTCAGCATCGTTGTAAGCGTTAAAGCAAGTGCACAAGAAAGTCTTTGGACTCGGGTAAAGGAACTTTTAGTTGGGCGAGAGAATACTGCAAATACGTAACGATTAAACGTGTTAGTTTCCTTAACCATCATAAGTTAAAATGTGTTAAAACATTTCAGTGAAATTTACGTGAAAACCAGAGATGACCGTCACTCATATCTTGTCGCGTTGAAGACGAAAACAGATTTCGGAAACTGCCAATCTCGCAGTCACCAGCAACAGGAAGAATTCTTTCGACTTTTCCATCCGCTTCGTCGACAGCCAACCAATTGTTGCAAAAAAAGTGAAACCTGAAACAGGATACATATGATTATAAAAAATATTATTTTCTCATCTCCAAGATAAACATTTGTATTTTATTAACTTTCCCAATTCTCAGTCTATTTGGTGACCAAACTTCTTATGGCATCACCGTGGATTCAAACTATACAATACAGGGAATTTCAGTCAGGAAAGCACACACCAAAAGTTAATCAACAAAGCATTAATTTCAAGGCGTCAAATAATCTCACATTTTGCTGGTCTGCAAGTCTGTAATGACCACGTGATCAAGATACCAAGAAGCACAATCATCCTTCCCTGAGTTGTCATGCCAAATCCTCATGCCATCTAAAGATCCAAGCGATTCCTCTGTTGACATCAAGAACATTCTCACACTCCCCCGCGCGAACACCTGGAATAAGCAAAAGAAGTTGACAGGAATTGGAGAAAATAAGATAAGTTTTTTTTGCATTCCACGTAGTAGGTGACTTTGCTTCTTGTATTGTTTTTAGAAGTTAATTCAATTCAACCACCGCTTTCACATTTTCCAGCAGAAACAGAAGCAGATAATTACTGAGATCAACTCTAGCAGTTTGACTCGCAGAAACAACCTTGAAAAACATAACGTTCACTTCTTGAAAGCAACCCGTGAAATTCCAATTAACACAAAGAGTAGTTGAAGTTAAAGCAACTGATGCGCACAATAAGCTGAAATCAGTTTGAAATTTTGTGAATGGTAAGTCCGCCACACGCACCTCTACGTACTTTAATACCCTCCATTTCACCTCAACTACTCTTTGTGTTTATTGAAACGATATATGTGTCCTGTTATTTAAACGATATATGTGTCCTGTTATTGAAACGATATATGCGTCCTGTTATTGAAACGATATATGTGTCCTGTTATTGAAGCGATATATGTGTCCTGTTATTGAAACGATATTTAGTGTCCTGTCATTTAAACGATATATGTGTCCTGTTATTGAAACGATATATGCGTCCTGTTATTTAAACGATATATGTGTCCTGTTATTGAAACGATATATGCGTCCTGTTATTTAAACGATATATGTGTCCTGTTATTGAAACGATATATGTGTCCTGTTATTGAAGCGATATATGTGTCCTGTTCTTGAAACGATATATGTGTCCTGTTATTGAAATGATATATGCGTCCTGTTATTGAAACGATATATGTGTCCTGTTATTGAAGCGATATATGTGTCCTGTTATTGAAGCGATATATGTGTCCTGTTATTGAAACGATATATGTGTCCTGTTATTGAAACGATATATGTGTCCTGTTATTGAAACGATATATGTGTCCTGTTATTGAAGCGATATATGCGTCCTGTTATTGAAACGATATATGTGTTCTGTTATTTAAACGATATATGTGTCCTGTTATTGAAACGATATATGCGTCCTGTTATTGAAGCGATATATGTGTCCTGTTATTGAAACGATATATGTGTCCTGTTATTGAAACGATATTTAGTGAATGTTTAGAGATTCGTAAAATCGGAGGCACAAAAGTCGCCTACATCAGCCGCCTTTAGTAAACCTCGCAAAAGTTGTCTTCAGCTGCAAGTTATCAAAGACAGTCTGGCTTGCATGAAAGAATCTTCCAAGAACAAACATTATAATATATCGCTTGTCAACATACGACATGTGCACTTTTGCAATCATGTAAAGAAAAGGCAGCCTTAACTAGTTTCGTGCATCAATATTTTGATTCCTAAGTCGATTTGGAACCACGCGGTTTGTTCATAACTTCAATGCATAACTCTATGCATTACCTTGAATTTTGAATATTTAAATCCTAAAAGCAGAACAGCATCAGCAGAAAGATTTTCCTCACCCGCTTTTAGACGCTCGATTTTTGCAAAACTCAATTTCAGGCGACAGCAAGCAGAGGTATTGATTCACAAAACTGAAGCGGATTCTAAATAAAGTTACATGGAGCGTTGAAAGGATCGCTTCGCATTGCTTTGCATGAGCGATTGCAAAGTCGAGAATTTTATGACTGCTTACGTTGATAGCAAGCACAAATAAATCTGATCAATCACAGAAAATGAAATATGATGCTATTCGATGGGATCAACATTTTGAAAACACCGAAATCTTTCACAGCTTAAGTAACAGCATGCTTGTGTTCCATTTTATGAACTACTCCTTACATTTTAATGTCGTAGCAATGGAATCTTACGGAACAGAGTGGGCGTCAGTTTAAAACTTTTTTTTTCAGATGTCGTTTTATTTATTAACAAACAGCCACCAATGATGGATGGCCAAGGCCTGAAGAGATCATTGGCAACGCAAATGTTAACAAAAGTAGGGACGCACATACAAACACAATACACAAACAAAACAGTACAAACAGAAAACATGGTAGATGGTGAGGTTGTATTAAAAGGGTGGGTGCTTTGACAAAAACAAACACGTCTGCTTAAACAGGCATAAGGACGGATTTTTAGATAGTTCAGGATGTCCAATGAGCAGTATTTTGATTAGTTCAGCGCGATTTAGTAAATTCAGAGTGGGAAAATATTTTTACTTCAACAAGAATCTTAGAAACATTTGTTACAAATCTTACAAACAAAACTCATTTCAGTGGTAACTTCTCAAAAATAAAATATTGCACATGGAGCAACTGGTAATAACCTAAATTTACTTTTGCCTGCTTTCGCATGACCAAATGAGAGAGAATCAAAATGCGTGATCAACAGTTACATACATTATTAGGTATCCTGAATCAGAAGGTGTTGCACAATATCAGCAGTACGTCTGTAATTGGGTTTTCTTACCGTATTTTCATCGTCAGCCAGACGGCGAATTCTTGTATGTGCGTTATCTCCACTTAAAACGAAGTAAATTCTGCTGGCGCTTTTGGCATCACGGTGCCAGCCGGTGTGGACGGATAATTGGTAGTAGTATTCACTGTGAAGCTTATTGTCAATCATCAAGGCCACTGACCACTGAAAATCAAAGCAGTAGTTCGAACAACAGATATATGAACGAATGTTTCATGATACTCGCTTTGAACTCCAATCGAAGTGTCACGAGTGGTCTGCGACGCCCATCTCCGCTTACTTGCGCCGCGGGCCACGCGGCTACTTTCGCAGTGAATGCTGCACTGGTGGTGAGTCAATGGCAGCACCACGTGTAAAGTTTCCCTTGCACTCACCAATGTCTCTGAGCGCGAAGCTGGGATCATGGCTGTGGAGCCGGAACTCAAGTTCCAGGCTACCGCTTCAGCTCCAGGCATCTGATTTGTTTTGGCTCCGGCTCCAAAACGATTTGGTCCAGTGAAGACAAAAAAACAATGCATTATTTGTGCAACTGGCTTGCCCACAAACTACAGTATGTCTGTGGGACCGGAACCAAAATTTCAGGCTCCAGCCCCGCCATCTAAAAGTTTTTGGCTCCGGCCATTCAAATCTGCTTGTGTTCCGGCTTCACAGCCCTGGTTGGAACCGACAATCGAACAGCGCCGTAGCCGGTACTCACATATAAGCAGATAATATATTGCGGCGAATCACTGATGACAGTCAGTACATACACACGCACACACACGCTGCTTCAGAAATTACCTTTTTAACATCTGCTTTGTCGTATCGGCGGCAAACCACAACACCGACGACGTACACAACAAGCAGAAAGATTAATGTGAGAAGAACTGCCAAATTGTCTTTGAGATTCTAGACAAAAGAAATTTGTAAATTATTTTCGAAAAGTGTCAAATCAAAATGTTTGATATGCAAATCAAATTAAATAGTTTTTAGTTTGAAACATATTAAACAAAAAAGTTCACATCAACAATTGTTTCATGGAAATTATGTTCTTTTTTAGAAAATGTATTGTAGATGTCCCACCCAAGAAAACCATAATTCATAGTTCAAAGAAGATCAATAATGTAACAAAAACCACTTTCTTATGACGATTTCGTTTGAATAATAAACAACATTTATTGCGAGAAATACACTAGCTAGCATAGATCACTTCTTCATGAAGTTCACCCCAAGCTCTTTGAATGACTGTGTACAGTCGTAAACTGCTGTGTAGCAGTCAAGTTTTCTTTCTATTTTTGTGTAAGGTTTTCTATAGTCGCCTTCATGTGAGGCGCTGATTTCGTGGCGGTCCACCTGTATGAGCTGTTGGAGTTGAAGATGTAGCAGGTAGAATGAGGAGGTAGGTTTGCTTCGTGAACTGTCTTGTACATCGCGGATG
>JGI24158J21664_10005086_pt1 | contig 17107 bp, 15 predicted proteins | sample Ectturendosymbi3_FD_21664 | JGI IMG/M metagenome (IMG submission 21664)
TCGGGTTTTTGCGTAGCCATTCAATACCGGATTTGCTATTGTTTCTCAACTATTTTCTGAGCGTTAGCCAGTTGGCTCCCTTCAGCTAAGTTTCCCCATGGCTCAAACCTCTAGTTACGTCACTGCACCTGATCAAAACAATGTTGTACTGCAGATAAGAACTGTGTAGGGCTAGCAGCAGTATCCTACAATAAAAGCATAGTTGTTTCTTAGGTGACTGAGCAATACAGTAGTTTTGTCAGAGTTTGTATCGTGTAAAGCTCGATTGGTATTTTAGATGTGATTTTTTCCCATTTGAATTTTCTTCAGTAAAGTCATTCGGAAATCAAATTGCTGTTGAGTACTTGCGCACGCAAGTTTGTACTGCTCCCATGCTAAGCAAATCAGAGAAGATCTTGATGAGCTTGAATAGCAAGCAATTAAAAGCCACTTTACCAACTGGCAACCGCAGAACTCTTCTCCAACGAGACAGGGAAACAGCAAAAAATGACAAATGCGCGTTTGAGACTGATGCCTTATATTAGTGGTTCTTATTTTACAGTATGCAACCACGCGAAGCCTTATTTCTCTAGCTTGATGGTCACTAACTGCTCAGTCGAAAGGTCCTTTTCAAGATTCAAAAGAGTTAAAAATAAATTGAAGGGACGCAGTGTTCCCGGAGAGGTTGTCCACACTAAGCATTCGGTACATTAAATGTGACAAACTCAGGCAAACAAATTGTAATGAATTCTTAGATAATTTTGTTATGAAGAAGGCAGGACAAAACCTTTTTCAGTTTAATATGTTATGTTCGGCCTTACTTGATTCTTTTTATTTCTTCATACGTATTTCAATAATGACAGAATAAGCGAAATTTAAACCAGTCCAGCCGCCACGGTGGGCATTGTGAGCTCCGCCCTTCGAAATTTTAATGTGAAACACTATAAATCAGCAAAGAGTTTATCAAATTTTCAGAATGTCATGACCCCTTGCGCAAATTTGAATCCCCTATTCAAGACTTTCTGACGACGGTTCTGGTTTTTAAAGTTCACAGCTTTCACGCGACAGTTTAGTTGCGTTCGATTGTTAGCAGTCTGAAAAAGAAAGAAACACGTGAATCGTGAATGTAACAGTTACAACCATTTGGGTGCGTTTTACGTGACATGTTTTGCTCGTGTGTGTGAGATTTTTACAGCCGTGGTAAGCGAGTTGCAACGTGGTCCTCACGCTGTGCTTTTGTTTGCAGCCACCAGGCACCTAACCAGGGGGGAGAAGCCCCCCTACAATTTTTTGCCCCCCCCCTGGAAAAATGTGTTGAGCATAGTTGAAAACTATTGGACATAGTTTAAAAAATTTGGGCCCCTCTCAAATAACTGCTCGCCACACCTGTGTCCCAAGCTGGTTACGGGCCTGGCCGCCACACATACTATATAGGTGCAGTGTGTTTGTTTTTATAACACAGATAAGAAACAACAGATGGCATTGTTATAAAAAAAAACCTAGGCCATGTGTTTTGTCTGATGTTTCAATTGAGGCCATTTCGGTTGACTTGCCTGTGGTAGTTAATGATCCTGTTCCTGCCAGCCAAGTAGGATTTCAACAAGTCCGTACATTTTAACGCTTTCGCGTTGAAGGCAGCAACAAACGCAGTAATCATCTGCATTCCAGTAATGATTTAGAATTTTTCACTGACCGTACGTTCAGAACATCATTTTCGAAAATTGATCAACGCTTTCCATTTTTATCCTCGCAACAATACAAAAGGGGCCTCACAAGTGGATCAGCCTAGCGCCTCGCATCAGTTAAATCCGGCCCTGGCGGCAAAGCATCTACTGCCGTAAATTGAAGTGAATATTTGAAGATTTATTGCCGTGTTAATGTTACGCAATAAAGACCAAGAGTAGAACAACCCACTCGCAAGTTTCGCAACCTGCCTCTGCAGGCAAAAATTCGGACATGAGCGAACTGCGCACTTGCGCTAAACGTTTCTGGGGCCTCGCGGTCACGACTTTGCCCTGATGGGCCTCGCGTTCATTTATCTAGCCCTGCCTACATGCCTAGTTGTATACTTCCAGAAGTCAGACTTCCGGTTGATCAACGTGTTTTGTGTGGTGATTGTTGAAAAAAATGTACTATGTCTACCCCAGGTAGTCCTCTCTTATTTTGTACTGCATAGCAGCAAGATACCTTTGGCGCTTATGACCAAAGTTGCATATTTGCGCAGCTTGCTGTTTAAACAGCCAGAAGGAGTTAATTGTGTAGTTAGAAGAGTCTATTCAGCAATCATTGCTAAGTTGTGCCATAACAGAGTAGTGCAGTTAAAGGATTATGGATGTTAACCGTTGCGTCCACGCAGGCCTTAGTCTATATTTGTTAACATATATATGCGATTTATGATAAAAAATGTTATTAATCTAAACATGTGCCATGCACCAGGAGATTAACAAGTCCAGACATCAGCAAGGTTTGTGCATGCGTATTTCGGCCAGTGAAAAGCCGAATGCGCACGTTTTATAAGCATATTTCACTTAAGCTCATGGTAAAATTTATCAATTGGCGATAATGAAAGAAAACGTTCATCACGGCGCACATGCTTTGACAGGCCTCGTGTTTGCTCCTTCGGTAATAATGTATTCATAACTGAATGATAGGATTAATTCTGATTTCCTGCAAAGCTTTTTAGATTTGCATTTCATTACGACATCTCTAAATACTCGTCGTCAATTAAATGACAATGATTTACGACCCAATCCCTTTTGTTAAGATCATTCAAAGAATTTTAGGTGGAAACTACCAGCCTACTATGGGTATTTGCTGGAAAATATTTATAATTAATTTGCACAATTTGCAAATATTGTTCATGTTGTGATATAAATTTTCAGAATGTCTATCCCTTTTGCATAAACATGAAGGCCCCCAATGGAAGACTCTCTGGCGACGGGTCTGCCCAGGCACGGGGTCATTCGGGGTCAGTTAATCCAAATATTTTTGTGTCCCCCCTAATTTTGTTGTGCTCAGAAACATTTGTTTCCAGCATATGATGAAAAATCTTTCCCCCCTACAAATGTATTTTTCCCCCCAAACCTTAAAACTTGGCTACGGGCCTGGTTCTGCCAACATTGTGTCTGCGATTAGGATATTTTGTTTTGAAGGCCATTCGACCTGGAGATGTAGCATAACGTCAAAAACATTTTTATAAATCACCATTAGGGGGGCCCTGTAAGCATTTTGGGGGGATAGAGTTGGGATGTTACGGCACTGGTGTCTGGTGTCATGCTCTGCATTATTCAGGGCCGACCTTCAGCCGATTGGACCAATTGCTTCCAATCGGCCCCCGTGCCGAAAGGGGTAACTACGCAAACTTAAACGTTCTATTGAAGCTGCTTATGTAGTGCCTGTGCGAGGACCATAGTATTTTTTTGCGTAGGGTTCATGGCAAACGAAAATCAAAGTGAACTGTGCGGTGTTAACACCCTCACATTTGTGATAATTCGTTCTGGAATCGTAACAGCAGCCACTCTTTTTCAGTAATGTGTGGTCTAGTTTTTTTCAGTAGCAGCTTTAGTTAAGGCAATGAACGTTTGAGTTTTGAAGATCTGTTTTCTGTTTCAGTTGTAAGCGTTTCGTACTTCGCAGGTCAAGGTTTAATAGTTGCTACAAGATACGGTTCGACAGTTGTTGCAGTTTCGATAGTTACCGCCACTTTTCTTCTGATAGTTAAGTTTAGTTCGTAAATTAAAGCGCGTTTACTGCTTAGTCGGTCTTTCAATAGCGTTATTAATGTTTCGTGGGAGAGATCTGATGGAGCAACCTCTTTCTTTCCCTAATTTGTTTGTTGCTCGCAGGATTTACTTGACCATCCCAGTTGGCGCCCGCAGAAAGGAGTTTTCTAAGCTAAAAGTAATTAAAACCTTTTTGAGATCATCAATCCAACAAGAGCGCCTAAAGTTTGGCGATTATATCTATTGAATCCGAAATTAGCAGAGGCTTAAACTTGGACAAAATTCTGAATGACGTGGCTGATGCTAACGCACAAAAAATTAGTTTCTCTTAGCAAATGCAATTTTTGTGCTATAGGCTACAATATCCTAAAGCAGGACTGTGGAACTCAAAAACTTTTGGCTCCGGCTCCAAAATGATTTGGTCCATTGAAAACTGAAAACTATTGTCTTATTTGTACAATTGTATTATGACACCAGGATAAATGAGATGTCGCGAAGTGATATATTTGATAAACAGTGGGACATGTGCAATAGCCTACCGTTTAAGAAGCCCTAATCTACACACAAACGAGCATGAGCGACGGGCGTCAGGAGTTTTTCCAGGGGAAGGGGCAAAAGTGGATTTTTCCTGGTGGTGGTCAAAAACATTTTTCCAATCGGGCCAACAGTCGTAAAATTTTATTTTACCAACTCGAAACTAAGAGAATAACATTTTTCTACTAAAAAGTTATATGAAAATATGAAACTTCAAAATCCAGCCGGGCAGGCCCTCCCTGCACCCCCTTCCGACGCCTATGCAAATGAGGATAATTATTTACACATATGGCAACCCACACTCGTCCGGCAATGAGTTAACTCGCTTGCCCCCAAAATTAGGGCTGTGCAACCGGAACCCAAATTTCAGGCTGCAGCTTCGGCTCCACCGTTCAAAATATTTGGCTCCAGCTGCAATCATCCAAACTTGCTTGGGCTCGGGCTCCACAGACCTGCATGGTCGAAAGTGCGCAGATTTGGTTTGTGTGTTCTCCCGTATTGTGTTTTTGTTTGTAGCTGACCTATCTGTTTCATTCCGTTTTGTCATTATTGTGCAGTACTGTACGTAATACAAGGTTACACTGCAGTGTTTGTGTGATGCCCTGCTGCCACGCTTTTTCGTTTGTCGATGTTTTGTAGCTAAGCTTTCATATCTTATTTTTGCTGGTTTATCATATCAAGCAGTGCTGCTAACAGTGTCCCCTCTAAGAAAACTTTACACGAACTAATGTTTTTTTAGTGAGCATGCACATTTGAGGACTGAGTTAGCAAAGTTCTAAATGATTTCTAAACTTTGTGAATTATTATAACAAGCATAAAATCATATCAAAATACGAACAAAGTACACACTGAATTCATGTACCTTCTAAAAGGGTCATGCGATTTGCTCGGAGTGTTCTGCCCAAAAATGTTAATGATGTTTTACTTTCAAATCTGAAACGTTGCAAGTGCGCGAGAATGAGATTTCCACTGCGGAAATGGTCTGGTGGTACTGCGCATGCGCATTTGCGCACCTTCAAGGGAACACTGGTTGCTAATTTTATTTGAAACGTGGCCAATTGGCCTGCCGCACCCAGCCGTAGGACATGGTCAGAAAGGAGGTGTTGAGTGCAGTAACTCATGGATTTATTTGGGTGTTACGGAGATGTCCGTATGGAACGGACAAAGAAAGTCGTTGCTGGAAAAGCGAAACTGGGGAAGCATGCCTCCAGACAACCCTAGATGGGCATTACCCCTCCGGGCCTTGCTCCTTCGAATCACTCATAATTTGTATCATTATGATTTGATGACCCTCCTCAAAAATGTTTGCACACACCACTGAGTGAGGACCGGCAAAATACTTCAAATCGGGCCCTGCGCTTGCTAAGGCCGGCCCTTTTAGTACTACTGATATTACAGTACATTTCTTTCCCCCAGACAAACATTTTTTTTCAACTATGCTGCAGATTCTGACGATTCAAGTTCAACTGTGTACGAACAGGTTTGTGATAAACCTGAACCATCTCATGGAAAGGCCAAATTTTCCATGTCTGTGAGAAAAGGTAGAAACTCATGTTTAATCTTTGTTCAGCAATAGAGCATTTTTTAAATGTGAGCACAATGCACTAAAACATGTGCTTTAGGTTCTTGTGATTTTATCTGTGTCTCAACACAAAACCTGATATCCCAATTGTTTTGCAGCATTTAAATATTTTTATGGTTCTTGAAAAGCTACCTCGAAAAATTTTCTATTTTTCTTTGTATGTATAATCCATTCAATGTAGTTTACCAAATACCAATTATATTTGAATAAGATTTCAGGACTGATGATGCATATTGTTTAAGTGAAATCGATTTTCTGTTAAAAGAAAGTAAACGTCTGGGTCACGTTCATAACTCCAACATGAAATCAAAAATGGTTTGACATAGATTTTAGTATAACTCTGCATCATAAAGTTGCGGCGTACTTTGTTATGTACAAGATATACAAATCAATTATGAAATTCTGGACAATAAAAGAGAAGAATGCTTAAAGAATATATGTTATCAGAATAGACTACTTTCAGACTTTCATTAAAATAATAGTTATATTACCATGATCTTACAATACATCGGCTACAATTGTGCGTTATCAGCCGTGCTTCCGGCATNTAATTATGCCCAGGTGTGTAATTACACCAAATTTAGGCTTGTATAAACGTTTCCATCTGTTTTTGTGTCATAATCAATATTTAACNGAAACGATAGCAGAGATGCATAATTTTGAAATGCGTCAGCTACCCATTCTCTATTTTCCAACATAAACTGATGAGGTTTGTCAAAAAAAACTTCATTAAAAAACTTTAAGCCTAACGTTCGATGAACAAACTCTACGTTTATCACGAATGCTTTTGTGAAAAGGTTAGCAAAGCTTTGTACAACTGAATTTACAAATCTTAGACACACTTCTTTTTTTGCAATAGCTTTCTTCAAACTACAAAATGAATTTTTCAGGATTTTTGAAGAATAAAACAACTGATGCACAAAAGAAATCAAAAAAGGTGAAGTTATCTATTGTAATAGTTTGCATCACTTGAAATGGCTTTGCAAGTGTAAACAAATATATTATGCTCGTTTATTTAAGCGTAGTAGTGAAGTAGTCTCAAAAGCATGTTCAAGTCACCTAAATAGGTATGTTTTTATCCTCTGTTTTTTGTTTTTCTTTAATGTTGTGCTTGGTCAACAGCTTCTATGTAATGTTCGATGTATTGCATTTTGTGGCATCATTTTTCCTCTTCACTCGAAATATCTTCAATTCAGTATTGATTTATGACATCAACAGTGTTGTAGCCAGCCTAGAATTTTTTTGGTGGGCAAAATGTTTGATTTTAGGCAAATAACACTATTTTGTTTGGAAAAACGCCTCTCAAAGCACAAAATGACTATATTTTCTAAACATTTTGGGGGGTCATGGCCCCTTTGGCTCCATCTCCTGGCTACGCCTATGGTCAACAATAAGGCATGCGGAGTGGTTTACTCACAAAGTCTTTCGACAACCCTTTGTGTTTCAAATATAAAAAACACCCCAATTTGCAGAGTTCCTGAGATCTCAATCGTTTTTCTTATTTACATTTTTATTACCATGCAATTAACCTTTCTGCCCTTTGGGTATTTTGCTCTTTTCATTGCATTTCTGTTACTTGGCGTTTTGAGTCAGAAAAATGCATGAAACCTATCTACGTGAAGATGTAAAATGAGATTTTTATTGAAACTCCAGATAAAAATAAAAAAGGAAACGATTGAACCACCACAATATTTGAGGTAAGTTTAGCAGTTTTCTTGACATTGTGCAGCAACTTTTAGAGCTCAGCGGCGAAACAAGCTATCTACGACAACTCCCATTAGACTGTGTCACTTTCAATACGTCTGAAAATAGATGTTTTGCAAAACAACTGCAACTAAAATATATTGTACTTCTGGTCGCATGTTTAGCTGAGATGAGCCGCCAATTTTTACAAAAATTATGAGTTTTCTAGATGGTAACAGGTTGCTGAACACTCTATCTACGCTCTCCCGTTCAAGAGCGTACGCAAGGGGGGATTTTGGGGCTAATCCCACCCCCCTTGAGCTTCATATTTTACAAAACTTTATTACCTGCGCAAAGGAGATTATTTGTTTTCGCATACTTTTTGCTTGTTAATTTGTCAACTTAATGCAAATAATACGGAATACATTTGCATGCAAATTTCAAGGGACATTGTAAATGGCCCAAAAAGTAATGATTATGTTTTGGTGGGAATTCGGGCTGTTGTCTGTGTCCAGACACCACATCACCACTTTTTGCAAACCCTCCATCCACTACGCATGTTTTAAGAGTGTGTTCCGCGATAGTTCACTTTATCCGAAAGAATTTTCTTTATTTTGTCTGCTAAGGCTGATCAGCGCAAGCGCTGACCGCAATGGCTACATTAGCAATTTCTGTAGCATGGTAGAACTGTTGCACCAGCTCAAAAACAGCTTTTTAAACATAGAAGCATTCAGGAATTTGATATTGTCTCAGCAGGGAAAAAGGAAAACTGAACGTTTGCTGGACGTCTATGCATAATAAAAATTTTAATGTTTTCTTGCGTACTTCATGCGCATTCTCAATTCTTGTGCAGTTTTGCAAGATTCAATCTTGCAAACCGGGGTGTGCGCCAGCCGGTCCAGCCACACACTTTCTATGATCGACTGCTCGCATTCGACAAGACATCAGCGCAGCAGCATTTTGCAGCTGTAAATTGCTCGGACGCATTGATGAGTTTGTTTTACTCCCCTGTTTTAACGCGCAGCCTGACATTTTTGCAGTTATGAACTGCTGTGTCGTAGCGTTAATAGTATTTTCCTCCGATATACTAGCTTGGAGCGCTGATGGTTTATATTCAGCAAGGGCGTGCGCAAGGGGGTGGTTTGGGGTTAACCCCCCCTTGATCTTGCTATTTGACAAAACTTTATTACCTTCACCAAGGAAATTAGTTGTTTTCGCATACTTCTTGCTTGTTAATTTGTCGACGTAATGCAAATACCACGAAATGAATCAGCATGCAAATTTCAAGGACACTGCAAATGGAACAAAAAGTAATATTTAGACTTCGGGGGGAATCTGCGTTATCGTCTGTGTCCCACGAACCATCTCACCACTTTCTGCAGACCGTTCGTCCACTACGCATATTCACGATTGTGCTCCGCGGTAGTTCATCAAATGACTGAAAAAACAGTTCGTCAAATGGCTGAATGCCATCAAATGGCTGAATGCTCCGCGATAGTTCACTTTATTCGAAACAATTGCCTTTAATTTGTCTGCTGTGGCTGATCAGCGCTAGCGCTAACCGCATTGGCTACATTAGCGATTTCTGTAGCATGATAAAACTGTTGCGCGAGTTCAAAAACCGCAGTTGTTAACATAGAAGCATTCAGCCATTTGATAATGTCTCAGCAAGGAAAAAGGAAACTAAATCTTTTCTGGACTTCCAGGCCCGTAACTAGCTAGGGACACCGGTGTGGGTGAAAAGTTTTCTAAGAGGGGGACAAATTTTTTAAACTATGTCCAATAGTTTCAAAATACGTCCAACATATTTGTCCTGGGGGGGCGAAAATTTTTCTAGGGGAGGCTTCGCCCCCTTGGTTAGGGGCTTGTGGACTTCTATGCATCACAAAAAAACAAACGTTTTCTTGCGTACTTTATGCACATTCTCAATTCGTGTGTGGTTTAGCAAAGTTCGATCTTGCAAACCAGGGTGTGCGCCAGCCAGTCCAACCGCACATCTTCAATACTTAACTGCTCGTATTTGACGAGACCTTAGTGGTTAGCGTAGCCTGATGTTGCAGTTGAAAATTGCTCTGAAGTAGTGATGAGTGTGTTTCACTCTCCTGTTTAAACACGCAGTCTGATATTTTTGCAGTTATGAACTGCTGTGTCGTAGCGTTGAGTTTGTTTTTCTTCGATAGCCTAACTTGGAGCGCTGATAGTTTATATTCAGCGCAATGACACATAAAATAAGGGGAGTGGGTGTGAAAAAATATGCATATTATGTCAACAAACTTCGCTAAAACGTTGGTTTGGGAACATGAAAATGACGTCAAAGTGTGATGTCACAAACAATGCACACCAAATGATCATCATGACCCTGAACCAAACCCCCCCACATGAAAATTTTCTGCGTACGCCACTGCTCCCGTTGGGTTAATTTTTGCGTATTAGTTGTTGCAAACCTCTTCAGTTGTATCTCTCTTATTTTTAGCACAAGACAAATCCTTATCTCGTTTGTTGTTACAATGTTGTCCATCTTATCCTGTTCTATGCTCCACAGCGATCAGGCTATGCATCAAGTACCATTGTCTGAGGAGTATCTCTATGCTATCCGTTCAAAACACAAAAAAATGTGTTTCTTTTCTTTCATTGTTTTATATTCTGTTCTTAGGAACAACATGAGAGCACTAAGATGCTTTGAATGTTTGCAAAGTATAAACTACATGCTTGCACAGCAAGCTGACTAATCATCGGACCCGTGATAATCGAAGTACCTCACGAACGTAAACAGGCTGTTAGAAAATAATTGGTTCAACCTCTCGTTATTGTGTACTTTCGTTGTGTAGCTTCGAATATCCAAAAAAGCATTAAAGAGCTGTTTTTATTTGAATAACATTTGGTGACTATAGAGTAGCCTATTGTAACAAACACTGTGAAAAGTAATATCTAAATAATGATAAAAAATAAGAAACGTTTTCATAATGTGTAAAATGACAGACAATAAAATGTGAATTAATTTCAACGTCATGAGGTTGCTTTAGTGTTGTCAGTATGTGAGACAAAATTTGAAAATATCAATTTTGGAAGAAGGGAAGCCTGATTTCCCCGAGTGACGTTGTTTTCATGTGCCATACGCTTCATTCGCGCTGTATAGCATGTATACCACATTTTGAGAGTGAGTCGGTTCGTTCCTGCCTCGCCTGCGATACACGTTTGGTGTTCTGTTTGCCGTGCCATCGTGGAAGTACTTTCTGCTTCTGCTAATCAGAAGCCTCATGTAAACAAAGGTTTCTGCACCAGGAAATCTGTGAAACGAACTTAAAAAAGGCTTCTGATTGACAGCAGCAGCAAGTACTGTACTTCGACAATGGCACGGCAACAGAACAGCAAACATGTACTTCGACATATGGAGCATTTCTCTTGTTACAAAGCGATGCATTAAAATCTCAAAAATTAAACCCCTTTTAAGAAAAGGATTTCTTTGCAGGACTCAACAGTCCAAAATTGCGTAAAAACCGTATTCAAAATGTCTTTGCCTATGGAAAGTGCAAAATTTTTGTTGGCCAGTGACGGGTTGATTCATTACGCTTCACTCATTGATTTTCTCTCATAAGTTGAAAATTTGATTTTGTAATTCCTTAAATGGTTTTATTTGAATCCCTAGTTATTTCTGCGTTGTTGTTTCTTTAATGCATTTGTGCGATCTAAGACTTAACTTTTCTCTTAAAAAGAATAATTATTTTGCAAACCACCACCAATAGTTTCAAGTTTTACTTGTGTTGTATTGAAATTGCAGGAAATATACAATCGATGATGAAATGCTTGAAAAAATGAATAAGGTACGCTGGTACGGTAACTCTCTTAAACTGAATTCAAATGATATAGAGCAGTGGTTCTTAACTGGGGGTGCGACCTGCGACCCAATGGGGCGTCAATAAATTTCCATGGAGGGAGCCCTTACGCCTCCTACAACATCGAAAATCTGATCATTAAATTTACCAATAAATGCATTTGTTTTTACTGCGTATTAAAAGGCAGGGGAGCTTGAAACAATGGACTACTTAAGCGAGGGTGGTGGAAAAAAGTTAAAAATCACTGATTTAGAGCATGAAGTTTTTTACATATACGAGGTATGATGTTTTTGATAACTGTGATTTATTTTAGGTATTGTGTTTTATGGACTCGTCGAGGACTTCATCCGATGAGAGACATTCAAAAAGTGGATTGGAAGATGGTAAATATAGCCTTACATGCACAACGCAAAATTCAATCACTTCCTGTGATTAGTGAAACACTAAAAAATATATATGTACTACTTTTGTTTCATTGATTATTCATTCAGAACCGTCACCAAAAAATCTTCAAAGCTTTACGTTTGCGCAGGAGGGCTTGACATTCCAAAAGTGATAAAACTTTACTGATCTATAGTGTTTCAAATTTCAGTTTAATTTGGAATGCTTGGAATTTTGTTTGGGTAGCTAAACCAACCGAAGTCCCCTATGGCGACGGGACTGCATTCAAATCTGCATAAGTTCCGTTGTTTCTTCAAACGATATTACTTCAAAAATGCCAANCGACTCCCTTGTGATTTGCAAAATTGATTATCGCAAAGTTTAATAACAAGGATGACGTTTNATATGNTGNACAAACAATAGCAATGAAATCGGTTAAGCATTGTGCTATTTTTGAGTTCAAATACGTGGTTTACGCGTGATTTTATTANAACACATGTTATCGTTGTTATGCAACTATTTCTTCACTCTNTTTGCATTACTTTGACGCAAGGAAGAAGAGGCATCAATTTTTATAGTACATGTGACNTACAAGGTTTTGTTCAAGGTACCTGCCCACAGAGATCCGGTGAAGCGTTGGAACTTTCGCAAGGCTGATTNGAAGCGCTTTTGCCTTCTCACANGTGAATCCGTTGAGAGATTGCNACCTCCAGGCACACCAAACATTGAGAGGGCATACCAGGATTTTTGCAAGTGCCTACTATTTTTCGCCAAACAGTGCATCCCACGTGGCCGTCGGAAGAACTATGTGCCATGCTGGGATAAAGAATGCAAGGCCTCTATCGCTCCTTCATCCGAGCCCCAGTGGGGACTTACTCCGATAGAGCCGCTTCGTCCCTACAATCTCGACCGCAACAGGAGCGATGGGAGGCAGGAGCAATGGGAGGAAGCTGTCAACTCCATCGATTTCTCACACTCCAGCCGCAAGGCGTGAAGAACAATCAACAAACTCACTGGCAGGTCTGGACGCTCCTCTCGCCTGTGCCCCGTCTCGGCAAACTCCATCGCCTAACAACTAGTGAAAAACGAGGCACACAGGACCGGGGACCGCGAGTCCACCAGGCTCGTCAACAAGGAGCTGTCCGACTTATGTAAGATTTCAACACCTTACGGTCACAATATCTCTAAACCCTTTAGGCCAGAGGAGCTTGCTGCTGCCCTCAGACACCTGAAGCCAGGAAAATCTCCAGGACTGGATTCCATCTTNCTGGAGTTTATACTCCACGCCGGGTCGGCTCTCAAATCTTGGTTTTGCGATTTCCTCACTTCCTGCATGCGCCAACTNACAATTCCACAGATCTGGAGAAGAGCACTAATAGTTGTGNTCCCTAANCCAGAAAAGCCATTGGAGGACCCAAAGAGCTATCGTCCCATATCTCTGCTTTGTGTCCACTTGAAAATCCTCAAGAGACTCATCTACGCTCGTGTCGAGCCAATCATCGACCCGTTGCTCCCACAGGAGCAGGCAGGCTTTCGACTCGGGAGGTCGGCCCTAGACCAGGTCACCCTGCTGACACAGGACATCCAGGACAGATTTTCGGCCTAGAAAAAGTCCAGAGCTGTGTTTATTGACCTCGTAGCAGCCTATGATACTGTATTGCACCGCGGCCTCACCCGCAAGCTGCTGCAATTGCTGCCTGATAGACACATGGTCCGCACGATCATGGAGATTGTTTGAAATTGGAACTTCACCTTTACCGCCCGTAACGACAAACGGAGCAGGTTACGACGCCTCAAGAACGGAGTCCCACAGGGATCTGTCCTAGCATGGTGTTATCATGATAACCCATGTGTTGATTCAGAACGTTTTCTAATACTTTAAAATGTACTACTTGCTTATTCTTATTGGTTTGAGGGGCAATATGCCAGCTAAGGTTAGGCGAGCCTGCAGCTCAGTAACACTTATCCAACTAACATCTCAACGTGTCGCGATATTTTATTTTCAACAAAACTTATAAGTGCTTTGTAAGGTATCTTATTTTTTCAATTATTGATGAAATGCCTTTACAGGCCGGATGAAATGGCTTCGCGGTCCGGATGTGGCCCGAAGGCTGTAGTTTGAAGAGCCGTGTTGTGCGTGATGTAGATGCAGAACAAAAGAGTTAGTTAAAATCAGAGACAGGGAAATATAACGTCTAAAGAACAAATATTACTGTTGCTTAGTTCACCACTTTCTACACATGGCTAAACAAGATTCAAAAAGAGTTTTTCTTGCATTGACTATTACTTAAATTTGTCAGCATTTTCACTTGTCGTATACCAAAATGACTAGGACAAAAACTGAATTAGCTTGATTTTAGATGATTACGTTATGTTTGTTTGCATATAAGCAGGTGTATTGCGTTAGACGTATGCAGAAAACATCAAGGGGCATACAGAAAAAAGAAACAGCAAATTTTCTTTATTGGTGAAAATTTGGACAAAGGCAATATGCAATTAACCAAAACTGCATGTTTGCCTCTTGTCGGAATGATTGAAGTGAACCTTTTTGTCCAAGGAGTGCTACAGCAATTCACTCAGTGGACAGTCTATATCAATGAACAATTTTTTAGTTTATGTGTAATTCCTAGGAGGATTATATCTTTTTTATTCGACACTGTCGGCTTAACCTTCAATCACAATACAAACTGTCTGACAAAAGGTTAATCACGCACTTTCATTGACACTGTTAATAGTTCAAAAATTGCTTGGTTATATGAAGAACCTTAGTAATAAAATATCCGTCTAAAAATCAAAGACCAAATCCGAAAATTGGTATCTCTCGTTCAAATTATATGAGTTTTGTGGATCTGTAGTTAATGCAAGCGATGGGTAAATTCTGAGGTTTTCGACTTTTAAGTGGAAATTTCGGTGTATATGTGCAAATAAATTTTTTAATTTCTAAAACTCATTGAATTCCTAATTACCCATGCGATTTTTAGAAAACGGTTAGAATTTATCCTTATCGTCAGTTTCTTTTGTTCATGCTCATGTTTTTGATTAACAGCCATACGCGTTTACATTTTGTCGTGTTTATTTTTGTCGCACGTTTTTTATCACATTTTTGAAAATTGTTACTAAACAACTGAAGCTCTCGCGTTGTTAGTTTAGACTAGAGGAAAAGGTAAAGGCGAACAAATCTATTTGTTTAGTAAAAAAATATTTGTTTATTACAAACTGGATATTCTTTGGCTTCCGGTTATCCAACGGACTGGACTCGCAAATTTCTTTGTTTAGTTCTTGTCACTGAATGATTTACTGATGCTTTCGATGCGTAATACGTTACCGTTCGGTTAAGTCTTTAGTTTTTAAGGGCTCCTAAAATAGCCGGTCTGTTGTTGGTACGGCGCCTAAATCTATTGTTTAAAATGCAAATTTAAAAGCACTCAGCAGCAATATTGCTGGAAACTGATATTAACTCATCCAAAAGTACAAAAGAAAGAGGTTGACTGTTTGCTGCTCAAGACTGCGATTAATGCAGTTTTAAACAATTGATGAGTCGTGTTTGCTACCCTACCCTCGAAATTACGCAACAACCGGTCTTCGTGTATCTGTATCTGCCGAAAACGGCTTTTGAAATTTAAGTCGAAAAGGTGCCTTCTCCTGCAAAAGTGCTACCACTTTGTTTGCACGAATTTTCAAAATACCATGCAAACATCTTCCAATACTTCAAATATTTTAAGTTTGGTCATTCTTGTTGTACTGGCTAGATGTCTGTATTAAAATGTCATTTTTTGCCATTCCATATGCCCTTTTTTTACAGGTTCGCTTGCACATCTATTCGTTAAGCTTATGACTTAAAACTGCAGCTTGTGGGTAACGAAATTACAGGTTACAGGTTGTGTAATAGATTTTCAAGGCATTTTCAAATTATTTGCAGGTGGTCAACAAACGCTCATCAAACAACAACAGTTTGGTTCTCTTCTTAGAGAAGAAAAATGGGATGATGCAGTAGAATGGAAAAAAAATATGGCTTTGCATTACAAAAGGGATTCGCAATGTTTCGAGAATGGTAAAAACCTTGTCAAAAAAGCAGCGGCATTCAGAGAAAAAAACATGCTTGAAGAAGCAGTGCTTTATGCTGACGTTGCTTCCGTTTTATTTGAAGAGTCCAACTTAAGTTCAGAAATGGTTTTACCTCACTTAGAAATATGCATGGCTGAAATGAAGGAAACTGTGCTTGCAATGGCAGGTGGCCGCTCTAATCCATTTGGCACAGATGATTCCATCCGGTATATACCTGCCATCAAAAATTACACTCTTCCTCAAATGAGACTAGGAAGTGAAAAGCTGAAAAGGCATCTTAGACCTACTTTCACTGATGAAACATTACTCTATATATGGTGCTTGCACTACATCGAGTACTGCGAAGGTCTTGTGGGTGAAATGGAAAACCAGAAAAAAACTCTAAAAAAGGCAATCTGTCTGATGACAACCACGTTTTCCCAAGATGCCTGCAAACATAGAGTTTTTGGTTATTTCCACCACAATCTTGGTGTGATGTACTTTAAAAAGAATAAGTTGCTTAAATCGTTCGAGCGCTTGACTATAGCTGTCAAAGCAAAATCAAAAGCAACAGACTACCCCAATAACACGGAGAAATATAGTGATATCACTCGCACCCAAACCGAGCTTCAAAAACTTGAAAGGACTACTTGCCCTTTTCATGAATATAAAGACAGCAAGGCTATGCGCCAAAGCTTAGAGGCTTATGGTCTCCTGTGATATGTCAGTTAATTCCAGTCTACATGAAATACTTTAAGGTAATGGTCAAAATCAAAACTGAAGTGTAATTGTTTTGTTGGCATTTTTTGAACTGACCGTCAGTGAAAACTGAACAATGCATTTTCTTACTTAGTATCTATTGTATTCAATTTTGTGTGCTTTTCACTTACCAATGTTGAAATCAACCAACATATAAACAAATGGTGTAAAATATGTGGAAAGTGCATTTCCACAACGTATTGTTTCTCAAAAGTTGTACATGATTGGAAAAAGCAAGCGCAATTTGCGTTGCCTATTTTAACTTGCAATGGGATTTTTTGAGAAGAGTTCTCTTTGTGACACTTCGCGAAAAAGTGGGCAGCTGTGAAATTCGTAAAGCTTAGAATGTTAAGTCACTTCTCCGAAACGAGAGCCACGTTGGTTCGGCCATGCGTCCAAAGTCTCCCAAAAAATTAGCGAGGCAAGTCATGCTGGTTACACCCACGGGAAAACGGAGCAGAGGTCGCCCAAGGACCAGATGGATAAACTACATCTCTGATCTTGCTTGTCCCCCTCTTTGTGTGGAGCCAGCAGAACTATCTGAGATTGCTGTTAACCTTAGGTTATTTCTAGTCCTCCTAAAGCTTCCG